>JABLTO010143163.1_pt1 | contig 30102 bp, 25 predicted proteins | sample 7160091 | NCBI WGS metagenome assembly JABLTO01 (sample SAMN14651225, study PRJNA627086) | human gut metagenome | isolation source: feces | host: Homo sapiens
AGTACCTGTACAAGAACGTTACCGGTGACAAATATCAGCCGATCTTTGAGGGCGGCGTGGACTATTTCAAGATTTGATGGTAGAATAGAGAAAAAACCCTCTCCGTCACGCCTGCGGCGTGCCACCTCCCCCGAAAGGGGGGGGGAGGCTTTCCGGTGCTGACCGGCAGAGCGCAAAAAGCTCCCCCCTCGGGGGAGCTGGCGAGCAAAGCGAGACTGAGAGGGTTATTTTCAGGAGGAAATAACCAATGTCTCAGCATGATCGTTATATCAGCCCCTTTTCCACCCGCTATTCCTCGGACGAGATGCAGTATATCTTCTCGGACGACAACAAGTTCCGCACATGGCGCCGCCTGTGGGTGGCACTGGCCCGGGCCGAAATGGAGCAGGGCCTGACCAACATCACCCCCGATATGGTGGCCGAGCTGGAAGCCCATGTGGACGATATCAACTATGAAGTGGCCATTGAGCGCGAAAAGCTGGTGCGCCACGACGTGATGAGCCATGTTTACGCCTACGGCCAGCAGTGCCCCAAGGCAGCCGGCATCATCCATCTGGGTGCCACCAGCTGCTATGTGGGCGACAACACCGACATCATCGTCATGCGGCAGGGCCTGGAGCTGGTGCGCAAAAAGCTCATCGGCGTGCTGGCAAAGCTGGCCCGCTTTGCCGAGGAATACAAGGACATGCCCTGCATGGCCTACACCCACTGCCAGCCTGCCCAGCCCACCACCGTGGGCAAGCGTGCCACCCTGTGGGCCAACGAGCTGGTGATGGACCTGCAGGAGATCGACCACCGTCTGGCTACTCTGCAGCTGCGCGGCGTCAAGGGTACCACCGGCACCCAGGCTTCCTTCATGGAGCTGTTCAAGGGCGATGCCGACAAGATCCGCGCGGTGGACGCTTCCATTGCTGAGGAGATGGGCTTTGACCCCAAGGCCGTCATCCCGGTGTCCGGCCAGACCTACAGCCGCAAGGTGGACGCCTTTGTGCTCAACGCACTGGCCGGCATCGGCCAGAGCTGCATGAAGTTTGCCACCGACCTGCGCCTGCTGGCCAACTTCAAGGAGATGGAAGAACCTTTTGAGAAGAACCAGATTGGTTCCTCCGCCATGCCTTACAAGCGCAACCCCATGCGGTGTGAGCGCATCTGTGCCCTGAGCCGCTACCTGATGGTGGATGTGCTGAACCCCAGCTTCACCACCGGCACCCAGTGGTTTGAGCGCACTCTGGACGACAGCGCCAACAAGCGTGTTGCCATGGCCGAGGGCTTCCTGGCTGCCGATGCCATCCTGAACATCATGCTCAATGTCACCGACGGCATCGTGGTCTATCCCAAGGTGGTGCGCAGCCGCCTGATGGCAGAGCTGCCCTTCATGGCCAGCGAGAACATTATGATGCAGGCTGTGGAAAAGGGCGGCAACCGTCAGGAGCTCCACGAGCGCCTGCGCCAGCACGCCATTGCCGCTGGCAAGCAGGTCAAGGAAGAGGGCCTGCCCAACGATATGGTGGACCGCGTTGCCGCTGACCCCGCCTTTGGCCTGACCAAGGAGGAGATCGTGGCCGGTCTGGTGCCCGAAAACTTTGTGGGCCGTGCACCCCAGCAGGTGGAGGAGTTCATTGCAAATGTGCTCCAGCCCATCTTTGATGCCAACCCCGATGCTGTGGAACAGCACGCTTCTCTGAGCGTTTAAGGGTGTAGCCCGGCAGCTTTCTCCTCGGACACGGCTCGGGCCATTCCATCGCCCGCCCTACTGCCTGCGGCAGCAGGGTCCCACCCCAGCGGACGGTCCTCGGAGAAACTCCCGGTCCACTGAACTGCAAAATCTATCGCTGCGCTCCGCCTTTGGGCAGGGCGCAGCTTTGCTATAACCGGAAAAGGAGAACCTATGCGACTAGACAAATATCTGGCCGAGACGGCGCAATGCACCCGGAGCGAGGCAAAGACCCTGCTGAACAGGGGACGGGTGACGGTGAACGGCGCGGTGTGCAAAAAGGGGGATACCCAGCTCAGGGAAGGGGACAGCGTGGCAGTGGACGGTGCGCCGCTTGCTTACCAGCAGTTCGTCTACCTGATGCTCAACAAGCCTGAGGGTGTGGTGAGCGCTTCCACCGACAAGCGGGATACCACCGTGGTGGATCTGATCGGGGATGCCTACCCCCGGCGGGAGCTGTTCCCGGCCGGCCGGCTGGACAAGACCAGCACCGGCTTTGTTCTGCTGACGGATGACGGCGGCTTCACCCACGAGATCCTTGCCCCGAAGCGCCACGTCTCCAAGACCTATACGGTGGTCATTGACACACCGCTGACCGAGGAGATGCGCAGGGGCTTTGCCGAGGGCGTGACGCTGGCGGATGGCACCGCCCTCTCCCCGGCAGAGGTGGAAGCCCTGACTCCGGACGGCCTGACCGTGAAAGTCAGGCTCAGGCAGGGGGTGTACCACCAGATCAAGCGGATGTTCGGTGTGTACGGTGCGGGCGTGAACGCCCTGCACCGGGATGCCATCGGCGGGCTTGCGCTGGACCCGGCCCTTGCACCGGGGCAGTGGCGGGAGCTTTCCGCGGAGGAAGTGACAGCAATTACCACCGGAGACTGACTGCTTTTCACCTGATTTTCAAAAAAACATCACATTTTGCCGGTAAAATATTCACAAGAACCACGCAAAACAGTGCTTTTTGGGCCTGAAAATACCCCCGAAAGATAATTTCACCAAGAAAGTCAAAAATATTTTGGTGAAATATGTTGCAAAAGTAAATTCTTTTGTGTAAAATAGATAATGTAAAGCGGCGAAATTGTTAAAAACGACAATCTCGCCCCTGCGGCTTGCACAAAAGAGGAAAAGGGGTATCCATTTATGGCCAATAGAGTATTCCAGAGCGTGATCTACCAGATGAAAGATGCCATCGATCGTGTGGTCGGTGTGGTGGATGAGACCGGCGCTGTGATCTCCTGCTCGGAGCTGAACCTGATCGGAGAGGTGCGCGAGGGCTTTATGGCAGAGCGCCTGACGGCCGGTGACCGCTTTGTGCGGGATGGCTACACCTATCAGCAGTTCTCCAGCGCAAAGCATAACGACTATGCCGTGTTTGTGGAAGGCGCGGACGAGACTGCGGGCCAGTTTGCGGCCCTGCTCTCCATCAGTCTGCAGAGCATCAAGCAGTACCACGATGAAAAGTTCGACAAAGCCAACTTCATCAAGAACGTGGTGCTGGACAACATCCTGCCCGGCGATATCTACGCCAAGGCCCGTGAGCTGCACTTTGCCACCGATGTTTCCCGTGTGGTGTTCATTGTGCGCGTGACCTCCGGCGGCGACATCTCCGCTTACGATGTGGTCAGCAGCCTGTTCCCGGACAAGCAGAAGGACTTTGTGTTCAATATCAGCGAGACCGACACCGTGCTGGTCAAGGAGATCCGCAAGGGCATCGACCGCACTGATATGGAGAAGCTGGCTGCCAGCATCGTGGACACCCTGTCCGGCGAGCATTACATCAAGGCTGTGGTCGGCATCGGCACCCCCATCTCCAACGTGAAGGATCTGGCTACCTCCTTCAAGGAAGCCCAGATCGCCATGGAGGTCAGCAAGGTGTTCGACACCGAGAAGCAGATCATCCGCTACGACAACCTTGGCATTGCCCGCCTGATCTACCAGCTGCCCACCACTGTCTGCGAGATGTTCCTGCGCGAGGTGTTCAAGCAGGGCAGCATCGAGAGCCTGGATCAGGAGACCCTGTTCACCATCCAGCGTTTCTTCGAGAACAACCTGAATGTGTCTGAGACCAGCCGCGGCCTGTTTGTCCACCGCAACACGCTGGTGTATCGTCTGGAAAAGATCAAAAAACTGACCGGTCTGGATCTGCGTGAGTTCGACGATGCCATCGTCTTTAAGGTGGCGTTGATGGTCAAGAAGTACCTGTCCAACAACCCGGCCAAATATTAAGCAAACGCTTGCGGCGCAAAGCCGTCGGCGCAGAACCGGCCGCTCGAAACCGATGCTGGCCGGTTCTTTTTGGTTTGGAGAAAACTATTGGGAGCGAAAAACGCATGATAGATTTTGAACACGTTTCAAAGCAGTACAAGCACAACGCAAAGCCTGCCCTGGAGGATGTCAACTTCCATGTGGATGACGGCGAGTTTGTTTTTCTGCTGGGTCACTCGGGCGCGGGCAAATCCACCCTGCTCAAGCTGATCCTGCGCGAGGAGACCCCCACCGAGGGCCGCGTGCTGGTGAACGGGCAGGATGTTGCCCGCCTGCGCCGTCGCAAGATCCCCTACCTGCGCCGTCAGATGGGCATCATCTTTCAGGATTTCCGGCTCATCCCCACCATGACCGTTTACGAGAACATTGCCTTTGCCATGCATGTTACCAACATCGGGTACAAGCAGATCAAGGAGCGCGTGAATTACATGCTGGAGCTTGTCCACCTGGAGGACAAGGCAAAGGTCTACCCCGACCTGCTCTCCGGCGGTGAGCAGCAGCGTGTGGCTGTGGCCCGCGCCCTGGCCCACGCCCCCAAGCTGGTGATTGCGGACGAGCCCACCGGCAACATCGACCCCGAGCTGAGCCTTGAGATGATGGAGCTGCTGGAGCGTGTCAGCGAGATGGGCATCACTGTGCTGGTGGTCACCCATGAGCACGAGCTGGTCCGTCACTTTGACCGCCGCGTGGTCACCCTGTCCGGCGGACACATCATCTCGGATGTGCCCACGGGCTCCATGATCCCCCACCCGCCCGTAGACCCGAAGGAACTGGAAATGGAGGTGTCGCTGGTATGATGAAGCCTTCTACGTTCGGTTTCCTTGTGGTGCGCGGCGTGCGCAACCTGGGCAAGCACTGGGCCATGACCATTGCCTGCATCGCCTCCCTGAGCGTCTGTATGACCCTGAACACCTTTGCCACGCTGGCGGAAGTCAATGTGGACAGCATGGTGAACTATCTGGGCCAGCAGAACGAGATGGTGGTCTATGTGGACCCCGAAGCCGACGATGCCACCATCCAGTCGGTAGGGGAGCGCATCACTGCCACCCCGGGCGTGAGCCGGGTGCAGTACATGTCCAAGGAGGACGTGCTCAACCAGTACCGTGGGTACATGGCGGATTACGCCGTTCTGCTGGACGAATTTGAGAATGATAACCCCTTCAAGGCCAACTACCGTGTCTCTCTGGCAGACCTGAGCCAGATGCAGGCCATGAGCCAGAACTTCCAGAGCATTCCGGGCGTGTACAGCGTGACCGCCCCCATTGAGATGACCCAGACCTTTGTGGAGGTTCAGCAGGCCGTGACCAAGGTGGGCCAGATTGTGATCCTGGTGCTGATGGCAGTCAGCATCATCACGGTGGGCAGCACCATCCGCCTGAGCGTTTTTGCCCGCCGCCGTGAGATCGAGATCATGAAGTATGTGGGCGCGACCAACCACCTTGTCACCCTGCCCTTTTTTGTGGAGGGCCTGACCATGGGCCTGATCTCTGGTGCCATCACCTCGGTAGCCGGTATCTTCGGCTATGCCTACATCGTGCAGGCCTCCAGCACGCTGGGCGGGTTGTGGCAGCTGCTCATGGGCACCGCCATGGTGCCTGTGGATGCCGTCTGGCCCACCATCCTGACGTACAGTCTGGCCGGTGGTGCGCTGGTGGGTGCGCTGGGCAGCATGTTCTCCATCCGCAAGCATCTGAATGTGTAAGCGAAAGGAGCCTTCTCTGTGAAAAAAGCAAAACACTCTGCGGGCTTCCGCCTGCACCTCATGTATACCCCCACCCACGCAAAGCCCGCCCCCGGGCACAGCCGGGCCATGCGCGCCGCCAGCCTGTTTTTGGCAGCGGCCTGCCTGCTGCTGAGCGTTTCGGTCTACCCGGCCACGGCGGCTACCAGCATGTCCAGCCTGCAGAACAAGCTGGATAAGCTCTCCCAGTCCATTGTACAGCACAAAAAGGAACTGTCCAATGCAAAAAAGAAGGAGCAGGCCGCCAAGGCGCTGGAATCGGAGCTGAAGGAAAAGGTCACGGTGGTTCAGAGCCAGATCAGCGTGCTGAAGGGCCAGATCGCCGAGGTGCAGAACAGCATCGGCCTGAAGGAACAGGAGATCGCCGCCAAGGAGCAGCAGATCACCGAAAAAGAAGCGGAGATCGCCGACCAGTGGGGGGATTTCAAGCAGCACATGGCCGCCATGCAGGAGCTGCGGGACGGCGGCAGCGTTGCCATGCTGTCTGCGGTGAATGACCTGTATGAGCTGCTGACCTTCAACGAGGTCATGCAGGACATTTCCATCAAGGACACCGAGATCCTGGACAACATGAAGAACGCCAAGGAAGCGCTGGAAAGTGATAAGCTGACGCTGGAATCCCAGCGCAGCGAGCTGCAAAGCAAAAAGGCAGATCTGGATGCCCAGAACAGCCAGATGCGTGCCAAGCAGAACGAGCTCAACTCCAGCGTGGCCGCCGCCCAGATGAGCGCTGCCGAGGCGCAGCAGGCCCAGAAGGACGCGCAGGCCGCCATTGAATCGGACGAGATGAACTATGAGGCCGTCAAGAAGCAGATCCAGAAGATGATCGCTGCGGCCGCTGCCTCCAAGCCCACCCTGAGCTTTACCGGCTTCATCTGCCCGCTCAAGAGTTATAGCCGCATTTCCAGTGAGTACGGCTGGCGCAAGAACCCCGTTACGGGGGTCAACAAGCTCCACGCCGGTACCGACTTTGCCGCCCCGGGCGGCACGCCCATCTATGCAGCTGCCAGCGGCTATGTGCAGGTGGCGGGCTGGTCCAGCGGCGGCTACGGCAACTATGTCATCATCTACCACGGCAAAATGTCCGATGGCAACCAGTACAGCACCCTGTACGGCCACATGCGGTCGGTCGCCACCTCGGCAGGCAAGTATGTCCAGCAGGGTGAGATCATCGGTTATGTGGGCAGCACGGGCAACTCTACCGGCAACCACCTCCATCTGGAGGTCTGGAAGGGCGGCTCCAAGGCCAATGCCGTCAACCCCCGTGGTTATATCCCCATGAAATAATCTGCATTGTATCAAAGGAGGCCGTCAGGGCTTATGAAGGAAGAAAAACGCAAGCGCATCCTGCGCGTGGGCTGTCTGATCCTGGCAGGGATCTTTGCACTTTCCATGCTGGGCAGCGTGGTTATGATGCTGCTGGTCTGACAGAGGAGGGAAGAAGATGAACCGTAAGATATCGGTCGGCATGGCGGTCAGCATCGTCATCCTGGCCATGACCGTTACCTTTTCCATTACCATGCTGGTGGCGATGCGCCTGTTTGACAGCACCGTTTCCAGTGTGAAGGAAAAGGAAAGCATGTACAACAAGATCGCTGAGGTGGACCGCTATGTCCGCAGCAACGATTACTATCCCATCGACGAGACCACCCTCTACGACCGCCTGACGGCTGGCTACCTGCTGGGCACCGGCGATAAGTACGCCCGCTATTTCAGCGCTACCGCCTATACGGAGCTGATGAACACCCAGAACGGCACCCTGATCGGCATCGGCGTGGAGCTGGCTGTGGATCAGTCCGGCTATGCCAAGGTCATCAAGGTCTACGATGAATCCCCCGCCAAAGAGGCTGGCATTCAGGTCGGCAACTACATCACCGCTGTGGACGGCACCGATGTCAAGAGCATGAGCAGCGTGGATGCCATCCAGACCCGCCTGCGCGGCGAGAGCGGCACAACCGTCAATGTGACCTGGCTGGACAGTGAGGCCTCCGAGCATACCGCTGACCTGACCCACTCCGGCTACAGTTCCACCACTGTGGATTACCAGATGGTGCAGGGCAATGTGGGCTACATCCGGATCCGCCAGTTTGATTCCACCACCCCCAGCGAGCTGGATTACGCCATCCGCAGCCTGAGCGCCAGCGGCGCAGGCAGCCTGGTGTTTGATCTGCGCGACAACGGCGGCGGCCTGCTGGACGATGCCATCCAGTGCATCGACCTGATCGCCCCGGAGGGCACGCTGGCCTTTGCTGAGGACAAGAACGGCACCCAGACCCTGCTGGGCACCAGCACCAGCGAGTCCCGGATCGACCTGCCCGTGGTCTGTCTGGTCAACGGAAGCACTGCCAGCGCGGCGGAGCTCTTTGCCAGCAGCCTGCGCACCCTGAATGGTGCCCGTCTGGTGGGCACCACCACGCAGGGAAAGGGCACCATCCAGAGCAGCCCCCAGCGCCTGTCCGATGGCAGTGCCGTGGTGGTTACCGTGGCAAAGCTGGTCTGCGGCGACGGCAGCTGCTTTGACGGCACCGGCCTGACCGTGGATGTGGAGCGCCCCCTGACTGCGGACGAGCAGACCGCATACTATGATTACACTGTGGAGAACGATCCCCAGATCCAGCGTGCCGTGAGCACCGCCCAGCAGATGAGCGGCACCACCACCGTGAGCGGTGTCAACGAAGCGGCTTCCAGTGAAGCTGCCAACAGCGCCGCCGCCGAGAGCGTAGCGGAAGGGGACGCTGAGGCTGCATCTGCCGAGAGCACTCCGGCAGAGACTGCGCCCGCCGAAAGTGAAGCGGCAGGGGAGAGCACTGCATCCAGTAGTCAAGAATAAGAGAACAACCCTCTCCGTCAGCGCTGACGCGCTGCCACCTCTCCCGAAGGGCGAGGTCTTGGCAATTCATGCAAAGTTTGCGGTTTTGTCAAAAGCTCCCCCTTTGGGGGAGCTGGCGAGCGAAGCGAGACTGAGAGGGTTATTTTGGAAAAGAAAGGATAGAGCCATGCCCGAACTGACCGACCTGTCTTATGTGCGCGCCCTGTGCGAAAAATATGATTTTGCCCTCTCCAAGGGCTTTGGCCAGAACTTTATCGTCAACCCCGGCCTGCCCCCCAAGATCGTGGATGCCAGCGGCGTGGACAAGCGCTACGGCGTGCTCGAGATCGGCCCCGGCATCGGCGTGCTGACCCGGGAGCTGGCAAAGCGGGCAGCAAAGGTGGTCTCCATCGAGGTGGACGAGCGTCTGCCGCCCCTGCTGGCCGAGACCATGGCCGGTGTGGACAACTTCAAGCTGGTATTGCAGGATGTGCTCAAGGTGGACCTGAAAGCCCTGATCGCGCAGGAGTTTCCCGGGATGCCGGTGGCAGTCTGCGCCAACCTGCCCTACTATATCACAAGCCCCATTGTGATGAAGCTGCTGGGTGACCGCCTGCCCATCGAGAGCCTGACCGTGATGGTGCAGAAGGAAGCAGCCGATCGTCTGGCTGCCGCTCCGGGCACCCGGGCCTCCAGTGCCATCAGCTGTGCGGTGAGCTATTACGCGACCTCTAAGATGATGTTCACCGCCGCCCCGGGCAGCTTTTACCCGGCCCCCAAGGTGACCAGCGCTGTGGTGCGGATGGAGATCCGCCCCACCCCCGCCGTGCAGGTGGAGGACGAGGAGGGCTACTTTGCCCTTGTGCGCGCGGCCTTTGGCCAGCGGCGCAAGACTGCGGCCAATGCCATTGCCAGCGGCCTGGGGATGCCCAAGGATGCCGTCACCGCTGCCATTGAAGCCGCCGGTTTCGATGCCCGCATCCGTCCCGAGGCCCTGACGCTGGAGGATTTTGCAAAGATCCAGAGCGCACTGGCACGGTGACTTGTTTTAATAATTCGGTTTTCCAAAAGCAGGAGCTCTTCGCAAAGCGTGGAGCGCCTGCTCTTTTAGAATATAAAGCAGAAAATACGGTGTCTTTTTGACGAGAACAATTCCGGTTGTTTTGTCCGCAGCATTGTCTGTTAAATTTCCTGCACGCTTTACCATGTAAAAGCAAATATATTTCATCGTTTTTGCGCGGCAGACTTTGCTTTTTGAAGAAAAAGCTGTGTGTGTTCCATTGACATCTTTTTATTTCAATGATACAATATATGACGTGTTAAGGTTTTGCGGGAGGAGCACAGGTGCAGACAGAGGGGTCTGTTTCTGCGCTCTTTTGTATTCCCTGGCAATACAGGATTCAAAAAACCTCCGCAGAATAGTGGGAAAACAGCAGGACATCCCGCCCTGCACCATGCACTGAAGCACGGAATTATTATAGGGAGGAAAACACAATGAACAACAACTACGAGTCTCATGCAATCAGCCGCCGCAGCTTTCTGAAGGCTTCCGGTGTCGTTGGTGCCGCCGGCATTCTGGCCGCCTGCGGCGGCAACTCTGGCAGCAGCTCCACCGCCGCTTCCTCTGGTGCTACCAGCGCTCCCAACACCACCGGCGCTACCCCGCTGAAGGAGTTCATCTCCTGGGAGAGCACCAACCGTGAGCTGGAGAGCTGGAACATGCTGTACAGCCAGATGGCTTCCGACATGAATGTCACCACCAACCTGTGGGAAGGCCTGCTGAGCTTTGACTGCTACGGCAAGGCTGTGCCTTCCGTGGCCAAGGAGTGGAGCCACAATGAGGACTCTTCCGTTTGGACCTTCAACCTCCGCGATGATGTGGACTGGGTGGATGTGAACGGCGAGGTCAAGGCTCACCTGACCAGCAAGGACTTCCTCGTGGGTCTGGAGTGGGTGCTGAACGCAGCCAAGAACCAGGCCAACAACACCTCCATGCCCAACGAGACCCTGACCGGTGCTGCTGATTACTATCAGAAGACCAGCGATATGGGCGATGCTGCTGCCGAGCTGACCTACCAGGATATGCTGGATGCAGGCGTGGGCGTTGAGGCTCCGGATGACTACACCCTGGTCTTCACCTGCAAGGATCCCTGCCCCTACTTCGATACCGTTGCTGCCTACACCAGCTTCTACCCCGTCTCTGAGGATCTGATCAACGAGCTGGGCATTGAGGGCTTCCGTGCATGCGATTACACCAACATGTGGTACAATGGTCCCTATGTGGTGGAGGAGTTCATCAGCCAGAACACCAAGAGCTACATCCCCAACCCCAACTACTATGCAGCTGACGAGGTGTCCCGCTTCGACCGCTTCACCGTCACCATGATCAGCGACGGCACCGTTACCTTCCAGCTGTATCAGAACCGTGAGCTGGACGAGATGGATGTGGGCGAGCGCACCCTGACCCCCATCCAGGCTGATCCCAACAGCGAGTACAATCAGCAGCTGTGCGAGAAGCGCCCCAAGAAGTTCAGCTACCAGATGCACTTCAACTATCAGAAGAACAACGAGGACGGCACCCCCGACGACAACTGGAACAAGGCAATTGCCAACACTGCCTTCCGTCAGTGCTTCTACAAGGGCCTGAATCTGACCAACTACTATGCCCGTACCAACAAGATCAACCCCCTGAAGTGCGAGAACGACTACTACACCATGCCGGGTGTCTGCTATAACACCCAGGGCCAGGAGTACACCACCCTGGTGGCCAAGGAGATGGGCTTCGACGGCGAGGCTTACGACGGCAAGACCATGATCCGCCTGCGTTCTAACAACGGCGACATTGCTGACCTGAAGAAGCAGGCCATGGACGAGCTGAGCGCCATCGGCGTCACCTTCCCCGTCCACGCTGCTTACCACATCATCGCTAGTTCCACCACCGCTCTGGATACCGCAACGGTTCTGAAGCAGTGCTTCACCGACAGCTTCGGCGATGACTTCATCGTGCTGGACATCAAGACCTTCGTCTCCTCCATCACTCAGGAAGTCCGTAATCCTCAGCTGCAGAGCTTCGTCATCAACGGCTGGGGCGCTGACTACGGCGATCCTGTCAACTTCGTTGGTCAGGAGATCCTGCACGACGACAACGCTTACTACAGCTGGTACTACTCCAACATCGCCAAGATCGTCGAGGCCGGCCCCGCTGACTGGCAGAAGGATCTGGTGGCCTGCTACGAGGAGTTCACCGATCTGGTCAACACTGCAAAGGCCATCGTTGATGATACCGATGCCCGCTACGCTGCCTTTGCAAAGGCTGAGGCCAGCATGCTGAACAGCGTTCTGGCCTGCCCCTGCAACTTCGAAGTTTCCTGGACTCTGACCCACGCCAACGAGTACAGCAAGATCAACGCTATGTATGGTCCCTGCAACTACAAGGCTGTCAACTGGGAGACCAGCGAAGAGGCTTACACCACCGAGCAGTACGAGGAGTTCGCCGCTGCATTCGACGCAGCTACCAAGGCTTAAGTTCCCCGTTTCCCCGCCCGAAAGGGTAGAAATAAAAGTTAAGGGTTCGATAACATGTTAAAATACACGGTTAAGCGGCTGCTCCAGTCGCTTGTCACAATCTTTCTGATCGCAACAGCAGTTTTCCTGATGATGCGCTGCCTGCCGACGGACTACTACTTCACTGAGGAACAGCTCATGAAGTTTACCGATCAGCAGAAGACCGCCGCTCTGGAAGCAGCTGGCCTGACCGATCCCATCCCCACCCAGCTGGTCAAGTTCTATAACAACCTGCTGCATCTGGACTTCGGCACTTCCCGCCGCATCCAGAACGGTGCCCCGGTGGTCAAAGTCATTGGTAAAAAGTTTGGTGTCTCCATGCGTCTGGGACTCACCGCCTCCGGCATCTCTCTGGTGATCGGTGTGCTGATGGGCATCCTGCAGGCGGCATTCAAGGACAAGGTATTCGACTGGATCGGCACGGCCTACACCGTGTTCGTCAACGCGGTCCCGTCGCTGGTGTCGTATTCTCTGGTGCTGGTCTTTGGTTCCAAGTACCTGGGATTCCCCACGCTGTATTCCACCCGCAATGTGAGTGCTTCCAGCGTGCTGCCCATCACCTGCCTTTCGCTGGCATCCATTGCAGGCTATGCCCTGTGGACCCGCCGCTACATGGTGGATGAGCTGACCCGCGACTATATCAAGCTGGCCCGTGTCAAGGGCCTGAGCTCCCGCGAGATCATGTTTAAGCATGTTCTGCGCAACGCCATGGTTCCCATGGTGCAGTATATCCCCCAGTCCATCCTGCTGACGGTGGGCGGCTCCCTGCTGATGGAACGGTTCTTCTCCGTTCCCGGCATGGGCCCCCTGCTGACGGATGCCATCCAGCGCTATGACCTGAACGTTGTGCAGACCCTGGTCATCCTCTACGCTGTGCTGGGCATCGTGGGCGTGTTCCTGGGCGATGTGCTGATGATGGTGGTTGACCCCCGTATTACTCTGACCGGAAAGGAGGAGGCTCGCTGATGGCTAAGGCATCGGATTTTGAGGGCAAGAAGCCCGAAGAACTGTTCTACTTTGTGGATTATTCCCCGGAAGAAGCTGAACGCATCGGCTACTCCAACTACTCCTATTGGGGTTCTGTCATCCAGAACTTCCTCAAGCAGAAGGTCGCTGTCTTCTGCCTGATCCTGTTCCTGGCGCTGACGGTGTTCTCCTTCATTGCGCTGGGCATCGGCAAGTATCACTACACCACCCTGATCTCTGATTCCAGCAAGGCTTTCATCAAGCCCAACAGTGAGTACTGGTTCGGTACCGACAACCTGGGCCGTGACTACTGGTGCCAGGTGTGGTATGCCACCCAGGTTTCCATCCGTCTGGCTCTGGTGGTCGCCGTGGGCGAGAGCATTGTGGGCGTGATCTTCGGCCTGATCTGGGGCTATGTGCGCAGTCTGGACCGCTTCTTCACGGAGCTGTACAACCTGATCGACAATGTGCCCTATATCATCTATATGACCCTGATCGCCCTGATGGTGGGCCAGAGCTTCTGGATCATGGCCATCTCCATGATCGCCATCAACTGGCTTTCTATGGCACGCCGTGTCCGCAACATGGTGTTCATGTTCCGTGACCGCGAGTATAACCTCGCGTCCCGCTGCCTGGGCACCCCGCTGTGGCGCGTGCTGACCAAGAACATCCTGCCGTATCTGGTCTCCGTTATCATCCTGCGTATGGCACTGTCCATCCCGGGCACCATCAATCTGGAATCCACGCTGTCCTACCTGGGCCTGGGCCTGGGCATCGACACGCCTTCTCTGGGCCTGATCCTGAGCAAGGTGCGCGGCTTCTTCCTGGATTATCCGTACCTGCTGGTTTTCCCTGCATCCATCGTGTCCATCATTTCCATTTCTTTCTATATCATGGGCAACGCTTTGTCGGATGCGGCTGATCCGCGCAACCACGTTTGATAGATTGGAGAGAGAGACGTAAATGGATAGACAACCGATTATCTCTGCCAAAGACGTGGAGATCACTTTCAGCCTGCGCGGCCGCAAGCTGAACGCCATCCGCAAGTGCTCGCTGGACCTGTACGAAGGCGAGACCCTTGCCATTGTGGGCGAGTCCGGCTCGGGCAAGTCCGTATTCACCAAGAACTTTGTGGGTATGCTGGATGCCAACGGTAAGATCACCGGCGGCTCCATCATGTTTGAAGGCCGCGACATGACCAAGTTCACCGAGAAGGATTGGCTGGGTGTCCGCGGCAAGAAGATCGCCATGGTCATGCAGGACCCCATGACCAGCCTGAACCCGCTGAAGAAGATCGGCAAGCAGATCCAGGAGAGCATTGAGCATCACCAGGGTCTGAAGGGCGAGGAAGCCAAAAAGGCTGCCATCGAGATGCTGGGCAAGGTGGGTATCCCCGATCCCGAGCGTCGGTACGAGCAGTACCCCCACGAGTTCTCCGGCGGTATGCGTCAGCGTGTCGTCATTGCCATTGCAGCGGCCTGCCGCCCGCAGATCCTGATCTGCGACGAGCCCACCACTGCGCTGGACGTGACCATTCAGGCACAGATCCTGCAGCTGATCCGCGACCTGCAGAAGGAGCTGGGCATGTCCGTTATCTACATCACCCATGACCTGGGCGTTGTGGCAAACGTGGCAGACCGTGTGGCCGTGATGTATGCCGGCCAGATCGTGGAATACGGCACTGTCGAGGAGATCTTCTACGATGCATGGCATCCCTACACCTGGGCTCTGCTGCAGGCTCTGCCGCAGCTGGGCACCAAGGGTGAGGCCCTGCCCAGCGTGGATGGTACTCCCCCGAACCTGTTCAACGAGATCAAGGGTGACGCATTTGCGCCCCGCAACAAGCATGCGCTGGCAATCGACTTTGTGCAAGAGCCTCCGTTCTTCCAGGTGTCCGAGACCCACGCCGCAAAGACCTGGTATCTGGACCCGCGCGCTCCCAAGATCGAGCGGCCGCACTCCATCCAGAACCTGCGTGAGAAAATGGGAAAGATGGGAGGCGCCAACTTAAATGGCTGAACGCGAAAAGCTGATTGAGCTGAAAGACCTTCAGATCACCTTTGGCTCCGGTAAGAAGAAATTTGTTGCTGTCGATCATGTCAACTTTGACATCTATAAGGGCGAGACCTTCTCGCTGGTCGGCGAGTCCGGCTCCGGCAAGACCACCATTGGCCGTGCCATCTGCCGCATCAACCCGACCTCCGGCGGCGACATCTTCTTCAAGGGCCAGAAGATCAACGGCAAGATCTCCAAGGAACTGGACAGAGAGGTCATCCGCAAGATCCAGATGATCTTCCAGGACCCCATGGCTTCGCTGAACGAGCGCGCCAAGGTGGAGTATATCATTGCTGAGGGCCTGCTGAACCATCATCTCTACAAGGATCAGGAAGACCTGCATGAAAAGGTGATGAACGCCCTGCATGAGGTCGGCCTGCTGCCGGAGTTTGCCTCCCGTTTCCCCCACGAGTTCTCGGGCGGCCAGCGCCAGCGCATCGGCATTGCCCGTGCACTGGTCATGGAGCCGGAGTTCATCGTGGCCGATGAGCCCATCTCTGCACTGGATGTCTCCATCCGTGCACAGGTGCTGAACCTGCTGAACGAGATGAAGAAGAGCCGCGGCCTGACCTACCTGTTCATTGCACATGACCTGTCGGTGGTCCGGTTCATCTCGGATCGTATCGCCGTTATCAGCAAGGGCCGTATCGTGGAGCTGGCTGAGGCGGAGGAGCTGTTCCTCCATCCGCTGCATCCCTACACCAAAGCCCTGCTGAGCGCGGTCCCCATCCCTGACCCCAGCCTTGAAAAGCACAAGAAGCTGCTGGTCTATGACCCCTCGATCCACGATTACAGCGTGGATAAGCCGGTCTGGGAAGAGATCGCAAACGGCCACTTTGTGTATGGCAACCAGCGTGAGCTGGAAGGCTACCGCAAGGAGTATGAAAGCCAGCTGTAAGCTGAACCGCTTTCCTGTATTTTAACACAATGACCCCGCCGCGCTGGGAGCTTTCCCGCGCGGCGGGGTTTTGTGCTGTCAGGGAGCAAAAAAAGAACCGGACGCTTCAAAAACGTCCGGTTCTGCTTTTTGCTATGGGTTCACGCGATCAGGCCTGCGTGGCTGCGTCGAATGCGGCGGCAAACGCATCGTACTGTTCGGTGGTGTAGGCCTCCTCGCTGGTCTCCCAGTTCACAGCCTTGTAGTTGCAGGGACCATACATAGCGTTGATCTTGCTGTACTCGTTGACGTGAGTCAGGCACCAGGTGATATCGTAGACGGTGGGGAAGATCAGGTTCTCGTCCAGGAAGTAAGCCTCGGCCTTGGCAAATGCGGCGTAGCGTGCATCGGTGTCGTCAACGATGGCACGGCCCTCGTTCACCAGATCGGTGAACTTCTCGTAGGCGGCAACCAGATCCTTCTGGTAGCTGGCGGGGCCATTGTTCACAATCCCTGCGATGTTGGTCATGTTGCAGCTGTAGTAAGCGTTGTCGTCGTGAACGATGATCTGGGTCAGGAAGTTGATGGGATCGCCGAAGTCAGCGCCCCAGCCCATGTGGACGAAGCTCTGCAGCTTGGGTGCCACGACTTCCTTCATGGTGGAGGACACGAAGGTGTTGACATCCAGCACGATGAAGTCATCGCCGAAGCTGTCGGTGAAGCACTGCTTCAGCACGGTTGCGCTGTCCAGAGCGGAGGTGGAGCCAGCCAGAATATAGTAGGAGCAGTGAACAGGGAAGGTGACACCAATGGCGCTCAGCTCTTCCATGGCCTGCTTCTTCAGCTCGGTGATGTCACCGTTGTTGGCGCGCAGGCGCTTCATGGTCTTGCCATCGTAAGCCTCGCCGTCCAGACCCATCTCCTTGGCCACCAGGTTGGTGTAGTCGGTGCCGTCAGAGGTGTAGCACAGGCCCTTCATGGTGAAGAAGTCGTTCTCACACTTCAGGGGATTGATGGGGTTGTAACGGGCGAAGAACTTGTTCAGCACCATGCCCTTGGAGAAGCACTGACGGAAGGCCTTGTTGGCAATGGCCTTGTTCCAGTTCTCATCGGGGGTGCCATCGACGTTCTTCTTGTCGTAGTTGAAGATGAAGCAGTAGCTGAACTTCTTGGCACGCTTCTCGCACAGCTGCTGATTGTACTCGTTGGAAGGATCGGACTGAATGGTGGTGATGTTGCTCTCGCCCAGGTCCACCTCGTCCAGCTCGCGGCTCTGATACAGCTGCAGGCTGATGGAACCGTCGCTGATCATGGTGACGGTGAAGCGTTCAAAGCGGCTGACGTTGGCAGCATCGTAGTAGTTGGGGTTGGGGATGTAGCTCTTGGTGTTGCCCTGGATGTACTCCTCCACCACATAGGGGCCGTTATACCACATGGTGGTGTTGTCGCAGCTCCGGAAGCCATCGACACCCAGCTCCTCGATCAGAGCAGGGGCCACGGGGTAGAAGCTGTTGTAGGCGGCAACGGTATCAAAGTAGGGGCAGGCGCTGGGGCAGGTGAACACCAGAGTGTAATCATCCGGAGCCTCAATGCCCACACCGGCAGCCAGCATGTCCTCGTAGGTCATGTCAGCAGCAGCGTCACCGGCTTCCTTGGTCAGCTCGTAGTACTCGTAAGCACCCACAATGGTATCGTTGGGCATGGAGGTGTTGTTGGCCTCGTTCTTGATGGCGTTCATCACCCATTCAAAACCAACCAGGAAGTCCTTGCTGGTCAGGTGAGCCTTCACCTCACCGTTGCAATCCACCCAGTCCACGTCGTCCCGCAGGTGGAAGGTCCAGACAGTGGCATCCTCATTGTGCTCCCAGCTGGAAGCGATAGCGGGCACCACCTTGCCGTAGCAGTCAAAGCTCAGCAGGCCGTCCCACAGGTTGGTGACCACGTTGGCATCCTCAGCCTTCTGGGTGTACAGCATGTTCCAGCTTTCCAGCTCACGGTTGCCGCTCTCAAAGGAGATGAACTCCTTCAGGGGGGTAGCGCCGGTGGAGTTGGGGGCAGCAGCGCCGCTGGCGGCAGCACCATTGCCGGTGTTGTTGGACTTTTCGCCGCAGGCTGCCAGCAGGCTGGCGGCACCCACAGCACCTGCACCCTTCAGGAAGGTGCGGCGATCAAAATTGAAGCTCATTGGATGATCCTCCCAGATCTTGCGCGGACAGAGCCGCGCGTTTTTCCTTTTCCTAAACGCAGTGAGGCTGTCTGCCTTTCCAAAAAGTGCACAGGAAAGACAAAAGTCGCACCACGGTATATTTTAGCACTTTACTGGAAAGAAGTCAATCCGCCACGGCATAGAATTGGAAACAAAACGGTGACAAACACTTTCATAGGAAAAGAATGTGGAAAAAATTACTATAAAATGGAAAGAACTGTATATCCATGAAGAACAGGCAAAAGAGAGGAACTGTTCACGCTGTGCGCACAAAAAAGCTATCTTTTTTCACAAAAAAATGATACAATAAAGTGTATCTGTATCAATAAGGAGCGCACCATGAAGAAACTGACCTCGATGTACAAACGCTACATGTTCCACCCCATTTTATATAAGACCGTGACCCGCACCTCCATCGTGGCCGTGCTGATGCTGCTGTGGCAGCGCTATGTCAGCGATGGCACGTTTACCATCTGGGAGGCCCCGGGCTTTCTGTGCGGCGTGGTGCTGCTCATCTGGGCCTGGGTGGACTACCTGCGGCTGGATGGCGTGACCATCCACCATCTGCTGGAGGAATTCAAGGGGATGGGCAAGCGGCAGAAAAAGATCCACTCCACCCGCTCCATCATCGACTATGCGGATGAGAAGATCGTCTCCTTTGAGGAGCTGGAACCCGAGGAGCGCACCTATTGCAGCCTGCTCTCCAATCTGGTGCTGGGCCTGCCGCTGGTCGCTGCTGCGCTGATCGCCAGCGTGCTGTAAGGGGGCCGCGGCATGGAACAAGAGCACAAGCAGCTGGTCATCGGCATTCTGGCCCATGTGGACAGCGGCAAAACCACCCTTTCCGAGGCCCTGCTCTACGGCACCGGCACCATCCGCAAGCTGGGCCGGGTGGACCATAAGGATGCCTTTCTGGACACCGACGCGCTGGAAAAGGCGCGCGGCATTACCATTTTCTCCAAGCAGGCCCTCTTCACAGCGGGCAATACCGATTTTACCCTGCTGGACACCCCGGGCCATGTGGATTTTTCCACGGAGACCGAGCGGACACTGCAGGTGCTGGATTATGCGGTGCTGGTCATCAGCGGCACCGACGGCGTGCAGAGCCATACCGAGACGCTCTGGCGGCTGCTGCGGCGGTACCGCATCCCCACCTTTGTGTTCGTGAACAAGATGGACCTGCCCGGCCCGGGCAGGGAAGCGCTTCTGACCCAGCTGAACCGTCGGTTGGGGGATGGCTTTGTGGATTTTGGGGCAGAGCAGGCCGACCGGGACGAGGCGCTGGCTCTCTGCGATGAGCGGCTGATGGAGACGATGCTGGACCGGGGAAGCCTGACCGATACCGACCTCATCCCCGCCATTGCCCGGCGGCATGTGTTTCCCTGCTGGTTTGGCTCAGCCCTGAAGCTGCAGGGTATGGATGCGCTGGTGGAGGGCCTGGACCGCTATACCCGCCCGGCCCCCGCGCTGGAAGCCTTCGGGGCCAAGGTGTTCAAGGTGAGCCAGGATGAGCAGGGGAACCGCCTGACCTGGCTGCGGGTGACCGGCGGCGCGCTCAAGGTGAAAGCCCAGCTCACCGGAGAAGCCGACGGGGAGCCATGGGCCGAAAAGGCTAACCAGCTGCGGCTTTACTCCGGCGCAAAGTTTACGCTGGCGGAGTGCATCGGGCCCGGCCAGGTGTGCGCCGTTACCGGCCTGACCAAAGCCCGCCCGGGCGAGGGTCTGGGGGCGGAACGGGACAGCGACCTGCCGGTGCTGGAGCCGGTGCTGAGCTATCAGGTGCTGCTGCCCGAGGGCGCGGATGTGCACGCCGCGCTGGGAAAGCTCCATCGGCTGGAAGAGGAGGAGCCCCAGCTCCATGTGGTCTGGAACGAGACCCTGGGCGAGATCCATGTCCAGCTGATGGGCGAGATCCAGCTGGAGGTGCTGAAAAGCCTGCTGGCCGAGCGGTACGGGCTGGAGGTCAGCTTCGGCCCCGGTGGCATCCTGTATAAGGAGACCATCACCGAAGCCATGGAGGGCGTGGGCCACTACGAGCCCCTGCGCCATTATGCGGAAGTCCACCTCAAGCTGGAGCCGCTGCCCCGGGGCAGCGGGATGCAGTTTGCCGCCGACTGCCGGGAAGAGGTGCTGGACAAGAACTGGCAGCGGCTGGTGCTGACGCATCTTGAGGAAAAGCAGCATCTGGGCGTGCTCATCGGGGCACCCCTGACCGATGTGAAGATCACCCTCATTGCGGGCCGCGCCCACCTCAAGCACACCGAGGGCGGCGACTTCCGGCAGGCGACCTACCGTGCCGTCCGGCAGGGTCTGATGATGGCAGACCAGATCCACAAGACCCAGCTGCTGGAGCCGTGGTATGCCTTCCGGCTGGAGCTGCCCTCTGACAACGTGGGCCGCGCCATGAACGATATCCAGAACATGGGCGGCAGCTTTGACCCGCCCGAGACCGGAGCCGACGGGGATACCACCCTGCTTACCGGCACGGCACCGGCCTCCACCATGCGCAGCTACCCCATGGAGGTGGTGGGCTACACCCGGGGCAGGGGACACCTGACCCTGACGCTGGACGGCTACCGTCCCTGCCACAATGCAGCAGAGGTCATCGAGGCCGCGGGCTATGAGCCGGAACACGACCTCGACAACCCGGCGGATTCGGTGTTCTGCGCCCACGGGGCCGGATTTGTGGTGCCCTGGGAGCAGGTGCGCAGCCACATGCATGTAGACAGCGGCTGGGGCAAGACTGCAAAGACCGAGGAAGCGGTGCAGGCCCGTCCCCGCCGGATGGCCGCCTATCGTGCTACTTTGGAAGAGGATGCTGAGCTGCTGAAGATCTTTGAACAGACCTATGGGCCCATCAAGCGGGACCCGCTGGCGGCGTTCCGCCCCACCCAGAAGCGGGAACGCCCCGATTTCAACGCCGAGCAGTGGGAGATCCAGCCCGAATACCTGCTGGTGGACGGCTATAATATCATCTTTGCATGGGACGAGCTGAACGCACTCTCCAAAGAGAGCCTGGAAGCGGCCCGCCACAGGCTGATGGACATCCTCTGCAACTATCAGGGCTTTAAGAAGTGCGTGCTCATCCTTGTGTTTGATGCCTACCGTGTGCCGGGCAGCCCCGGCAGCATAGAGCAGTACCACAATATCCATGTGGTCTACACCCGGGAAGCCGAGACCGCCGATATGTTCATCGAGCGTGTCACCCATGAGATCGGCAAGGGCCGCCGCGTCCGCGTGGCCACCTCCGATGGCATGGAACAGGTCATCATCCTGGGCCATGGTGCCCTCCGTGTCTCTGCCCGCATGTTCCATGAAGAGGTGCAGGAAGCAGAGAAGGAGATCCGGAGGTATTTGCAGGGGGAAGGGTAACATCCTCGCCCTCTCAGTCAAAGCCTGCAGCTTTGCCAGCTCCCCCGAAGGGGGAGCCTCTGGCGGAACCACACAGCCTTGCTGTGGGTATTGCCAAGGCCTCTCCCTTTGGGAGAGGTGGCAGCGCATAAGCGCTGACGGAGAGGGCGAGCCACGGCAGGAAAGGAGCAGCAGCCTATGTTTAGCACAACCTCAGAATATGTCTGGCAAAATATCACCCCCCGCCCCCGGGATGCGCATAAGGGGACCTTTGGCTCCGTGCTGGCGGTGGCGGGCAGTGCGTCCTACCGGGGCGCGGCGGTGCTGGCCGTGGAAGGTGCCCTGCGCACAGGGGCCGGCATCGTTACGCTGGCAAGTGTGGAGCCGGTGCTGGCGGCGGTGGCCGCCCGCCTGCCGGAGTGCTGTCTCTGCCCCTGCGAAGCGGGGGCCGAGGGCGGCATCTCGCCCCAGAATATCGACTGCATCCGGCGGCAGAAGGCCTCTGTTCTGCTGGCGGGCCCCGGATTGGGCTATACGGCCCAGAGTGCGGCCCGTGCCGCCGAGACCCGGGCGCTGGTAAAAACGCTCCTGCCCGGCTTTTCCGGCAGTGCAGTGCTGGATGCGGACGGCCTGAACGCCGCCGCTGACCTGCTCCAAACGGAAAAAATGCCTCACCCTCAAGGAGAACTGATTTTAACGCCCCACCCCGGCGAGATGGCCCGGCTGACCGGACACTCTGCGGCAGAGATCAACGCGGACCGGGAAGGCATGGCGCTGCGCTATGCGAAAGCGTGGAATGCTGTGGTGGTGCTGAAGGGGGCGCACACCGTCATTGCAGGGCCGGATGGCCGTTGCGCGGTCAATCCCACCGGCAACCCGGGGCTTTCCCGGGGCGGCAGCGGGGATGTGCTGGCGGGCATGACCAGCGCCCTGCTGGCCTGCGGTCTGCCTGCCTTTGAGGCCGCTGCCTGTGCCGTTTATCTCCATGGTGCAGCTGCCGACCGTGCCGCTGCCCTGCACGGGGAAACCGGGATGCTCCCGCATGATCTGCTGAATGCGCTGGGGACCCTGTTTGCCGAAAACGGGCGCTGAGCAAGGGGACGATCCCATCAAAAAAGAAACGCTTCCTTTCCTCTGGATTTGTGTTATACTGGAGCTATCCAAAACACAACGATCTGCCGGAAAGGAAGCGTTTCTTTTATGGTTCCTGCACTGGAAAAAATCATTGCCGAGAGCGACCGCATCGTCTTTTTTGGCGGCGCGGGGGTCTCCACCGAAAGCGGCATCCCCGATTTCCGCAGCGTGGACGGCCTGTACCACCAGAAGTACGATTACCCGCCCGAGACCATCCTGAGCCACACCTTCTGGGAGGAGAACCCCGAGGAGTTCTACCGGTTCTACCGGGATAAGCTCATTGTGAAGGGGGCAAAGCCCAACGCTGCCCACCTGCGGCTGGCAAAGCTGGAGCGGGAGGGCAGGCTGAAGGCCATCGTCACCCAGAACATCGACGGCCTGCATCAGGCGGCTGGCTCCAAGACCGTTTACGAGCTCCACGGCAGCACCCTGCGCAACTACTGCGTGAAGTGCGGCACGTTCTACGATGTGGACTTCATTGCCAACAGTACCGGCGTGCCCCGCTGCCCCAAGTGCGGCGGCATCGTCAAGCCGGATGTCGTCCTGTACGAGGAAGGGCTGGACGAGGAGGTGCTCTCCGGGGCCGTGTCTGCCATCCGCAAGGCGGATACCCTCATTATCGGCGGCACCAGTCTGGTGGTCTACCCGGCGGCGGGGCTTATCCGGTACTTTCGGGGCCGCCATCTGGTGGTCATCAACATGCAGCCCACCGGGGCCGATGCGCAGGCCGACCTGTGCATTGCAAAGCCCATCGGTCAGGTGCTGAGCGAGGACGTATTGTTGGAGGACTGAGATGAAAGCTGTCATTCTGGAAAGCTATGTCATGGAGGAAGGCGACCTCGACTGGTCGGGGGTAAAGGCGCTGGTGCCCGATACCACCAGCTATGTCCGCACGGCCTACGAGGAGATCGCCCCCCGCATCGGAGATGCGGACATCGTTCTGCTGAACAAGTGCCGCATGGATGAGGAGATCTTACAGCAGTGCCCGAACCTGAAATGGGTGGGCATCATTGCCACGGGCACCGACAACCTGGATCTGGAAGCCTGCCGCCGCCACGGCGTTGCAGTGGCCAATGTGCCGGGCTATTCTACCTACAGCGTGGCCCAGATGACCTTCAGCCTGCTGCTGGCCATCTGCCAGTGCGCGGAGCGCTACAACCGTGCCGTCAAGCAGGGGTGCTGGCAGCTGGATATCCCGGAGAGCATCGGCCTGCTGCCCCAGATGGAGCTCTACGGCAAGACCTATGGCGTTTACGGCTATGGCAGCATCGGGCGGCAGTCGGCCCGCATTGCCAGAGCCTTTGGCATGGAGGTGCTGGTCTGCACCCGCACCATCCGGCCCGAATATGCCGCCGACGGTGTGGAGTTCGTGGATTATGATACCCTGCTGAGGCGGTGCGATATCCTCAGCCTGCACTGCCCGGCTACACCCCGGACCCGGGGCCTTGTCAACGCGGAAGCGCTGGCGAAGATGAAGCCCGGGGCCATTCTGCTCAACACGGCCCGGGGCGCGCTGGTGGATGAGGAGGCCGTGGCAGCGGCCCTCCACAGCGGTCAGCTGGGCTTTTACGGTGCCGATGCCTTTGTCACCGAGCCTCTGCCTCAGGAAAGCCCCCTGCGGGCAGAACCCCACGCTATCCTCACACCGCACATTGCGTGGACGACCCGGGAGGCTTTGCAGAACCTGATGGACATTACCACCCGGAACCTGCGCACCTGGCTGGAAGGAAACGGCGAGCACATCGTCAACAGATAAAAAGGAGAGATGAATCATGCAGGCAACCATTCACAACGAATTCCTGACCCTGACCGTGGATACCCATGGTGCCGAAGCAGTCAGCCTGAAAAATGCCGCCGGGCAGGAGATGCTCTGGCAGGCCGATCCGGCTGTCTGGAAGCGCCACGCCCCCATCCTTTTCCCCTGGACGGGCAAGCTGACCGGCGGGGCCTTTACCCATAAGGGCAAGACCTACCCCGGCGGTCAGCACGGCTTTGCCCGGGACGTGGAGCACACCCTGCTCTGCGCCGAGGGTGACACCATCCGGCTGGAGCTGCGCTCGGATGAAAAGAGCAAGGCAGAGCGCTTCCCGTTTGATTTTGTTCTGACCAGCACCTTCCGGCTGGAGGGCAGGACGGTGCACCACACCCTGACCGTCACCAACCCTGCCGATGCCGCCGAGGAGCTGCAGTTCGGCATCGGCTACCACCCGGCGTTCCGCATCCCCTTTGATGACAAGCACACCACCACCGATTACGAGTTCCGCTTCGACCAGCCGGAAAGCCCGATGATCCTGGACGCTTACCCCAACGGTCTGCTGACCGGCAAGTGCGGTTACCGGTGGAAGAATGAGCAGAGCATCCCCCTGACAGACGATCTGTTTGAGAACGACAGCTTCTGCATGGCCGGTCTGCGCAGCCGCACGCTGGGCATCTACGAAAAGGACACCGGCAAGGGAATCGTCTGCAATGTGGAGGGCTACCCCTATACCCTCATCTGGTCGGCTCCGGCAAAGCCTGTGCGCTTTGTCTGCATTGAGCCGTGGCACTCCCTGCCCGGTGCCCAGACCGATCCCCAGGAGTGGAGCCAACGCGCCGCTGCCGCCTGCCTTGCCCCCGGCCAGACCTGGGAGACCACCCTCAGCACAACGTTTGAGCGCTGAAGCAAAGTTTGGCAAAGAAATGCAGGAACCCCTTGACAGAGGGGACTGCCTTCTGATTTAATTAGAATCGATAAAAGGGAGTAAAGGGTATCCCGCAGGGCCTGCGGGGTGCTGCATGGCAGCGTCATCACGGCAGAAATGCCCGATGTCATGTGTTGGCTTGAGACTTTTGTCACAGACAGAGTGCTGTGGCAGGGGTCTCTTTTTTCTTGCCCGGCACCGGAACACAAGGAGGAAAAATAAATATGGATCTTCTGAACACATTCGCCAGTCTCTTTTCCAATTTTGGGAATCTGACCTGGCAGATGGTGGTAATGTGGGGCATCGGTGCACTGCTCATCTACCTTGCCATCGCCAAAAAGATGGAGCCGAGCCTGCTGCTGCCCATGGGCTTTGGTGCCATTCTGGTCAACCTGCCCCTCTCGGGTGCCATCACGCAGGGGGATACGGTCGGCCCCATCTCTGCATTGTTTGAAGCGGGCATGTCCAACGAGCTGTTCCCGCTGCTGCTCTTCATCGGCATCGGTGCCATGATCGATTTTGGCCCGCTGCTGGAAAAGCCGTGGCTGATGCTCTTTGGCGCGGCGGCCCAGTTCGGCATCTTCTTTACCCTGTTTCTGGCGGGCTTCTTCTTTGACCTGAAGGATGCTGCCTCCATCGCTGTCATCGGTGCGGCAGACGGCCCCACCGCCATTTTCGTGGCCAACACGCTCAACTCCCAGTACCTCGGTGCCATCATGGTGGCAGCCTACAGCTACATGGCGCTGGTGCCCATCGTGCAGCCGCCCGTGATCCGGCTGCTGACCACGCAGAAGGAGCGCCGCATTCGGATGTCCTATGAAAAGGGCAGTGTTTCCCAGCTGACCAAGATCCTGTTCCCCATCGTGGTCACGATCATTGCAGGCATGGTGGCTCCGGCCAGTGTGGCGCTGGTGGGCTTTTTGATGTTCGGCAACCTGCTGCGGGAGTGCGGGGTGCTGAATGCGCTGAGCGAGACCGCCCAGAATATGCTGGCAAACCTTATCACCATCGTGCTGGGCCTGACCGTTGCCGGGCAGATGACCGCCGACAAGTTCGTGCGGCCCGACACCCTGCTCATCCTTGCACTGGGTCTGGTGGCCTTCGTCTTTGATACGGCAGGCGGCGTGCTGTTTGCAAAGCTGCTGAACCTTTTCCGGCCGGAGGGCAAAAAGCTGAATCCCATGATCGGCGCGGCCGGCATCTCGGCCTTCCCCATGAGTGGCCGTGTGGTCAACAAGATGGGCCTGGAAGAGGACAACCAGAATTTCCTGCTGATGTATTCCATCAGCGTCAATGTTTCGGGACAGATCGCGTCCGTCATTGCAGGCGGCCTGATCCTGACCCTGATGGCTTAACGGAGGTGATCGCATGCTTCATCTTACTTCGTGGATGACCACGCTGCCGATGATGCTGATCGGGATGGTCGGCATCATCCTCGTCATCGGCATCATTGTTCTGGCAGTGATGCTGCTCAACCGGCTGACGAGTCGGAAATAAAAGAAAAAGGCGATGCAGCTGTTCAAAACTGCATCGCCTTTTTGCTTGTGTAAGATTACAGAGTCTGGATGGCGGCCTTGATGCGCTGGGCGGCGACCTTGGTCTTTTCGGCATCGCCGAAGGCGGTCAGGCGGAAGTAGCCCTCGCCGCACTCACCAAATCCGACACCCGGGGTGCCGACCACGCCGCAGTTCTCCAGCAGCCAGTCGAAGAACTCCCAGCTCTTCATGCCGCCGGGGCAGCGCAGCCAGATGTAGGGGCTGTTCTTGCCGCCGCAGTACCACACGCCGCACTCGTCCAGCGCGTCGGCAATGACCTTGGCGTTCTGGCGGTAGTAATTGAGGTTGGCCTGGATCTCAGCCATGCCGCTCTCGGTGAACACGGCGGCAGCAGCGCGCTGAACGACGTAGGGCACGCCGTTGAACTTGGTGGTCTGGCGGCGCAGCCACAGCTTGTTCAGGTTCATGCCCTCGCGCTCCAGCTCGTGGGGCACGATGGTGTAGCCGCAGCGGGTGCCGGTGAAGCCTGCGATCTTGGAGAAGGAGCAGATCTCAATGGCGCACTCGCGGGCACCCTCTACCTCAAAGATGCTGCGTGCCAGAGCGGGATCAGTGATGAAGCACTCGTAGGCGGCATCGTACAGGATAACGGCGTTGTTCTTTTTGGCGTAGTCCACCCAGGCCTTGAGCTGCTCGCGGGTGTAGGCGGCACCGGTGGGGTTGTTGGGGCTGCAGATGTAGATGATGTCAGCCTTCACGCTGTCATCGGGCATCCCAAGGAAGCCGTTCTCCTGGCTGGTGCGGCCGTAAATGATCTTGCGGCCGTCGGTCACGTTGTCGTCCACATAGGTGGGGTAAACGGGGTCCGGGACCAGAACGGTGTTGTCCACATCAAACAGGCCCAGCACATTGGCCAGGTCGCTCTTGGCACCGTCGGAGATAAAGATCTCGTCCTCAGCCAGCTGGGTACCGCGGCCTGCGTAGTAGCCCTGAATGGCCTGCTTCAGGAACGGATAGCCCTGCTCGGGGCCGTAGCCGTGGAAGCCCTCCTTGGTGCCCATCTCAGCGGCGGCATCCTGCATGGCGGTGACCACGCACTTTGCCAGAGGCTGGGTCACATCGCCGATGCCCAGGCGGATGATCTCCTTTTCGGGGTGTGCTTCCTGATAGGCGGCCACCTTGTGGGCAATGTCCACGAACAGGTAGCTTGCCTTCAGCTCGCCGTAATGGTGATTCATTTTCATAAGTTGTTCCCTCACTTTATATGATTGCCCGCCCTCTCAGGCCGCTTCGCGTCCAGCTCTCCCAAAGGGAGAGCCGATGCAGCGTCTACGCCAGCAGAAGCTGACCGTTGAGCCGCAATTGCCTCTCCCTTTGGGAGAGGTGGCATTGCAAAGCAATGACGGAGAGGGCGGGGATGTTAAACTTCCGCAACTCCCTCGTACACCGTGACAGCGCTGCCGGTCATCAGCAGCTGCCTGCCGGGCAGTACCCGGATGACCAGCTCACCGCCGCGCAGCTGCACATGGATATCCTGCCCGGCGGGGCAGACACCCAGCTCGGTCAGAGCCGCCACGGTGGCGCAGGTGCCGGTGCCGCAGGCCCAGGTCTCGCCGCTGCCGCGCTCCCACACCCGCATCTTCAGGTGGGCGGCATCCACCACCTGCACAAACTCGGTGTTGATGCGCTCCGGAAAGTTGGCGTGATGCTCGAACGCCGGGCCGATGGCTTCCAGCTTCAGGCTGTCCACATCCTCCACCACGGTCACGCAGTGGGGGTTGCCCACGCTGATGCAGGTCACCTTCCACACTTTTCCCTCTACGGTGAGCGGCTGATCCACCAGCGGGTCCTCGCCCATGTGGATGGCAGGCAGGTCGGCCGGCAGGGTGCTGTAAGCGCCCATCTCCACCTGCCACAGCTGTGCGCCCTGCCGACTGATGCGCTTGACACCGCTGTTGGTGTCGATGGTCAGGACAGGCTTTTCCACCCCGTGGGTGTAGAGCCACTCGGCCACACAGCGCACGCCGTTTCCGCACATCTGGGCCTCGCTGCCGTCCGCGTTGAAAATGCGCATCCGGCCATCGGCCCCGGGGGTCACAGGGGCGCAGATGCAGATGATGCCGTCTGCACCCACGGAAAAATGCCGGGCAGAGAGCCGCTGTGCAAGTGCGGCAATGTCTGCGGGCACACCGGATGCACGGCAGTCCAGATAGATATAATCATTGGCACAGCCCTGCATCTTGGTAAATGACAATTTCATGGAGCATTCTCCTTTACAGGCGGGACCTCTGCGGCCATGCTGATGCAACACGGCTGAGAGGTTTGGTTCGTCACATATAATCATAAGAATCAAACGGGCTTCTGTCAAGCAAAAAAGAGGGCTTTGTGCAATTTTCATCGGTTTTTTCTGCCCGTAAAGGGCCGGAATGCAAAACAGGGCTTGACAAGATACGGCCCATGGGATATAAAAAGAGAGAGTGCTTTTGCGCGCCGGAGAAGGCGTGCAGGCAGAGAAGAAAGAATCATTGACAAAAGGAGACCGCGACGATGGATACTTTTGAAAAGATCCGTGCACTGCTGGCAGAGCAGCTGGATATTGACCCTGCTAAGATCACGATGGAGAGCGACATTATGAGTGATTTCGAGGCCGACAGCCTGGATATCGTGGATATGGTGATGACGCTGGAGGATGAGTTTGGCATTGAGGTGCCGGACGATGCCATCGAGAATCTGCGCACCGTGGGCGACGTGGTGGAATTTGTGGACAGCCACAAGGGCTGATAACAGTTTTGCAAAAAGGCCCCGCACCCGCAGCGCTGCACACGGCGGCACTGCAGCGGGGCTTTTAATATGAGCTCGTGCGGAACGGCTGGAACACAGGCGTTTGGCGCACGGCTTAGGAGGATATAACAAAATGGCAAAAGACAACAAGAAGCTTGTGCAGGCGATCACCAGCCAGGAAGAAAACTTTGCACAGTGGTACACCGACATCTGCGTCAAGGCAGAGTTGGTGGAGTACTCCAGTGTCAAGGGCTTCATCATCCTGCGCCCCTATGGTCAGGCCATCTGGGAGCTGATCCAGAAGGACATGGATGCCCGGTTCAAGGCAACCGGTCACGAGAACGTGGCCATGCCCGTGCTGATCCCCGAGAGCCTGCTGCAGAAGGAAGGCGAGCTGGTCAATGGCTTCGCGCCGGAGGTGGCGTGGGTCACGATGGGCGGCTCCGACAAGCTGGAAGAGCG
>JABLTO010133771.1_pt1 | contig 30075 bp, 24 predicted proteins | sample 7160091 | NCBI WGS metagenome assembly JABLTO01 (sample SAMN14651225, study PRJNA627086) | human gut metagenome | isolation source: feces | host: Homo sapiens
GCCTACGCGAAGGCTTTTGCCGTCCAGTATAAAAATAATGACGCCATCAGCGGCAAGGCTATAACCGAATATTATGGCGACCGGATGCTGGTGCAGAATCCGCCTATGCCCCCGTTGGAGCAAGAGGAACTGGATCAGGTTTATGCACTGCCCTATATGCGTGCTGTCCATCCTATGTATGACAAAGATGGCGGTGTTCCTGCCATTTCCGAAGTGAAATTTTCTATTACCCATAACCGGGGCTGTTTTGGCGGGTGTAATTTTTGCGCCCTTGCTTTTCACCAGGGACGCAGTGTGCGCAGCAGAAGCATCGAAAGCGTCCGCCGGGAAGCGGAGTTGATTGCAGCTATGCCGGACTTTAAGGGATATATCCATGATGTTGGCGGTCCCACGGCGAATTTCCGTCATCCGGCTTGCAGGCAGCAGTTGGAAAGGGGTGTTTGCCAGGGAAAGCGCTGTCTGGTGCCAACCCCTTGTAAGCATCTGGACGCGGATCACAGCGAGTACATAGAACTGCTCCGGACAGTGGAGGCAGTACCTGGTGTGAAAAAAGTATTTATCCGCAGCGGAATCCGGTTTGATTATATGCTGCAGGACAGCAGCGATGCCTTCTTTAAAAAGCTTGTGCAGGATCATGTGAGCGGACAGCTGAAAGTTGCACCGGAGCACTGTACATCCCATGTGCTGGGATGTATGGGAAAACCGGATATCAGCGTATATGATCGGTTCCGGGAGAAGTTTTTCCGGCTGACGAAGCAGGCGGGGAAGGAACAATATCTGGTACCTTATCTTATGTCCAGCCATCCTGGAAGTCGATTATCCGATGCGGTGGAATTGGCGCTGTATATCAAGCGGATTGGGCTTTCCCCCGAGCAGGTGCAGGATTTTTATCCCACTCCTGGTACTGCTTCCACGGTCATGTATTATACGGGAATAGATCCGCTAACCGGCAAAAAAGTGTATACTGCCACAGATTATAAAGAAAAGCAGATGCAGCGAGCATTGCTGCAATATTGGAAACCGGAAAATCGCCGGCTGGTAATGGAAGCCTTACACCGATGCGGGCGAGAGGATTTGATCGGATACGGGCCGGACTGTTTGATTCGTCCCAGCCGGGGTGGGAAAGGGACTGGCGGAAATCAGAAAACACCGAAAAACAAGAACCAGACTCGCAGATCTGATGAAGCCTTGCGGACGGGCACTTCAGGTAAAAAGTCTCCTGCTTCCAAAGGCGGACGAAGCCAGCGTGGAAGAAGGAAATAGAATAAGGGGAGGGTCAAATTTCATTAGGCTTTCCCAGTGATCTAAACTTAAGCTCCCCCCCAATAGAGGGAGCTGTCGTGTAGCCCAAACTATAAAAGGCCCCTTTGCACAAGGGGGCTGTGATGCCCGAGCGAAGCGATCCTGACTGGGGGATTATTATACTGTCATTTTGCAGGAACAGTATATCGACGGTTTTGCTTTACAATCCCTCCGACTCGATCGCTGCGCTTGATCGAGCCACCTCCCTTTACACAAGGGAGGCTTATAGAGTTTATGCTTTGTTGACAGTTCTTTCCTTTGTGTAAGGAAGGATTGGCTTGGGTAGTATGTTTTCCCCAGTAAAGGGAGCTGTTGCGTAGTATCAAATTACATTTGATTTTCCAACTAAAGGGATCCATTCCCAAAATTATTATAGAGCCTCCCTTGTGCAAAGGGAGGTGGCACAGCTTTGCTGTGACGGAGGGATTGTCCAACTTTCATTTTGTAGGATTTACATTTTGACAGTATACGGCAACAATTCCTCCATCAGGATCGCTGCGCCTCCTTTTACTGGGAGGAGGCTTAAATGGTTTGAGGGAAGCTCCCTTCACCAGAAGCACCCTAATAAAATTTGCATAAACCCGTGTAATCAGGGAGGAATACCCTATGGAATATAAAAAAACAGTCCGCGGTCGGTTTATCGACCGCCCTAATCGGTTTATTGCTCTTGTGGAGGTTCTGGGCGAACAGCTTGTATGCCATGTGAAAAATACAGGCCGCTGTCGGGAACTGCTGATTCCGGGTGCAGCAGTGGTGCTTTGTGCCGCAGAGAATCCTGCCAGGAAAACAGCATGGGATCTGATTGCAGTGGAAAAGGCAGGCAGACTGATCAATATAGACTCCCAGGCGCCAAATGCAGCTGCAGCTGCATTTTTACCGATTCTTTTTCCCGGTGCTGAAATTCATCCGGAATATAAAATCGGTGCATCTCGTCTGGATTTTTTCATAAAAACAGGGGATAGTTGCGTATACTTGGAAGTGAAAGGGGTAACACTGGAAGAAAACGGCGTTGTCCTGTTTCCAGATGCGCCTACCCAGCGGGGAACAAAGCATTTGCGAACCTTGACCCGCCTTGCTCAGGAAGGACATAGAGCATGCGTTCTTTTTGTGGTTCAGATGGAAGGCGCAGTCTATTTCACACCGAATCGACGTACAGATCCGGATTTTGCCGATGCGCTGGCAGAAGCAGCGGATGCAGGTGTGGAGCTTTTGGCGATGGATTGCCGCGTCACAGAAAATTCCATAGAAATCAACAGGCCTGTAGCAATTCGCCTATAATTCGACAACATTCTACATTTACTGTATAGTAAAATAATGGGGATAAATGAAATAAATATATTGACTTTTTCAATACAAACAGCACCGGTATTTTTACCGGTGCTGTTTGTATTATTTGGATTGGGAGGCATTTTCATTTATAAAGCGAACAAGTCGCTGATTACATCATGTGCAGCACAGGGCGTTACCATTCCCCTGCTGATGATATCGAAGATCTGTTCAGCCTCTGCGTGGTTTCTGGTGATATCAGGCAGGTGGCATTCCTCTTTTCTGGTGCCGCCGCAGTCAACTTTTGTAATGTTCAGTGAATACTTTGCGGTGTGGCTGAACTGGTTTGGCGGAAGTGGATCTTCGGTCAGATGATATAGGAGGATAATATCTCCTGCGACTCGCTTCGTTGTCGTACGTATTATTCCTTGCTGCTCATTTTTTAACAGTGTTTGTGTCATATCTGACCGTCCTTTCGTAAGATTTGTGAAAATTATAACAAGCGTTCGAATTTGAAGATTAAGACGAAATGGATTTTTTCGCAAAAATTATAACTTTTATTACAACATTCGACATGATATGACGCGGTAAAATCCCCTAAAAATCTTGATTTTAGGGGATATCCTAAATTTTAGCGAAAGAAAGCGTCAACGTTTGACAAAGTAACAGAAAATCTACATATTGTATAGATTACACTGTACAATTGCACAAAACTACAAGTTATAGTGTTTGATGCACTTTTTTCGAATATAACGGCAATTTTCGTATCGCAAATCAGGTACTGGATAACAATATTTAATTAGAAATGTAAATTTAAAAAAATCGCTATTTACAAGATCGACATAAAAGTGTTAAAATTGAGTGAAAGAGTGGGAAACTGCAGTTTGCAAATGTATGGAAAGGCTTGGTCATAAAGATGGACAACAGCGAACGGTTTTTGAACCTGTACAGAGACCTGGAAGAAGTTCTCGGCGTGAAGTATCAGACACGGTCCGGCGCGATACAACACTTTGGTGCAAAGGAAGGTGCGCGGTGGCAGGAGGAGTTGAATCTGTTCCGAGAAATGCGCAATCTCCTGTCCCATCATGGAAAGATTGAGAAGGAGGCGCCGATGCAGCCGTCTGAACCAAGTATCAGGATTTTGGAGGAAATTTTAGAATATGCGAAGCATCCGCCAGCAGCGCTTTCGATTGCAACTCTTACGGATCAGTTGTATTGTGCCGATGGGAGTGAGCTTGTAACCGATTTACTGGAGGAAATGGAGCAGCGAGGATTTTCTCATATTCCGGTAGTGGACGAAAAACGGCGGTTAACCGGCGTGCGCGACGGCGTGCGTGCCTACGAGTGGCCGGCGATCATCCGCGCCATCAACACCGTGGACGTCATGACCGCCGAGGTGCCCGAGCTGGATTGGGAACTTCTCAAACGCATGACCGACCGCATCACCCACGAAGTGCCCGGCATCTGCCGCGTGTGCTACGACCTCACGCCCAAGCCCGTCGGCACGGTGGAGTGGGAGTAAGCGCCAGGTCATTGCATCAAGTATAGTCTTGCCTCGTTATTCTTGCCGATAATAGAGGTAGCTATCGTTATCAGTATGATAAACATCGGCTAATTGCTTTCGACCATTAGCCTCGACCACCAGCGTCTCGATTTTCCTTATCCATTGGTTCGTGAATAGACGTCGGGACAGTTCCCATGGGGTCAATATATTTGGATTGTTGGACAGTCGGCTTTCCCAGGCTTCGGTTTCGGTGTCGCTATATCTAGGGATTTCAAAGAAAATATCGGTGTTTTGCTCATAGAATCCTTGAATCCGATCCAACAGCCCTGAATCATATTGAGGGTTGAATTTACAGGCTTTCCCGAGAGCCTCAAACACTCTAAGACCATCGAAATTCATTGAAAACAATCCAATGTTGTCATCAACCGTATTGCTGACCAATCTCCCATATGTTCGATTACATAGGTCTACTTCAAACGCATCTTCAACGATGACATCTAAAGAGGCGATAGAGTTTTTACTACCTATTCTTGCAAGAAGCATTTCACGATTTGGCTCGTCTCGAACATCATCCGTAACAATGACATGCCCCACTGCTACATATGGAAATCCATGTTGCAATAGTGAGGATGCCTGAGAGAATCCAAATTGATTGGGGGATTTGCCCAAGCGTCTCTTTTCAGCTCGCAGCACTTTGATTTCAACGACCATTGCCAAAGAGGGAATCAGGTAATTGCCTTCATAAGGAATCGTAAGAATGTCGATATCTCCCGGAAATGACAATCCACTCGTGAGCTTCTGTATTGGTACCGACATAGTTACCATAACGCCAGAATGCAGTCCTGATTCCAAATATAAATTGGGCAGAAGCGTGCTGTACCACCGAGCAAATACCTTCATATTGGCTATAACATTTGCTACCACGCATTCTTCATCCCACTTGTTTTTAACCTTGCGAGAAGCTGGTACAAACATTACCTTTTGGCCGGTATTATCGGTATAGCGAGATGGTTTGCAAATTAGTTTCTTTCGACATATGTTTTCTGCAGCGCGCTTTTCCATGCAATTATGCTCTGAACGTTTTGCAGATACCTTGAATCTGGCTCAGATTCTAGCCATCATGCATGCAGCTTTCCACTCAATTTAAAATCGATAAATCAGAACTATCTTGTCACACTTGCAATAATAAATAAATGCACTGAATCTATGTTAATATATCAGTGTGAATGTTTATAGCAAATAGAAGCGAACAGAGAATCGAGCGACTGCTCGACGAGAATAACGGCGTCCTCATCGCCTCGGAGGCGATAGGCTCGGGGATCCCGAGGAACGCGGTCTACGACTTCGCGAGGGTGCGTGAGCTGGAGAAGGTGTCCCCCGGCATCTTCGTGGACGCCGACGTGTTCCCCGACGAGCTCTACCTGCTCCAGGCGCGATATTCCAAGGTCGTGTTCTCGCACGAGACGGCGCTCTACCTCCACGACATGGCCGAGCGCAAGCCCGTCCCCATCGCCCTCACGGTGGAGTCGGGCTACCATTCGGGGTCCCTCAAGGACCAGGACGTGAGGATCTTCTACGTGAAGCCGGAGTGGTATGGCCTCGGGATCTCCGAGGCGGAATCGGCGGGCGGGCATGTCGTGAGGGCGTACGACAGGGAGCGCACGGTCTGCGACATCGTGCGCAGGAAGGCGGCCATGGACCCCGCCGCCTACGGGTACGCTCTTCGAAGGTATGCGGCGGGCAAGGAGAAAGACCTCGCCAGGCTCGGGCGCTACGCCAAGGAGATGGGAGTCGAGAGGCAGGTGCAGCAGGCGATGGAGGTGCTTCTGTAAGGGGATCGGGCCCGATGCGGTCAGCGGCCTCAAGGTCGCGGAACAGATTACAGGGCGGCGCAATCTCAGAACATAAGTAGCGCAAGGCAAATGCCTTATCTGCCAAAACCTTCCCAAATATGGTAAGGTTTTGGCATGAGCAAATATGAGGACATATACGAGGTGGCTGCTGACAATTATGGGCTCGTGACCCGAGACGAAGCGGCTGCGATAGGGGTTTCAGACAAGGAGCTCTCGAGGCTTACATCCGACGGAAAACTGACGCGCATCGGGCATGGCGTCTACCGCGTAAAGCATCATGTTCCAAGCCTCTTTGACCCCTACGCGGAAAGCGTCGCCGCAGTGGGGCCTGACGCCTATCTCTATGGCGAGTCCGTGCTCGCGATGTTCTCTCTTTGTCCGACCAATCCGACAAAGATGTTTGTTGCCACTCCTAAGCGTGTACGCCGGAAGCTGCCCGAAGGGGTGAAGGTCGTGCAGCGCAAGGGCGCATCGGACGTGACGTGCTACGAAGGCATTCCTTCCCAGGAGGTGGGAGCCGCCATCCGCTCATGCATCGGAAAGCTCATGCCTGAGAGGCTTCACGCGGCGGTCGAAGAGGCGCTTCGGCAGGGGCTTTTGAAGAAAGAAGAGGCCGACAAGGTCGATAGCGAGGTGGAAAGCTGATGACGAAGAGGCCGAACAGTCGCAGGAATCTGGATATCGCGATTGAGCGCGTTGCCGGGCGCGGTCCGGCGTTCGTCCAGGCGCGGACGCTCATGGCGGATGCCGTCGTCGCGCAGATGCTGCCCGACGGGGCCGTCAAAGGCGGCAGCGCCCTGAAGCTCAGATTCGGCGATGCGGGTACCCGTTTCAGCGAGGACCTCGATACCGCACGAGCCTCTGGCATCGACGAGTACATAGGTGTGCTGAACGCCGCGCTTGAGGAGGGGTGGCAAGGCTTTACCGGAACTGCCGTCAGAAGAGAGCCAGCCACGCCAACTGGAGTTCCCGCAGTCTACGTCATGCAGCCCTACGATGTAAAGTTAAGCTACCTCGGAAAATCTTGGGTGACGGTGCCGCTTGAGGTCGGGCATAACGAGATAGGCGATGCTGACAATCCGGACATGATCGTCCCGAAGGACGCGGCAATGCTCTTCGAGGCGCTTGGCTTCGATCCGCCATCCCCCGTCCCCGTTATGCGCCTCAGCCACCAGATTGCCCAAAAGCTGCACGGTTTGTCTGAAGAGGGGTCAAAACGTGCGCATGATCTCGTGGACCTGCAACTGATAAGCCTAAAGGGACAGATTGACCTTGCTCAAACCCGCGAGACGTGCGAGCGGCTGTTCGCGTATAGAGGGCAGCAAGTATGGCCTCCCACAATTGAAGCCGGGTCGAATTGGGCATCCCTATATGCAGAGTCCTCAGAAGGTTTGGACGTCACCCAGAATCTTGCCGAGGCGGTCGAGTGGGTCAACGGATTCGTCAACGAGATTGCGAATTCATAGCATTGCGTTCCGACATTTGCTCTCAGAAAACGTGAACTCATCGTGAACTCACTATGAACGTATGGTTTTACGTTTGACCAGTTCAGGCTTTTACACCCACGCCCTGCTTTCACTCCAGCGTTATTCCTGGGCGCTAGTGCGCAAACTCCTAATCCTCCATGCGCGCCTGAAGGAAGGTGCGATACTCCTCTTTGAGCCGTGCCGGGCCTGCGATTCTCACCGTGCCACCGAGGCCGGCGAGCCAACCAAAGAACGGTTCTGATATGCGAATCCTCACCGTTGCCATCGCGGTATTCGCGTCGTATTCGTGAAGCTCGGCTGCATCTCCGAAACGATCGAGCATAACCTCGACCTTGTCGGCATCGACCAGAAGTTGCACCGTGACGAGGTCTCCCCCGGAGCGGTCGAATGACTCGTACCCACCTTCATCGCAAGCATAATGCGCTATCTCGTCATTCTTCACCGCTTGCTTCCTGGAAACCCGCAGCTTGCCCATACGGTCAATGCGAAACTCGCACATCGAATCGCGCTCTTCACTCCAGGCAGTCAAATAGTAGAAGCCATCCCAGCAGGTGATATCAACTGGCGTTACCTCGTGCTTCTTTCCATCGTTCGTGGTCTTGCGCTCGCCCTCGAGGTCGTAGCGGTAGTACAAGAACCTGACTTGCCTGTGCGTACGCATGGCCTCGTGAATCAGGTCGATGTTGCCGAACACGCTGTCGTTCTTCGATATGATGCGTCCGGAGACATGTATGTTCCTGTCGAGCACAAGACACTCGCGATTGCTTGCAAGCGATTTGAGGCTCGTGACGAGGGCGACGCTCTGTCGGCGCGTGAGAGATTTGCGCGACTCCACGGCATCGGCGAGAAGCATTAGCTCCGGAAGCGTAAGGGTATCCCGAATCAAGGCGTACTCGACTGGGGACCTCTGGAAGGACTGGATATCCAAGCCGAACTCCCTCAAGGTCTTGAAGTCACGATAGACGCTCTTGCGCTCTGCCGGAATGCCATACTCGTTCAGACGCGCGATGATCTGGGGCATCGTAAGGCCATGCTCAGCATCGGTTTCCTCCTCGAGGATGCGCTTGAGGTAGAGCAGCTTCAGCTTGGACTTGGGGTTGTTCGCCATCTTCGTGCACCCCTAGCACATCAGGAAGCTATCGAGGTTTTCCATGCGTCGACGTAGCAGCACGTAGGAGACAATCCATCCGCACAGGCCACTGATGAGCAGAGGGAAAGGATAGAAGTCGTTGAGAAAAACGGCAGTGGCGGCGCCAATCGCCGTGATGACCAAGAACGTAACGGCACTGATGCAGGCGCCTTTGTAGTCCGAGAAGTAATAGAACACGACAATGGTGAAGTACATGCAAAACACCGTGTATACGCCCAGGCTCAGTATGACGAAGTACTGAAGAATCTGCTGACTGCTATTCAGGTACGGAAAGAACACCGTAGCCAGGCATATGACAACGATGGTGATGATGAGCTGGATCTCGTATACGAAGAAGAGCTGATGCCGCAAGGTCCTCACCATGACGCTGCGTTCTTTCTGAATCATCTCATGCGTTCCGTTGTTCAGGGCAGACACGTATCCCGTGTATTTCTCGTAGAACGACGTTTCAACCTTGACGACGAAGATGACCAGGGACGGCATGTTGGCAACGATTGCCATGAAAAGCGCGATGTCGTAGACGCCAAACGAATGGAAGATGCTTACCCACTCCCCCATTGGCGAAAAGGACCAGTAGATGATGGTGGGAGTGTAGAATCCCAACGTGTACGCAAATCCGGCAAGGGTGAGCATGGGATATTTGCGAAAGTAGGCCAGGAAGGCGAAGCACCTTCCCCGAGGCAGCCCAAACGTCTTCACGCACTGAAACACGAGAGCAAACAGGACGACAAAATAGCAGCAGGTCAGGGCAAGGCAAGCAGACGTGATCTTGCTGATTCCCAGCAGGCTATCGCAAGTGAAGTAACATAGCAGGCCCAACACCATGCCAAAGAGGAAGCTGAAGGTCAGCGCCCTATAGTGCTTCAGTGCGGAGGCATAGGTCATCATGCTGAACCCGTCTGTGACCAGGACGCCCAGGAAATAGTAGTTCACCAGGTAAGTCAGGGAGATGCCACCGAGCGAGAAATACATCAACGTGCAGGGCACGAGCATTATGACGCCGGACACCACGGTGGATAGCGTCAACACGCCAAAGGCTGACGGACATATGTCAGATTCCTTGTTGAGAAAGATGCAGTCCGAAATATATCGCGAGACAGGCGTGGCATAGAGTACCGACACGAGCGTTGCGATGACGAACGCATAGGTTGACGTCGCGATGAAGAACCTGCTCTCGAGCATCGTAAGCCCCGTCTGCTCGAGCATGAGGACGAGCGCCAGCATGAGCACCGCAGAGATGACCGCAGGGCCCACCGTAGTCATGGTTGCGTAGATAGTGCCCCATATATTGGCAGCCAGCGTCTTTCTGCCATATATCTTGTTGAGCTCAAATCCTATTCCCGCCACGGGAATCCTCCTCTAGGTAGTTATAGATCGCACGGAACGCCTCGAGCATCCCCTTGCGGCTGTAGTACGTCTCGACACGCTTTCTCCCGGCCTTTCCCATTTCCCTCAGCATGGTCGGGTTTCGCACAAGGCGCAGAATCGCCTGGGCCATGGCTTCGCTATTCATAATTGGCACGATGATTCCCGCAGGACCGAAGTCGTCATCTTCGCGTTCGCCCTCGAGCAGCGCCTTGCAATCACCGACGTTCGTGGCGACGAAGGGCTTCTCGGCTGCCAGTCCCTCGAGTATCGCAAGCGGTTGACCCTCGCTTATGCTTGAAAGCAGCAGAAGGTCCACCTCGGGCAGATGCTCCCGGATATTGACCTGGCCAAGAAACTCGACGTCATCTGTCCCGAGTTCTTCGAGCAAATCAAGGCATTCCTGGTAATACGACGGGTCTTCAGCCGTGTTACCCATGATCTCCAGCCGGGCATCCGGAACCGCATGCTTCACGATGTCGAAGGCGAGAAGCATGGTCTTCACGTCCTTGATGGGCACGACGCGCAGCACGGTTCCGATCACGAAGGGGCCGTCATGCTTCTCACTGCGGCAACATGCGTAATCCTCGGCATTCACCCCATTCGGAATGATGGTGATTTTCTCGGGTGGGCACTTGAGCTCTATCTGAAGGGATCGATTGGTGCCGAACAAGGTCGTGACCACGTTTGCCTGCTGATAGGCAATGTAGGAAAGCTTCTTGAAGAAGTCGATCCACAGCTCCTTGAATTCGCCGGCAACCCAGTTCGATCGAATGATGTCCTCTTCCCGCTCGCGTGTGTAAATGCCATGCTCCGACAGGAGGAAGGGCGCCTTGTTGATATACGATGCGCAACTTCCCAGAATGCCACCGTAGCCCGCGGAAACGGAATGGTAGATATCCGCGCGTGGAATGTCCTGAGACAGCAAGTACATGAATGGAAAGTAGATTCCCCGGAAGTTCCACAGGAACTGGAGGAACACCTTCTTGGAATTCTGGCGATAGTACTCTTCCTTGCATATTTCGTAGAAGGACTCGCTCATAAGCAGATCGCTCATGTGCTTATGGTGACGCTTCGCAAGGTCAAGCACGCCAACCCAGTCTATTTCGTTCGTTGATCCGCTAACGAGCTGTTTCAAAACCGCTCGTTCGGCCTTGCTCAAACGCACCTTGTCGCCGCTTTTCGCAAATGTCGTATCGCCAAGATATATCGTGCGAATTTCCTTGACGTTCTCGGGGATCTTGTATGCGTATTCCGACATCTCCTCCCTGCTGGTCGCGATGGCCCAGATCACGAACTCCACGTCGCTGAACTGCGTGCAGAGCATCTGCACCCAACTGGAGACGCCTCCTGGAATGTAGGGATAACTTCCCTCGCAAATCAAACATACGCGCATATGCGTTTATCCCTCCTCCAACGTTATGACTCCGTGACTGTCCTGCATGCGCAGCAGGTAGTACCCGTTTCCGGCATCCTGATATGTCAGCCCCTGCGCACTTGCGATGCGTTTTTCGCAACGGTAGAAGAAGGCTTGTCCCACAACCGCGGCACCGCAGTCGAGCGATATCTGATTACCCTGTCGTTCCCAGCCGTAGTCCAAGTTCAAGTAGCTCTTCACGTCATCGCTGGTCTGGGATAGGGTCCTCCCCTCAAGCCACGGAGCCTTGCTCAAGACGTCCGACTCGAAAAGGCCAATTTGGCTCTTGTCCGCATCCCAAGCCGGACTTACGCCATCCTCCGTAATCAACGTGTCTGCATCGAACACGTGGGATACCATGCCGTAGACACCAATTACCGAGCAGATGGCAAGGAGATTGCCATCTTCCATAACATTTCCCCTAGTGGCAGCAGGGAATGCGCAGATTTCACCATCGTGGACAAACTGGAGCTTCTCGTCTCCCAGAACGCCTCGCACGGTCTTGATCTCCGCTTTGGGTATATCGAGCATCTGCGGAGCGTACGCGCCCGTTCCCAAAGTCAGGCTCTGGATCGTGTATTGCGGGAAGAGCTCCGTGAATTGCGCGATGAGGGTTTGGTCAAGGACCACATCCCCGGCCTCGAGACAATCTGAGCCCCATGCCAACTCTCCGTTGAACTTCAGAACCCACTTATCGATGTTTGAAAGCAGCTCTTCGTCAACCCCACGCATGTCTTCTGCCGAGGAGGCCATGACGCGCGCGCTTGTCGTGTATGAGGTGTTCGTGCGAAGGGAGATTCCCTGGAAGGCCGGCCAAATCACCTCTTCCACGAACCCGTTGGCAGAATAGCCATACGCCCTCTTGCAAAGTTCGTCATACGAAGCGGTGTGCATGGGGAAGTCATCGATGAAGACCGCCTTGACGCCCAACACCGGATATATGAAATCGGGGAGCATCGCCCCGATGCATCCCGTGAGGAGCCCCGCGTAGCGGATGTCTTCCAAAAAGCCTCCGTTGATCAGGCACGCACGGCCTTCTTGCCAATCGTTGACATGAAGGAGCGGAACCGCGTCCTCTTGGCTTTGGAGGTACACGGACACTTCGTCGGTCACGGCTATGCGACGGGAGTCGCTACTCTCGGCGTAATGAGCTTGTGACGGCTGAACGGGAAGGAGCGCATCCTCGAAGACGAGCGTGTGGTAGTTCCTCGTTTCGCCGACGCTTTGGATGCCTAGCATCGGATATAAATCCCTGTCCGCATCCTCGTCGCTGATTCCCGCCGCAAAAATCACGTGCCCGCCTTGAGCCACGAACGCTTCCAGGGCATGACCGCTGTTATAGCGGCCTATATGACTGTCGCAGATGATCAAGACATCCAGATCAGCAGATGGAGTTGGCTGTGCCTCCAGGCTCGCTATTTCAGGCTCGACTATGGTGAAGTGGAGGCTCTCGCATAGCTGCCTCACGGTAGCGTACACGCGACTGGAGGAAGCATCTGATGCAGTGCCGAGAATCCCCACTTTGAACGTGCGCTCTTCTGGTATCTTGACCTGTCCGATATACGTTCGGTCAGATCCAGCGCTGTTTTGCACTCTGGCGCTCGAGGCGTAGTTTTCGTATATGCCGTAAATCAGGAAGATGCCGCCGAGAACGGCTACCACCAAGATGATGTAGATGAAGCGCTTGATTTGCACTATGTCACCACCGTACGATTCTCGTCATCAGGTCACCAGGCTTCCGAGCGTCTGCTTGCATCAGTCATGCACCGGCGCATTTGCAAGACGACTTGACCAATACCGAAGCTGCTCGAGCCCTTCGGGCGAGAGGCGCACCTGCCGATTCTGCTGTAAGTCCTCCAGGATGCTTTCGAATTTCTGGCGATCTCCCGTCCGGTAGAACATCTTGAGCATGCCCTGATAGGACGCCTCGCTTTTCATTCGGACCTCGTGCGCCTGCCAGAGGCCTTCGGCTTGCGCATACCGACCAAGCTCGACGAGGGAATCCAAGTACTGTTCGAACTCGTTGAGCGTAACGACGCTCTCGTCAACGTCGATCTGATGCTGGACGAGATCGCACAGGCGCTTACGGTAGGAATCCTGTTCTCGCGCGGAAAACACGCCGCTGTCGAGCACGTCGAATAGGGCTGCACAGGCACCGTGGTATGCCTCGGGATCAGTCGGATTGTCCTCGTAATCCTTTCGGCACTCCATCCATCGCGCCTGCTGGATACGGTAGATCTCCATCTTCGCGGCAGCCATGTAATGCGCGGATTCCGAGTCCTCGTCTTCCTGTGCCGCGAGCAGGGCCTTGTAGTTCTCGCGCATATCCTTCTTGAGCTGGTTGAGCAGCAGGGTCCTTCTCTCGGTAGTGCCACTAATGGCCATGGCATCTTCCACGGGAACGACATCGAGCTCTTCTCGAACGTTTGGGTGCTCTGGCTGGCGCTCGATGTCGTGCGCATGAGTCAGAACCGCCTCTCGATCGACGCCGACCCTGTTCAGGAACGATCGAAGGAGAATGGGAACGAAGTAAACCAGGAAGCCAAGGCCAGGCAGGAAGATGAAGAAGAGCGTGAGTCCTGCACCCTGACGTCGCGCTCGTTTCACAAGAAGATAGAGCAACGAAAGGGCGAGGTTTGCCAGCAGAAACGCTCCCAGAGCAATAAGCCTATCATCCATGGCGAGCTTCATCTCGCAGTGCGTCTTGCTCGGTAGAAACGGAACGAATGGCCATGTCGCTTTCGATGAGACGCCGTTGCAGGTTCTCGAGGTTGTCCGGACTCGTATTGTTCAGCAACGCGAAGAGCCTGCCTTCGCCATCCGTGCCGAGGCAGTCCGTTACGCGGAGCAGCTCGCCAGCTGTTTCCGCAGCCACAGTAATCGATCCCGAATACGGAAACTCCACGAGGCAATACTCCGCAATGCCCTTTTCCGCCTTTTCCTGGGCAAGGCTGATTCGCCGACGGAATGCCTCCGGCTTCAGAATGTCCGTCTTCTCGTAGTAGTGCTCCTCCCGCGACATCTCCTCATACTGCAGGGCCTTTTCCATCGAATCCCTGAGCAGCAGGGACATGGTCTTGAGGAGGTTGATGTGATAGAGGCTCTCGGACTCGTAAGGCATGGTTCTGATGACGACGACGGCCTCCGTTACATCCTTGCAGATGACGGGGAGAACGATGGCGGGCTCGTCGCTTCCAAGCTCGCCCTGGTAGAGCTCGCCGCGCATGACCGCATCGTAAATGCGAGGATACTCGGAGATGTTCCACGTCTTCCCGCCCATCGTCGATTCTTCGTTCAAGGATCCGACAAGACGCAGCCAGGGGCTTCCTGCCTGCCCTTGGTAAACGGCAACCGTATTCGTGCGTACCAGCTCCGCGATGACCTGCATCGTTTCCATGAGAATGCGATCTGGCTCTTGGACCATGAGGCGGCTTATCATCTTGTAGAGCTTCGGGAAGCCCGTCCTCGAGGTGAGCAGGCGTGATTCGTACTCGTTCTTGATAAGGACGTTCTCCTCGTTGATAGCCTTGAGGTCGGCGTACTCGTCTTTCAGAATCTCAAGGTCAAGGCGAAGACTTCGGTTCCGTTCCTTGAGCATGCTCGTCGTGTAACTCACCAGAAGGCCCAGGAAAACGAATTCCATGATGGTCAACACGCTACCAGCTGCGGTGTCAAACGAATTGAAATCGAAGATGGCAAGCTGCTGACCAAACAAATACGCGGCACTCGCGAGGATGGCCGCCAAGGCACTCTGGTAAATGTTGTATGAAACGGATATGAGGATGACGTAGATCATCATCCAGTTGACTTGGGAAAGAAGGGCGTTTGACCCGCTGAAGTAATCTATGGCAAAGAAGGCTGCGAAAATGAGCAGGTTCTCGATGAGTTGGCGGAGTGCCTTGGGGACGATTGGCTTCTTCTCACCCTGCGTTTTACCAGAGGGCCTTTCGAAGACGATCTCGCCATCTGCCAGCTGTCGTGCGAGATCGTGAAAGTCCTTCCAGCCCAACTCATCGCGAATGAGCTCGCTACTTGCAATGGTTATGCAAGCGGGGTTTTCCCAGGTAACAGAAGAAGGCTTCACATGCTGCTGCTCGCAGATGAGAGTGCAGAGTAGGTCTGCGCCGAGCTCACGGCTTCCGCAGACGTTGAGTACCGGGTGACTTGTGTCCTCTAGTACGCGCTTGACGGCATCGGCAAGGTCAGCAACATGGAGCGGTTGAGAGACCCCCCCCCAGGCTTCCTTTACCAAGGACAATCGCGGCGAAACTCCTACTCAGGAAGTCCTTGCCACCTGCCGTTGGGCGATCACCGTAGAGTTGCGATGCACGCAACGTCGTCGCTTCCATGTTGGGGTGCTGTCGATACAGGTCGAGGAGCTGCTCCTCGCGAGCAAACCGCATGCCGCGCTCGCTCACGGGAGCGCATGGTGATTGCTCGCTTGCCGCTTTCTCGGTGTCCCCGTACACGTCCGTCGAGGAGAGCAAGACCACCTTGACACCCGAAAGCGCCGCAGCTGCCCGCAATGTCGAGGCGAGGAGCGCAACGTCTGCATCCGATTCACTGGGAAGAGGGGCCACGTCAAGATAGTGATTTCCGGCAAAGACGACACAGTCGGGGGCGATGGATTGCAGGAGGTCCTGGAACGTCTCGCCCTTTCTCGGGGTTCGGTAAAACCGATGCCTCGACAGGCTTCTCCTCTTGGGAAGGGCCTTGTCCGACACAAGATATACGTCGTGTCCCTCTTGCACCAAACGCTCTACGAGCGTCTCGGCCAGTATGTCATTCGATCCTATGTAGGCAATCTTCATAAGTGCTCTTACGCTTTCTGGCAGTGCGCATACCGGGCTGCCAACGCGACAGCCGCCTGCGCATCAGAATCAGTCATCTAAGCTCGCCGAGCAATTCTACTGCATTTCTGGAGGAAATCTGTCTTCACGTAATACTTTACCGCGTGCGCCGCAAGACACAAGTGTTTCCCACCTGCCTTTCATGAGAAAATCCGAAATACTTGCAATCGCCCCTTGCTCGTGACGCGGCGGCACGTTGTAGAACTCGGTCCTGAGGAGGTGAATCCATGACCGAAAACAACACCTACACGACCGGAGAGCTGGCCAATACATGCGGAACCACCGTGCGTACTGTGCAGTACTACGACCAGAAGGGCCTGCTCGCCCCCTCGGGATATTCCGAGGGCGGCAGGCGCATGTACACCGATGGCGACGCGGAGCGCCTACGCTTCATCCTCATGCTGAAGACGCTCGGGCTCAAGCTCTCGCAAATCAGGGGAATCCTCGAGAGTCCGAATCGCGGGGCGATTCTCGAAACGCTTCTCGAGGAGCGCGCATCGCAACTCGAGGAGGAGATCGCGCAGAGCACAGCGATGCTCGACAGCATCAAGATCATGCAATCCGACCTGGATCTTTGCGGCCACATCACCATGACATCGCAAGCGGTCATGGATACGAGAATGAACGACGAGAGAGCACGGAAGCGCCAGTGGATCACCATGATCATCGTGGGTATCTGCATGGACGTCGCATGGATTAGCACGCTGGTATACGGCATCCTATCCGGCATCTGGTGGCCATTCCCGGTTGCCTTGGCGTTCGTCATCGCGGCAGGACTATGGCAGGTCTTTCACTACGGTGCCCATGCGACCTATCTCTGCCCTGCCTGCAAGGCGGAGTTTCGCCCACGCATGGGCGCATTCATCATATCCGGACACACGCCGCGCACCCGCAAGCTCACGTGCCCCTGCTGCGGCATCAAGGACTGGTGCGTCGAGCGCTACCACGCAGAGCCGATTGAAATCGCACCGGGAACTTGCATACCCGGCACCTGCACCTGCGAAGGCGGTGATCTGCGATGAAGCGCATCCGCAAGACCGGCCTACAGCGCCGTGCCGCGCTTGGGAACGTAGAGCTCCCCCGTGTCCACGCCCTCATGCTCCAGTAGCCAGAGCTTGCGCTCGATGCCACCTGCGTAACCGGTCAGGCTTCCGTCCGATCCGACGACTCTATGGCACGGGATGATGATGGAGATGGGATTGTGCCCAACCGCGCCGCCAACCGCAAGGGCAGACGCCTTGCCCCGTTCACGCTTGAGCTCGGACGCGATCGTACCGTATGTCGTGAGTTCGCCATGGGGAATCGCGATGAGCCTCTTCCACACGGCTTGCTGAAACTCGCTTCCCCTGGGAGCCAACGGCACGTCGCTGATTGGCTGCGGATCGCCCGCGAAGTAGGCTTCGAGCCACGCCCTGAGCTCCGCGAAGCCCGCCGCGTCATCATCGGGCACCATCTTTTCGGGAATCGTGGCGCCATGATACTTCTGCCCATCGAGCCACAGACCGCAGACAGCCTGCCCGTCACTCGCAATCGTGAGCGTACCCACGGGCGATTCGTATTCGCTGCAATAGAACATGCATGCCTCCTTGGCTACTCGCATACGTCATCCGGAAAGGGAGTCCCAAAGTGCCAGCACCGCATAACTGCGCCACGGACGGCAATCCTCGACCAGCGCAAGCCGCTCCTTTGGCGTGAGCTCGGGCAGCGCGTGCGCAACCCCCGCGTCGGTCTCGAGAAACGCGTCGGGATAACTCATGGTGCGCATGGCGATGTAGTTGGCAGACCACGGACCGATTCCCCGTATCCGAAGAAGCGCCTCCATCTGCTCCTCTGCAACGGCGCCGATATCCAGATCGAGCTCTCCCTCGTCAATGGCCGTCGCCATCGCATCGATGGCACGCGACCTCGTCTTGATCAGGCCGAGTTCCCCGAACGCGTCCTCGATGCACGCAAGCGAACGCACATCCGTAACGCGGGGCCATGCCCTGTCGAGCCCCTCGATTCCCGTCTCGATTCTCTCGCCGTAGCGCTCAACGATGCGCCCCGCAAGCTTGTTGGCCGCTCTCACGCTAACCTGCTGCCCGATTACGGCACGACAGGCTATCTCGAACGTGTCGAAACAACCGGGCACCCGGATTCCGTCGATGCGCACGCTGGGAACGGCTTCCTCGAGCGGCAAGAGCGCCTGCGAAACCACCACGGGATCGCTGTCCGTGTCGAACATGCGCCGCACGCGGGCGATCACCTCGGAAACGGCAGGGACGAGCTCATCGGACATCGTGACGACGAGTTGGTTGCCGGCCGAATCGTCCTCGACGCGTACCCATCCACATGCGACGTTTCCGTCACGGTCCTCAAGCCGGACAGTACGGGTATACGACACGTCATCGACCAGCTCGACATGAGCGAGCGCGCGATCCCGGAAGAATGCGAGCAGTTCCGGAAACCTATATGGTGGCCGATAGCTCAAGCGCACGGTGATAGTTCCGGATCGAACGGTCGCCTTTCCGTGCTTCTTGCGCAAATCACTCGGCGTGAGCCGGTAGTGTTCCTTGAATGCATCGTTGAAACGCCGCACGCTGCCGAAACCGGACGATTTCGCCACGCGCGAAACGGGAAGGTCAGTGTCGGTAAGCAGGGATTTCGCCAAAAGAAGCCTGCAGGTCCTAAGGTACTGGGCGGGCGTCACTCCGTATTCGGCTTCAAAGGCGCGTCTGAGATGCCTGCCCGTATAGCCGAGTTTGGCGGCAACCGACTCGATGCTCATCGAAGACGCGCACCTTGCCTGCAGCATCCGGGCGGCTCTTCTCGCAAGATTTGACCTGGCATCTACGAGCGAAAGTCCCGGAGCGAGCTCGGGACGACAGGTCATGCAGGGGCGAAAACCAGCCGCCTCGGCCTCGGCCGCCGTACGAAAGAACGTGCAATTCTCGTACTTGGGCATCTTCGCCTTGCATACCGTTCGGCAGTAGATTCCCGTCGAGGAAACGCCCACGAAAACCTGTCCGTCAAATCGCGTATCGCCAGACTCGAACACCTTGTAGAGTGCCCTTCTCCGCTTTTCCGAAGTGTTCAAATCCTCGCCCATCGCCACATCTGAGAGAATGGAGTTCAAGTTGCCCCGCTTTCTCCGCTTTCCTTATATGCTCGCTCGTCGAATATTTGCCTTGCAAATCCATTTGCCAGACCAGAATAGTCACAACAAAGCAAACGAATTGGCTGAAATCGGACATGCAAGCATTTTGCTTTTCGCTCGGCACTCGCCTACAAGCTGTAAACAGCAGGGAGCGCTCCCCATTGTCAATCCTCCTGCAGTTCGTCTTCGAGCAGGCGACGGCGCTTGATGGCATCGTTGATGGTGAGGGCGATGGCGGCAAAGCCGATGGCGAAGCCCATGAAGAAGAACACCACGCCGATGGCAAGGTCACCGAACCATGCGACGTTTTCGATGCCGACGATCTGGATTTCCGCCAGGATGCGCATGCCGCAGGTCAAAACCCCAAGAACCGCCCCGCAGAACAGCGCGAAGCTGGCGACGTAGTCCCAGGGAATGCGATCCACCTCGGCATAGCGCTTGTAGCTCGAAAACGCCCCGCCGCGAATCTGCATGCCCACTGACGCACAACCCGCGGCAAGAATCGTCAGTATCAGCAGAAGGTCAACGGGAACGACGGACGCGCCAAGGGGTGGGAGCACGGGATGATCGGTGGTGTTTGCGACCTGGTTAACCATGATCCAGTAGTACAGGCTCACGGTCGACCCCACGAGCAAGATATAGGTGCGACCTTCATCGACTTGTTTTCCTCGGCCTCGAGGCGTTCGTCCTTCGGGCCCATGAATTCGTTCCATTTTCGAATCAAGTACATCGTCATTCCCCCGCTTTCCAGAATAGGTCGTCCAGCGTCTTACCGAGCGTTTTGCAGATGGCCGTGCAGAGTTTGAGGCTGGGGTTATAGCGACCGGCCTCGATGAGCCCGATGGTCTGGCGCGTGGCACCGACCGCATCCGCAAGCTCCTGCTGCGAGAGACCGCAATCGGTGCGTGCCGCCCGCATGCGCTCGTTCTTCTCGTCTTCCAATGGGATTCCCTTGCCCTGTCTTCGTTAATGCAATATATATCGTACATGCAAAATATATATTGCACAATATGCGCATCTACGTCAATAGAAAAAAAAGAGACAAAAAAGGAAGCGCCCCGCAGGACGCTCCCCCTTTCGTAGCCTTGTGTTATGCGACGTTTACGCCTTGTTGCGCTCGGTATCCCAGTCGACGTAGCACACGTGCGTCTCGAGGTACTCCTCGACGCCCAGCTCGCCGTCCTCGCCACCGATGCCCGACTGGCGCACGCCCTGGTGGAAGCCCTGGAACGCCTCGAAGTGCTCGCGGTTGACGTAGGTCTCGCCGAACTTGATCTCGTTCATGGCGCGCATGACCGTATCGTAGTCGGTCGTGTAGATGGAGCTCGTCAGACCGTAGACACTGTCGTTGGCCATCTCGATGGCCTCGTCAAGCGTCTTGAACGTGGTGATGGGCAGCACGGGCCCGAAGATCTCGTCGCGCATGATGCGCATGTCATGCGTGCAGCCGGTGATGACGGTGGGCTCGTAGAACCAGCCCTTGCCGTCCACCTGGACCTTGTGACCGCCGCAGGCGACCGTGGCGCCTTCGGCGATGGCGGACTGCACCATCTCGTCGACATGCTCCTGCTGGGCCTTGTTGACCATGGAGCCCATGTCGAAGGTGCCGGCGAGCGCCGGGCCATAGGTCAGGGTCTTCATCTTCTCGATGACCTTCTTCGTGAACTCCTCGGCGATGCCCTCCTGCACGTAGACGCGCTCGGCGGCATTGCACACCTGGCCGGTGTTGATGACGCGCGAGGCGACGACGTAATCGACCGTCTCGTCGAGCTTGCAGTCGTTCATGACGATGACCGGTGCCTTGCCGCCCAGCTCGAGCGAGACCTTGGTGACGTTATCGGCCGCGGCCTTCATGATCTTCTTGCCGACCTCCGTCGAACCGGTGATGGTGACGATGGAGATCTTGGGATTGGAGGCAAGCGCGTTACCCGTGAGCGCACCCGAGCCGGTGATGACGTTGATGACGCCCTTGGGAAGGGACGACTTCTCGACGATCTTGGCGAACTCGTATGCGCCGTTGGGGCAATCCGATGATGCCTTGAGCACGACGGTGCAGCCGGCGATGAGCGCCGGGGCGACCTTGCGGCCGATGAGGAACAGCGGGAAGTTCCACGGCATGATCTGGCCGGCTACGCCGATGGGCATCTTATAGAGGAAGATGTTCTCGTTGGGGCGGTCCGACGGGATGATCTGGCCCTTGAGGTGACGCGCCTGGGCGGCCATGTACTGCACGTAGGCGGGCAGCCAGCCGGCCTCGTCCATGGCCTGCGCGAGCGGCTTGCCCATCTCCTCAGACGTGGTGCGGGCCAAAAGCTCCTGGTTTTCCTTGAGCAGCTCGACGAGCTCCATCAGATAGTTGGCGCGCTCGATGGCGGGAACCTTCTCCCATGACTTCTGGGCCTCGTAGGCGGCATCGACTGCCGTCTCGACATCGGCTTCCGTCGCCATGGGGAAACGCGAGATTACCTCCTCGGTTGCCGGATTGACGTTATCGCGCATCTCGCGATCACCGTTGTCGAGGAACTCGCCGTTGATGAAAAGCTGGACTTCTTTCATTCAAATCCTCCTTTGACTTGAATGTAGGTGCGCATGCACCTGTTTCACGAAGGCGACCCCCGCTTGGAAGCCGCTTAATCTTGAAGGTGATTATACTCTCGTCCGAAGTATCCACGGAGATGAAATGCGGTATGCACCGAAAGCACATGTCTAAAGCAACATGGATATAGCAATGACTTACGACATGCACACCCCTCCATGATTTGCAATGACATTTCCAGCCAATCGTTCCGAATTCCCCGTCCTGGGCATATCAAAGTAGTAGTATGTGTGACCGTAGACACAAATGGCACAAGCGGAGGTCATCATGACCGTGTTCCATCGCATTACCGAGGGTAAGCTCGGATCCCATGAGGGATGCGTCATCGAGGATGAGGTCTCGCAGGAGTTTCTCGACCGCATTCCGGGTGGCCTGTTCCGGTATCGCGCCGATGATGACGGCACCATCGACTACGTAAGCCATGACGTCTTGAACATGTTCGGCTGCAAAACCTACGACGAGTTCTGCGCCATCACGGGCAACACCTTCCCCGGCATGGTCCACCCCGACGATCGCGAACGCGTCTTGGCCGAGATCGCCGCCCAAATCAAGGTCGGTAACACCGACGCCGTCACATACCGCCTCAACCGTCCCGACCTCACGGAGCTCTGGGTAGACGACCGCGGACGCTACGTCGTCGACGAAGACGGTACCGCCTGGTTTTACGTCACCATCATCGACATCTCCGAAAAGATGAGAAACCAGCGTCAACTCGAGCGCGCCGAGGAGCGCGTCGATATGCTGACCATGCTCTCTCGTGACGTTGTGTTCGATATCGATTGCCAGGGCCAAGCCGGCGAGCTCTTCGGCGATTTCGAAACGCGCTTCGGACGTCCTCCCCTCTCGAGTGACCTCATCCTGCGCAAGCGCTGCGACAAGGATTGCAACGTCGACCTCGAGATACACGACATCGATTCCCTACGTGAGGTAGTCGAGAAGGGCGACTTCATCGACATCGAAACGTCGTTGCCCGATGCCGAGGGAAACCCCATCTGGTGCCGCTACCAATCCTTCGTGATCTTCGATGACGATACCGGTCTGCCCGTACGCCACGTCGGACGCCTGCTCGACACGCATGCGATGGTCATGCGCGAGGCATCCTTGCGCAAGATGGCCGAGCTTGATGGCCTCACGGGCATATACAATCGCAATGCGGCAATGGTTCGCATCGAACAGGCCCTGGTCAGCGAGGAATGCCAGGATGGTTGTTGTCTCTTCCTCATCGACGCGGATGACTTCAAGCAGGTCAATGATCGCTTCGGCCATCCCGAGGGTGACCGTGTGCTGAAGGAGATAGCGCGCTTCCTGCGTCGCAGCATGCGCAAGGACGATATCATCGCCCGCCTCGGTGGTGACGAATTCGCCATCTTTGCCGCCGGTCTGGGCAACGACCCCGCTCTGAGCCGCGTGCTCGGTCAGCTTTCGGCGGGTCTCTACGCAAAACGCGAGCGTCCTGCCGACATGCCCGATGGGCTGAACCCCTCCATCACCATCGGAGCAGCTGCGACCACGCGTTTTCCCGTCACTTTCGACGAACTCTACCAGATTGCCGATGAAGCCCTCTACGTTGCCAAGCGCGCCGGCAAATCACGTGCCACGTTGCGCAGGCTTGACTGAGGGCGGCGGCACGCAGCGGTTAGCTGCTACCAATCCAAAGACTCCAGAGGCAGACGCAGGGTAAAGGTGCTTCCCGCACCTAGGACGCTCTCGACCTCTATGTCCCCACCATGATAAAGGGCGGCGTGCTTCACGATGGCAAGGCCGAGACCCGTGCCTCCCGTCTCCTTCGAACGGCTCTTTTCGGTACGGTAGAACCGCTCGAAGATCTTCTCGCGATCCTGCTCCGAGATGCCGATACCGTCATCGCTCACGCGCACGGCAATGCACGGTTCCGCAGACACTTCTTCAATCTCGACGCGCACGTTGACCGTGCCCCCATCATCCGAATAGCGAATGCCGTTTTCCACGAGATTCGAAACCGCCTGCTCGAGAAGCGCCTCGTTGCCCAGCGTACGCAAGTCGGCGCCAGAAAACCCAAGCTCGATGCCATGCTCGCGTGCAAGGGGACGCAGACGCTCGCATGTACGCTGTACGAGTTCGAGCATGTCGACGGGAACCCGTTCGGCACTCGCAAACGACGACTCGTCAAGGCGCGAGAGCGTGAGAACGTCGTTGATGAGCGCTCGAAGGCGCTGCGACTCGAGATAGATACGCCGCCCGAATTCCCCTATGTCATCGGGATCGACCAATCCACTGGCAATCATTTCGGCCGATCCGGAAATGACCTGCAACGGTGTCTTCATCTCGTGCGAAACGTTCGCGGAAAACTCGCGACGCAAACCATCCGCTTCCTTCAGTTCCTCGTTCTGTCGCCTGAGCTGTTCCTTTTGCTCGTCGATGCGCAGCAGGAGCGGACGCATCTCCTCGTAGGCATCCCCGGAGAGTGGATCGTGCACGTCAAGCTCGTCGAGCGGACGCATGATACGCGAGGTAAGGAAACGCGAGAGCATGATGACGAGAATCACGGCGATGACGAGCACGACCCCGACGGGCAGGGCCATCGAGCCGAGGAAGGCCGGCAAGGAGAGGCGCTCCTCGCTTACGCGCACGAAGTAGCCGTCGGAGAGACGTTCGGCAACATAGACGGTATCCCTGTTCAAGGTATCCGAATGGCGCACCAGCACCCCCTCGCCAGCGTGCTCGGCAGCGAGCATCTCCGGACGCTCGAAGTGGTTTTCGAGAGCGCCGTCCCTGACAGCGGTATCGAAGATGACGTCACCGGCAGGATCGATGAGCGTGAATCGCTCGGGACCGGCGAACTGTTGCTCGAGCACGCCGACACGTGCATCAGCGGGATATTCCTCAAGCACCTGGGCGCACGATCGTGCTTGCTCGACGAGCAGGTCTTCCGAACGCTCCTCCTCGGAAAAGTACGCAACCGTCACCAGGGCGATAGCCGTCGCAAGAACGGCGACGAGCGTGAAGACGAGCACCGTCGCCAGGATGCTATGCGAGAGACTACGCACGTGACGTGCGGAAACGGCGTCGTTCATGCTTCGTCCTCAAGACGCAGACGGTAACCGATACCACGAACGGTCTCGAGCGCGGAACTCGAGCCAGGATCGGCCTGCTCGAGTTTCTGGCGCAGGGTCTGCATGTGGACGTCTACCGTACGCGTCACGCCGACAAACTCCGAACCCCATACTTCCTCGAAGAGCTGGGCCCGCGAAAGGGCGTGACCCGGGTTCTCCATGAGCACCCTGAGGAGTTCGAACTCCTTGAACGTGAGGTCAACCGGTCTTCCTCCCACCTCGACCCGTCGGGCGTGGGGGTCAAGCACGATGGAATCGTAGACGAGGTTTCCTCCTCGCACGGTAACGGGCGCACGCCGGGCACGTCGCAAGAGCGCGTTAGCACGCGAGATGAGCTCCATCATCGAGAATGGTTTCGCGAGGTAGTCGTCGGCGCCGGCGTCAAGTCCGCTAATCGTGTCGAACTCGGTGCCCTTGGCCGTGAGCATGATCACGGGGACGTCGCAAAGTCGCGTGTCGGCACGCAGGCGAGCGAGTATACCCAGGCCATCGGTGCCCGGCAACATGATGTCAAGAAGCACGAGGGCGGGAACGTCATCAGCGCATGCCGCGAAAAACGCATCAGCGTCGGGAAAACCCCTTCCCTCGAAGCCGGCCTGCCGGAGCGCATAGAGCGTGAGGTCGCGAATGTTCTCGTCGTCTTCGACGTAGAAGACGAGCGTGGCGGACTCCCGTGTCGTCATGCATGTTCCCTTCGGGTCATCATATACGCGGCAATTCTACCTCAGCATGCTCATGCCGCGGAACACTCCCCGGAACCCAGGGACCCAGACGAGGCGGCGATGTCATGCGGGCGCACCGGACGCTCGGGCAATATCAGCATGACGAGCTTCATCATGAGCGAGACGAGCGGGAGCCAGATGAGCGTCATCACGACGTTGAAGCAGGTATGCGCGTTGGCAATCTGCCGCGCGATGATCTCGACCCCCTCTCCTGCGGGAGGAATGGCCGCCACAACAGTCGCAAAGGGGCCGGTCAGACCGACGAAGAGCAGGCAGCCCGACAGGTTGAAGATGCAATGCGCCAAGGCGACGCGCTTGGCATCCCGCGACTGGCCGATGGAGGCGAGAAGCGCCGTGACGGTTGTCCCCAGGTTGTCTCCAAGCAGGATGGGGATGGCGCCCTCGAGACCGAGAACGCTCGCTCCATCAGCACCCGGCTGGGCGGCGAAGTTCTGCAGGACGGCGATGGTTGCGCTCGAGCTCTGCACGACGAGCGTCATCACCGTGCCCACGAGGACTCCGAGAACGGGCACACCCGCGACCTGGGCAATCATCTCCGTGAAGACGGGGCTCTCGGCTAGGGGCTTCATGACCGACCCCATGGTCTCTATACCGACGAAGAGCAGGCCAAAGCCGAATATTGCCCGCCCCGACAACTTCACGCGCTCGCCTCTGGCAAGCGTCATGACGAGGAAACCCACCGCGACGAACAACAAGATGTAGTCCGAGAGCTTGAACGCGATAATCTGCGCCGTGATAGTCGTCCCGATGTTCGCGCCCATGACGATGGGAATCGCCTGCCGAAGGCTCATGATCCTCGCGCTCACGAATCCGATGACCATGACCGTCGTAGCGCTCGAACTTTGCAGCACGGCGGTGGCAAGCGCGCCGGCCAGAACACCCATGACCGGATTCTTCGTCACGGCGGCAAGGATAGAGCGCATCCTCTCGCCTGCCGCTTCCTGCAGGCTGCCACTCATCGTGTTCATGCCGTACAGAAAGATTGCCAGACCTCCTGCAAGTCCCAAGACGACCTTCATGATTTCGTTGACGTCCACCTTCGTCCCTCTCCTCCAACATCTACTGCAAGGAGAAGTCTACGGAGGCAATGTACGGGCGGCGTAAGGGGAAGGTAAAGTCTCTGTAAAGTCATTGCTTCCCATACCGGTAAACAAAATGATGTCCGCGTCGGGCATACCCCCCTGGGTGAAAAGGGCGCTCGCTTACACGAAAAGCTCTCGACCCTGGCGGCTGGATGAAGGATAATGTCTGGAATGGTACCCCACCACCTGAAAGGCTGGGTCACAGCATATGAAGAGCATCGACAAGTCACTTAATATCAGGCGCAACAGAATCCTTGCCGCATGCGCGGCAATCGTCATCGTGATCGCCGCCCTCCTGATGTTCATGGACGTCAACACGGAGCGCATCACGCAGCAAAACGCCGACTATCTCGAGGGCACGACCGAGCAGACCTCCCGGCGTGTCAATGACTTGCTCAATAATGGTCTGGCCACGGTCGAAACGGCAGCCAAGGTATACGGGCAGACCCTGACCAGCCCCAGCGTCGACCCGGACACGGCGGTCCAGATGATTAACTCGACCCAGTTCAACTACACCTTCCTCATCACCGCCGATGGCATAGGTCATAACATCGACGGCCGCACCGAAGAAGTGAAGGACAAGGAGTACTACATCAAGGGCATGCAGGGCGAGAGCGGCATCTGCGCCGTCGAGAACGCCGCCTTCAACGAGCATCGCATCATCGCTTTCTACGCTCCCATCCTCTACCAGGGAACGCCCGTCGCCGTCTTTGCCTGCGTCTACAACGAGGCAACGATGGCGCAGTACATGAGCACGAGCTTCTTCGGCGTCGAGACCGCCACCTACCTCTGCGACCGCAACGGCAATGTCCTGGCGAAGTCGAGCGTGAACGATGAGGTCGACTACTCGGTACTCGACTCGAAGCTCAGCGATTCGCTCAAGGACATCACCCCCGAAGAACTCGCTCAATCCCTTGCCCTGAGCTCCTCTTTCAACTTCAGCTACAACGCCTCATCCGGCGAGGGTAGCGTGTATGTCGCCCAACTCGCCTCTTCGGATTGGATGATCCTGCGCATCTTCCCCGAATCCGTCACGGCAAAGATGGTTTCTTCAGCCAACGCGGCGGGCATCATCCTCGTTGCGGGCGTCGTTGTCGCCTGCTTGCTCTTTATCGTCGTGCTCGTGTTCCAATCGCGCAAGCAGAAGGATCGCCTGCTGCTTGAGCGTCAGGAGGCAACGCGCATCATCGATGCCTCCACCAACCTGTTCAGCCGCCTGCTCTCCATCGACCTCGTAAACGACAGCTACGAGTATCTCAAGCGCGAGGGGCTGGATGACTCCCTCCCCACGGACGGCAAGTTCAGCGATTTGCGCTCGTACTGGAAACGCGTGGCAAGCGACAGCGACATCGAGCGCCTCTGCGAGCTGGAAGACATCGAGACGCTGCGAGAACGCCTGCAGCCGGGTGTCCCCTACCTCCAGTGCGAATACCGTGTCATGCGAGGCGACGAGGAACGTTGGCTGCAGGTCTCCACGCTTTGCATCGCCCGTGACGCTCACGCGCTGCCCACGGACATACTCGTCACCATCCAGGACGTCACGGAGCAAAAGGCAGCCGAGCTCGCATCACGTCAGGCCCTCGAGGATGCGTTCCAAGCCGCCGAGCACGCTTCGCAGGCCAAGAGCGACTTCCTCAACTCCATGAGCCATGACATCCGCACGCCCATGAACTCCATCATGGGCCTCACGGCCATCGCAAGCATGCACGCCGACGACCCCGAGCGCGTAAGCGAGTGCCTCACCAACATCTCCTCTGCGAGCCATCACCTGCTCGGCCTCATCAACGAGGTCCTCGACATGGCCAAGATCGAATCGGGCTCCATCGGGCTCACGGACGAGGAGTTCGAACTCTCCGACTCCATCGAGAAACTTCTGGCCATCGTGAACCCCCAGATCGTCGCCAAGAACCTCGACCTGCGCGTCGACGTCGTCGACATCAAACACGAGCACGTCATCGGCGACCTCACGCGCCTGCAGCAGGTCTTCGTGAACATCATGGGCAACGCAATCAAGTTCACACCCGAAGGTGGCAGCATCTACATGCGCATTTCCGAGCTGCCAAGCCGCGTCCACGACAGTGGCTGCTACGAGTTCGTCTTTACGGATACGGGCTGTGGCATGAGCAAGGAGTTCATGGAGACCATCTTCGAGCCCTTCACGCGCGCCAATGATTCGCGCACCACCGGTATCGAGGGCACGGGTCTGGGCATGGCGATCGTCAAGAGCGTCGTCAGTCTGATGAACGGCACGGTCGACGTCGACTCCGAGCTTGGGAAGGGCACCACGTTCACCGTGACGGTGCACCTCAAGCTCCGCGATGGTGCGGCGGTCGACCTGAGCGACCTCAAGGACATCAGGGTGCTCGTGGTCGATGACGACGACGTTGCCTGCGAGGGAGCCTGCGCCCTGCTCGAGGATATCGGCATGCGCGCAAACTACGAGATGTCCGGCCCGGCAGGCATACAGGCCGTGGTCGATGCCGACGCATCGGACGACCCCTTCAAGGCCGTCATCCTCGATTGGCGCATGCCCGGCATGAGCGGCCTGGAAGTCGCCAAGGAGATTCGCGAGAGGGTCAAGCAGGCACCCCCCATCATCATTCTCTCCGGCTACGACTGGTCGATGATCGAGCAGGAGGCGCGCGAGATAGGCATCGACGCCTTCATTTCCAAACCCTTGTTCCGCTCGCGCCTCATCCAGGTGATGAAGGAGCTCCTCAGTGGCGAGGTTGCCGAGGGAGTCGATCCCAAGGCAATGCTCGAGGAATGTGCCTTCGACGGATACCGCGTGCTTCTGACCGAGGACAACGTCATGGCGACGGCCATCGGGCAGGAGATAATCGGTCTCACCGGTGCAGAGGTCGAGCATGCCGAGAACGGCCAGGTGGCGGTCAACATGCTACTCGAGCACGAGCCGGGCTACTATGACTTCGTGTTCATGGATATCCAGATGCCGGTCATGAACGGCTACGAGGCGACAACGGCTATCCGCGCGGCGGCGATCGACAGGCCGGACCTTGCGCAAATCCCCATCATCGCGCTTTCGGCCGACGCCTTTGCCGAAGATGTCAAGCACGCGCATTCGGTGGGCATGAACGACCATATGGCAAAGCCCATGGAAATCGAGTCGCTCGTCGCCATCATGCGCAAGTGGATGCCGAAGGGCAGCGAGAACTAGAGCCCACATTGGCTTTCAAGACGAGGGGTGCCCGTCCGCTTAATCGGACGGGCA
>JABLTO010168290.1_pt1 | contig 30072 bp, 34 predicted proteins | sample 7160091 | NCBI WGS metagenome assembly JABLTO01 (sample SAMN14651225, study PRJNA627086) | human gut metagenome | isolation source: feces | host: Homo sapiens
GCCGCTTGCGACAGCAACGCCTGCGCCCACGCCTACCGCAACGCCGGAACCTACGCCGCAGGCTGCAACGATCGGCTTTGCGGGGGATATCCTCATCATGCAAACGCAGGTGCAAAATGCCAAGCAGGCGGATGGAAACTATGATTTTTCCGGCAGCTTTGCGCCGATGGAAGGCCTGTTTCAAGAAACGGATATCGTATGCGTGAACTTCGAAGGCGCCATGGCCGGGGCGGATGCGGGGTACTCAGAGCCGCGGCCTACGGCTCCGCCGCCCACGGAGACGGACCCCACGCCCAAACAGCCGCTTCAAACGTTCAACGCACCGGATGCGCTGGCCCATGACTTGGCAGAGGCGGGGGTGGACTTTGTCTGCACGGCCAACAACCATTGCCTGGACCGCGGCTATGATGGGCTGCTGCGCACGGCGGAAACCCTGCGCGCGGCCGGGCTTATGCAGGGCGGCACCTATCTTTCCGAAACGGACCGCTTTACGCCGCGGCTGATCGAGGAAAACGGCATCCGCATCGGCATCGTATGCGCAACGGAGAGCGTCAACCGCAACGATGCGCTGATCCCGGGCGAAAGCCGAGGGTTTGCCGTAGCCCGCCTTTCCGATGAGGAACGCATCGCCCGTGAGATCGCCTCTTGCAGGGATGCGGGTGCGGAGTTTATAATAGCCTTTGTACACTGGGGCAATGAGCTCGATCCCGTGCAGGATGGCAACCAGGAAAGCACGGCGCAATGGCTTATCTCCGCCGGGGCGGACGCTGTAGTGGGATCCCATCCCCATGTTGTGCAGCCCATTGCCTGGGTCGAGGCGGAACGGGGCGGGGAACCCCTGCGCGCGCCGGTGATTTATTCATTGGGAAATTTCGTATCCAATATGTCCAAACCGGCCACGATGTATGGCATGTTTGCGCGCCTTTGCCTGCTGCGCGGGGCGGATGGTGCGGTTTCCTGCACGGCAGTGGAATATGCACCGGTGCTTTGCTTGAAGCAGAAGCTTCTTGACGGCAGGACGCTGCACCAGGCCGTGCCCTGCGATGCCGGTGGGGCGCTTGCCCAAACGGCCATGCCGCTTGAGGAAGATGCGCGCGCAGCGGTTGCCGCATGCTATGCGCACGTTGTGGAAACGGTAGGGACAGAGAACGCAAATCTGATTGAATGGAGCGGGGAGCATGCTCGATAAACTCAAAAGCTTGAAAAAACGGTATGAAGAGCTTTCGGCCTTGCTGGCGCAGCCGGAGACCATGAACGACCAGAAACGCTACCGCGATCTGGCGCGGGAGCACGCGCAGCTTTCGGAAATCGTCGCGGCGTATGACCGTTATACCGATATCGCAGAGCAGCTTGCGGATTGCCGGGAGATGCTTTCCGAACAGCATGACCCGGAGATGCGCGAGTTGATCCATGCGGAGCTTTCCACGCTTGAGGCAAGCGAGGCAAAGCTTGAAGAGGAGCTCAAGTTCATGTTGCTGCCCCGCGATCCCAACGATGCGCGGGATGTTATCATCGAGATCCGCGCAGGTACGGGCGGGGATGAAGCGGCGCTCTTTGGCGCAGATCTGCTTCGGATGTATCAGCGCTATGCGGAACGCCACGGCTTTAAAACGGAATTTTTGAATGAGACCATGACGGAAATGGGCGGCGTGAAAGAGGTTGTGCTCTCGCTTTCCGGGCAGGGTGCTTATTCGCGCATGAAATATGAAAGCGGCGTGCACCGCGTGCAGCGCGTGCCTGAGACCGAATCCCAGGGGCGGATCCACACGAGCGCTGCTACGGTGGCTGTTTTGCCGGAAGCGGACGACGTGGAAGTGGACATCAACCCCAATGATTTGCAGATTGATACCTATCGAAGCGGCGGCGCGGGCGGCCAACATGTAAACAAAACCGAAAGCGCTATCCGCATCACGCATTTGCCTACGGGGCTTGTGGTGCAATGTCAGGATGAGCGCAGCCAGCATAAAAACAAGGAAAAGGCGATGCGCGTGCTGAAAAGCCGCCTTCTGGAGCTGTACCAGAGCCAGGCAGCCGAGGCGGAGGCCACGAACCGCAAGAACCAAGTGGGCTCCGGGGACCGCAGCGAACGGATCCGCACTTACAACTTCCCGCAGAACCGCGTGACGGATCACCGCATCGGGCTCACACTTTATAAACTCGAGGCGTTCATGGACGGCGATATGGACGAATTGATCGACGCGCTGACCCTTGCAGAACGCACTGCGCAGCTTTCGGGGGAAGGCTCCGGGATCAAGTAAAAAGTTTGAGAGCTGTATCTTCCATAATGAAGCAATAGGGCAAAAAGCATGCGCATCCTTTGGGCCGGAGCGCGCAAGGCATGGCGGACGAAAAAACGCAAAGGAGGGATTTCCCGTGCAGACACAATTCGCAAACGCGGTAACGCAAAAGGAAAACGGAACGCGGCTTGGAGGAAGCATCCTGCGCGCGGGAGGTCTTGTTGCGTTCCCTACGGAAACGGTATATGGCCTTGGCGCAAACGGGCTCAACGAGGAAGCGGTTCAGAAAATCTTTGCGGCAAAAGGGAGGCCGGGGGATAATCCGCTCATCCTGCATGTTGCCAAGAAAAGCGATGTCAAACAGCTTTGGAATCGGGTCCCGGACGCGGCGCGCATCTTGATGGATGCGTTCTGGCCCGGGCCGCTGACGCTCATTTCCCAGCGGGCGCCCATTGTTCCGGATGCGGTCACGGCAGGGCTCGAAACGGTTGCTGTGCGCATGCCGGATCATAAAACGGCGCTCGCGCTCATCCGCGCTGCGGGCGTGCCCATCGCGGCGCCGAGCGCAAACCTTTCGGGGAAACCCAGCCCAACTGCGGCGGAGCATGTGCGCGCAGACATGGAGGGCAAGATTGACCTTATCATCGATGGCGGGCCTTGCCGCTTTGGCGTGGAATCCACGGTGCTTTCCCTTGTGGGTACGCCAACCATTCTGCGCCCGGGTGCCGTAACCAAGGAGATGCTCGAGGCGATCATCGGCCCCGTCGCCCTTGCGCCTTCTATCTTGGCGCCGCTCAAAGCGGGGGAGACAGCTGCATCCCCCGGCATGAAATACCGCCACTATGCGCCCAATGCAGAGGTGCTCGTGGCCGAGGGCGCGCCGCGCAAGGCAGCTTCCCGCATCGCAGGGGAATACGATGCGAGGGCCGCGCAGGGGCAACGCTGCATTATTTTTGCCACAGAGCAAACGCGGGCGCTTTACAGCGGCCGACAATATGTTATAATAGGCGACAGGAAGGAACCGGCTACGCTTTGCGCCAACCTGTTTGCGCAGCTGCGCGCCCATTCGGATGATGTGGATGTCATCCTTGCAGAGGGGCTGCCGGAGCAGGGGGAAGGGCTTGCGTATATGAACCGCCTGCTGCGCGCCGCCGGCTTCCATGTGCTTTCGGAATAAGCATTTCTATCCTTAGAGTGAAGGAGCACTGAGATGAAAATTGCAATTGGTTCGGATCATGGCGGCTATGCGCTCAAAATGCAGCTGATTCCCGTGATTGAAAAGCTTGGCCATTCTGTTCAAGATTTTGGCTGCTATGATGAAACCAGCGTGGATTATCCGGATATTGCGTTTCCGGTAGCGGAGGCTGTTGCGGATGGCCAATATGCACGCGGCGTCATCATTTGCGGCACGGGGATCGGCGTTTCCATCTGCGCCAACAAGGTGCGCGGCATTCGCTGCGCGCTCTGCACGGATGAAACCATGGCGCGTTTGACCCGCGAGCACAACGATTCCAACATGCTGGCGCTTGGCGGCCGCATCATTGGCGTTGAGGTGGCGAAATCTATCGTTTCCACTTGGCTTACTACTGAGTTTTCCAAGGGCTCCCGCCATATTGGCCGCATTAGCAAAATTGAAAAATATGAGGCGTAAGCCTCATTTTTTATGTGTTTTTGTATGAAACCAGGCGTGCATTTGCGCTGTGAACAACGAAAGGAGTTTTATTATGAGTAAATTGACGGTCATCGACCACCCGCTCGTGCAGCACAAGCTCTCCCACCTTCGGGATAAGAGGACGGGCTCCAAGGAGTTTCGGGAACTGGTAGAGGAAATCGCAATGCTCCTAACCTATGAAGCGACGCGCGATTTGCCGCTGAAGGAAACCATGGTGGAAACGCCGGTCTCCATGGCGAAGACTTATACCATCGCAGGGCGCAAGCTCGGCATCGTGCCGATTTTAAGGGCAGGCCTCGGCATGGTGGATGGCATGCTGAGCCTCATTCCGGCGGCAAAGGTGGGGCATATCGGCCTTTACCGTGACCCGGAGACGCTTAACCCCGTGGATTATTATTGTAAGCTGCCGCCAGATGTGAGTGAGCGCGACATCATTATTGTGGATCCGATGCTTGCAACGGGCGGTTCGGCTGTTGAGGGCATCAGCGTTGTAAAGCGCGCCGGCTGCAAGCGCGTAAAGCTTGTCTGCCTTATTGCAGCGCCGGAAGGCGTAAAGGCTGTGCAGCAGGCGCATCCGGATGTCGACATCTATGTTGCGCATGTGGACGATTGCTTAAACGATCATGGCTATATTGTGCCGGGCCTGGGCGATGCAGGAGACCGGCTTTTTGGAACAAAATGAGCGATGCATAACTTTGCGTTAAAAACGTGTAAAGAAATTGACGAGAAAGGGTGGGGATGTGAACCCCACCCCCCTGCTTTTTTTCGACGATTACTATATTTTTTTCACAAGGGCGATAAAATTATAACACATAAAAACAGCCTAAAAATCTTGCCTTTTGGGATATGGTGAGGATATAATAAATACAATCGGGTTTATTGAACCTTACAAAACCCGCCACATGGTGATTTTGCCATGTGGAAAAGATAAACGCATATTTTATGCACATGAAACCGAATGAAGTGGGAGGAGGTGTTGCGGTTTGGCGTCCATGATCGAAAGAGTGGCTGCAACGGAGGCTGAAGCTGCGCAGATCGTGCGGGAAGCAACGGAAAGGGCGCGCGCTGCGGTAGCGGAAGCGGAGCGGGACGCGCAGGAGGCTGCGGCGAAGGCCCGCGAGAATGCACGGGAAATGCTGCGCAAAAGCGCTGAAGCGGATCGCCTGGAAGGGGAAGCCTGCATGCAGCGGATCCGTGCGGAAGGCGCTGCGGAGGCAGAGGTTTCTTGCAAGGCAGCGAGGGCGCGCATCCCGGATGCGGCGGCATTTATTCTCAGCGAGGTAACAAAATGATCGTACCAATGAAACGGCTGACCCTTGTCGCGCTCAAGGCGGACGAGGAGTCGATCCTGCAGGCGCTTCAACGTGCCGGGGCAGTCGAGGTGATTTCACGCGCAGACGTTTCCGAAGAAAAAGCGGGCGATGAGCAACTCCTCATGCGCGTGCAGCGGCTCGAAAGCGCTGCACAGTTGCTCAAACGCTATGGCGAAAAGCCGCCCATGGGGCCCAAACCCGAAATCAGCCCGGAAGAGCTGTTCGCATCTGTGCCCGAATCGGAACGCCTTCTGGAACGCACGGAACAATTGGATCAGGAACTTGTTGCCGTGCGTGCAGAGATCGATAAAAAGGAAAACTTAATCCAAACATTGCTGCCCTGGGAGAGGCTGTGCGCGCGCATTGAGGACATCCATGCTACGCGTTCTGTTCGTTTTGCTGTTGGGTTCCTTCCGCTTGGGGGAGTAGAGCAGGTTGAAGAGGCAGGATTTGCCGTGGAAGCGTTCCCCGGGGCGCGGGAAACGGCGGCGCTTATAGCCTGCGCTGCGCCGGAATTTGAGGAAATGCAGCACGCGCTCAAGGAGGCTGGGTTTACAGAGTTTGCATTCCCGGCGCTCAAGGGCACACCGCAGGAGAACATCCGTGCCTGCGAAGGGGAGATCGCTTCGCTGCGCACAAAAGAAGCGGAAACTGTTGCAGCGCTTGAAGAGGTTGCAAAACAGCGCACGCTGCTGCTGGAAGGCCTCGATGCCGCGACCATTGAGCACGATCGTTCTCTCTCCATGGCTGCAGTAGAAAACACCAACGCAGCTTTTATCCTGGAAGGATGGGTGCGCGTGGATGAAGAAGAAAAGGCGCAGCAGGCGGTTGCATCTGCGGCTGAGGTGTTCAGCTTTGAGACGCGCGAGCCGCTTGAAGACGAAGCGCCCCCTTCTGCAATGAAAAATAAGAAGCTGGTGGAACCATTTGAATCCATCGTTACCATGTATGCCTATCCGTCCTATCGGGGAATTGATGCAACGGCTGTGATGGCGCCTTTCTATTTCCTGTTTTTCGGCATGATGCTTTCCGATTCCGGGTATGGCCTCGCGCTTCTTATCGGTGGACTTTTGTTCTCCAAGTTTATGAAGCCACAGGGCGGCATGGCGAAACTGGCGCGCGTGATTACCTTCGGCGGGCTTTCTGCTCTTATTTGTGGCCCATTTATCGGCACGTTCTTTGGCGTCAATTGGAACGACATGTTCCACACGGACATTTTCCCGCTGCTGTTTGATCCCATGGTGGACGTTATGCCCATGATGCTTTTAAGCTGCGGGCTTGGCTTAATCCATATGTTCACTGGCATCATCGTGAAAATGTATATGTACTTTAGAGACGGGGACCCGCAAAGCGCAATTTTTGATCAGCTTTCATGGATCCTGCTGCTTACAGGGCTCATCATGATTTTTGCTCTGCCGCAGCTGAAAACCGTGGCGCTGGTGCTCGTGATCCTCGGTGGCGGCATGCTGCTGCTGTTCTCCGGCCGCTCTAAGAAAAACCCGTTCATGCGCATTGGCTCAGGCCTTGGGGCGCTCTATAACATCACGGGGTACCTTTCGGATATCCTGTCTTATGTGCGTATTTTTGCGCTCGGCCTCGTTTCCGGCGCAATGGGCATGGTATTCAACTTGATCGGCGGCATGGTGTATGATGCGTTCGGCGGCCTCGGCGTCGTTGGGATCATCCTTGGCTGCATCCTCGCAGGCGCGGTGCTGCTGGTGCTCCATGTGTTCAGCCTGTTCATCAATACGCTTGGCGCTTACGCGCATTGCGCAAGGCTCCAGTTCATCGAGTTTTTCGGCAAATTCTACGAGGCGGACGGCAGGGCGTTCAACCCGCTCCGCTTCAACACGCGCAACGTTATCCTGCGTGACAAGTGATCCGCTGTACGGATCCTGCACAATAAACAAAAAAACCTTTTACGATTAAACTCAGGAGGAATTTTCAAATGCCAACCGAATCTCAGAGCATCTTCGCATCCCTTACCCCGAACGACTGGGGCATCATCTTCACCATGCTGGGCGTCGCGTTTTCCGCGGTTCTCGCGGGGATCGGCTCCGCCATCGGCGTAGGAAAAGCCGGCCAGGCAGCTGCGGGCGTTGTTGCAGAGCAGCCCGACCGTTTCGGTAACTGCATGGTCCTCCAGTTGCTCCCGGGCTCCCAGGGCATCTATGGTTTCGCGGTTGCGATCCTCATTCTCATTTTCTCCGGCGTGCTCGGCGGCGATACTTCCGCGCTTACGCTTGAGAAGGGCCTCTCCTATTTTGCGGCGAGCCTGCCCATCGCGTTTGGCGGTCTTCTTTCTGCACTACACCAGGCAAAGGTTGCGGTCAGCGGCATCCACATGCTGGCTAAGCGCCCGGATGGCTTTGGTAACGCGATGATGTTCACCCTCATGGTAGAAACGTACGCTCTGCTTTCGCTCATCATCTCCGTGTTCCTCGTGCTGTTTGCATAATGCAGGAGGCAGCGGATGGCAAACGGGATCAACAACGCGGATAAGCTGCTGGCGCGCATTTTAGACGATGCGCGCGGCGAGGCCTCGAAAATTGAAGCGCAGGCCTGCGCACAGGCGGAAGAGATCCGTGCACGTGCAGAGCAGGAAGCCGCAGCGCTCGCTGCTGAAACCGAAGCGCGCGCGAAAGCAGCGCATGCGGAGGCCATCGAGCATGCTGAAACAGCTGCGCAGCTGGAGGCGCGCAAACAGGCGCTTGCTGCCCGCCGCGCGGTGCTCAACGAGGCGTTCGAAGCGGCACTTAAAGAACTTTGTACCATGCAGGGTGAAGCGCGTGCGGCGCTGCTGTTTTCCCTAATCGCAGAAGAGGCGGATGGCGGCGAGACGCTCTGCCCCGCAAAAGCGGATGAAGCGTGCATGGCTGAGGTTTTGCAAAAGGCGAATGCGAAGCTGGCAGAAACCGGCCGCGCTGCGCTCACCCTTGGCGCCGTGGATGCTTCCATTAAGGGCGGATTCACGCTTGTGAGCCGTGGGTATGAAAAGGATTGTTCCTTTGAGGCGATGCTGCGCGATGCGCGCGACCGGCTCGAAGGCGGCGTGGCGAAGCGGCTGTTCGGCTGATTCGCCCGGAAAGTAAGGGTGAAACATGGCACAAGATAACGCACTCTATGCCGTATCGCGGATCCGTTGCCACGAGACGGGGCTCATTGGGCGTGAACGCATGGCGCGGATGATTGCGGGCACTGCGGAGGAAGCGATGCAGGTGCTTACGGGCACAGGCTATGGCGGCGCCGCAGGCGATGGCGCTATGGACGTTGAGACGCTCATTGCAGCCGAGCTCGCACGGACCTATGCGCTGGTGCGGGAAGTATCCCCGGATCCCGCGCTGACGGAGCTCTTCTTGATGCAGGCGGACGTGCACAACCTAAAGGCGCTTTATAAGCTGCGCCTTTTGGGCGGCGGCGATGCTGGCCCAGCATTGATGCAGGGCGGCGCATTTGAACCGGCGGCGCTTGCGCGCATGGTGCGCGAGGCAGACTATGAAGCGTTCCCGGCTCCGATTGCAGAGGCGCTCAAGGGGCTTGATGAAGCGTTTTCCCATGAAGCAGCAGACCCGGTGCGCGTGAGCGCGGCGCTTGACGGCGCGTATTTCCGCATGGGCTATGCGAGCAAGAGCGCGTTTGCGCGTGAGTATTTCAAGGCAAAGGCTGATTTTGAAAACGCCCTTGCACTTTTGAGGCTCGATGCTATGGGCGCATCGCAGGAGCGGCTTGCGGCGGCGCTCATGCCCGCAGGGAACATCCCGCAGGAAGCGTTTCTTGCAGCGGCAGGCCTGCCGGGCGAACAGCGCGGCAAAGCTTTGGAGCAGGGGCCCGCTGGCGAAGCGCTGCGCAAGGCGATAGAGCTGGCGCAGCAGAGTGGGCCGCAGGCAGTGGAACGCGCGCGGGACAATTATCTCATCCGCCTTGCAGAACGCGGCAGATACGATCAAGACACCGTGGCACCCATTGTGGGCTACCTTCTTGCCCGCGAGCAGGAAGCGCGCTGCGTGCGCCTCATCATGACGGCAAAGCGCAACGGCCTGCCCGAGTCCATCATAACAGAAAGGATGCGCGTGCTTTATGGCGAATAACCAAGCTGAGATCGCCATGATTGGCGACCGCGACAGCGTGCTCCTCGCAAAGGCTGCGGGGCTTGCTGTGTTTGATGAAACGGATGCGGAGAAGGCTTCCAAGCTCATCCATCGGCTGGCGCGGGAAGGCTGCAAGGTGATCTTCCTCACAGAGCCGCTTTATGCCGCTTGCGGCGAAGCGGTTTCCAAATACCGTTATGAATCGTTCCCGGCCATCATCCCGATTCCGGACTCTAAGGGCAGTTCGGGCGTTGCGATGGCACAGATCAAGTCCAATGTCGAGAAGGCGATCGGCGCGGACATTCTATTTTCGGAGGAGTAATATGGCAGAGAAAGGTACGATCGTTAAGGTGTCCGGCCCCTTGATCGTTGCAAACGGCATGGCGGACGTGCAGATGTACGACGTGGTGCGCGTTTCGGAAAAGAAGCTCATCGGCGAGGTCATCGAGCTGCGCGGCGATCGCGCATCCATCCAGGTCTATGAAGAGACCGGCGGCATCGGCCCCGGCGAGCCTGTGGAATCCACGGGAGCGCCGCTTTCTGTGGAGCTTGCGCCGGGGCTCATCGAATCCATTTATGACGGCATTCAGCGCCCCTTGAATATCATCCGCAAGCAAGCGGGCGACCGCATCACCCGCGGCATCGTGGTGGATGCGCTGGATCATGAAAAGCTTTGGGCTTTTAAAGCCGTGGCCAAAGTGGGGGACGAGGTCGTTGCAGGCGACATCCTCGGCACGGTGCAGGAAACGGAGGCCGTGGAACATCGCGTGATGGTTCCCTATGGCGTTGCCGGCAAGCTTACCTGGATTTTTGAGGGTGAAGCGAACATCGTAACGCCCATTGCCCGCATTGCAGGGGAAAACGGCGAGGTGGAAGTGCCGATGCTTCAGAAGTGGCCTGTCCGCCGCGGCCGGCCCTATAAGCAGAAGCTCGCGCCCACGGAACCCATGATCACAGGCCAGCGCGTGATCGATACGCTGTTCCCCGTAGCAAAAGGCGGCGTAGCAGCGGTACCCGGCCCGTTCGGCAGCGGAAAAACGGTGGTGCAGCACCAGCTCGCCAAATGGGCGGATGCGGATATCATCGTTTATGTTGGCTGCGGCGAGCGCGGAAATGAGATGACGGACGTGCTTATGGAGTTCCCGGAACTCAAGGATCCGCGTACGGGCCTTTCGCTGATGAAGCGCACTGTACTCATCGCAAATACCTCCGACATGCCCGTTGCGGCGCGCGAAGCTTCCATTTACACAGGCATCACCATTGCGGAATATTTCCGCGATATGGGATATAAGGTAGCTATCATGGCGGACTCCACTTCCCGCTGGGCTGAGGCGCTGCGCGAAATGTCCGGCCGCCTTGAGGAAATGCCGGGCGAAGAAGGGTATCCTGCTTACCTGGGCAGCCGCCTTGCGGAATTCTATGAGCGCGCAGGCGTTGTCGTGGCGCTCGGCTCAGAAGGCCGTACCGGCGCGATCACGGCAATTGGCGCGGTTTCCCCTCCGGGCGGCGATATTTCAGAGCCTGTTTCGCAGGCTACACTGCGCACAGTGAAGGTATTCTGGGGACTCTCCAGCAAGCTTGCCTATGCGCGCCATTTCCCCGCAATCGATTGGCTGCAAAGTTATTCGCTGTATCTTGATCGCCTCGAAGGCTGGTTCAACGGGAATGTGAGTGAGGACTGGGCTTCCATGGTGCAGGAAACCATGAACATTCTGCAAGAGGAAAGCGAGCTTGAAGAAATCGTCCGCCTCGTGGGTATCGATGCCCTGTCCTTCCGCGACAGGCTCACGCTTGAGGCTGCGCGTTCCATCCGCGAGGACTACCTCCACCAGAACGCGTTCCACGAGGTGGATACCTATACTTCCCCCAAAAAGCAGCACATGCTGCTCAAGCTGATCCTTACTTACTACAACAAGGGCGTTGAGGCGCTCAATGCGGACGCTTCGTTTGCAAAGCTTGCGGCGCTCCCTGTGCGCGAGGCGATCGGCCGCTTCAAGTATGTGGCGGAAGCCGAATGCGAAGCGCGCTATGCAGCTGCTTTGGACGAGCTGAATGAAGAGATCCGCGCGCTGACCGAAGGAGGGAACGAGGATGCGTAAGGAATATCGCACGATTCAAGAAGTGGCCGGGCCGCTCATGATGGTAGACCACGTTGAAGGCGTAAAATATGACGAGCTGGTCGAGATCGAGCAGAAAAACGGTGAGATCCGCCATGGGCGCGTGCTGGAAGTGAACGGAGACCGGGCGCTCCTGCAGCTTTTCGAAGGCTCCCAAGGCTTGAAAATTTCCGATGCCCGGGCGCGCTTCCTCGGCCGTTCCATCGAGCTCGCGGTGGCGCCGGATATGCTTGGACGCGTGTTCGACGGCATGGGCCGCCCGAAGGATGACGGCCCCGCGCTCATCCCGGAAAAGCGGTTGGATATCAACGGCAACCCGATGAACCCCGCCGCGCGCGATTACCCCTCCGAATTCATTCAGACGGGCATTTCCGCCATCGACGGTCTGAATACGCTGGTGCGCGGGCAGAAGCTGCCGGTGTTCTCCGGCTCGGGCCTGCCGCATGCCCAGCTTGCCGCTCAGATTGCGCGCCAGGCGCGCGTGCGCGGCACGGATGAGAGCTTCGCGGTTGTGTTCGCCGCAGTGGGCATTACGTTTGAAGAAGCGGACTTCTTCATCAACGACTTCCGCGCAACCGGCGCCATCGACCGCACGGTCACGTTCGTAAACCTGGCGAACGACCCTGCAATCGAGCGTATTGCAACGCCGCGCATGGCCATTACGGCGGCGGAATACCTTGCATATGACCTGGGCATGCACGTGCTTGTTATCATCACGGACATCACCAACTATGCGGAAGCGCTGCGCGAGGTTTCGGCGGCGCGCAAAGAAGTCCCAGGCCGCCGCGGCTACCCTGGCTACCTTTATACGGACCTTGCGACCATGTATGAACGCGCGGGCCGTATCCGGGATAACAGCGGCTCCATTACGATGATCCCGATCCTTTCCATGCCCGAGGATGACATCACCCACCCGATCCCGGACTTAACGGGTTACATCACCGAGGGCCAGATCATCCTTTCGCGTGAACTGCACCGCAAGGGCATCACGCCGCCGATCAACGTTCTGCCGTCCCTTTCCCGTTTGAAGGATAAGGGCATCGGCCGCGGCAAGACGCGCGAGGACCATGCGGACACGATGAACCAGCTTTTCGCTGCATATTCCCGCGGTAAGGATGCAAAGGAGCTTGCCGTCATCTTGGGCGATGCGGCGCTTTCGGATACCGATAAGCTCTATGCCAAATTTGCGGATGCGTTTGAAGCGGAATATGTCTCCCAGGGCTATTACACGAACCGCCCCATCGAAGAGACGCTGGAGATCGGTTGGAAGCTACTTTCCATCCTGCCGCGCGCAGAGCTGAGGCGTATCCGCGATGAATACCTTGATAAGTATCTGCCCAAAACGGATGAGCAGGCGTGACCTCATAGGACCCCATGCCGCATAAGGCGGCGGAATTGGAGGAACAATGGCAGCTTTAAACGTAAAGCCGACGCGGATGGAGCTTTCCAACCTCAAGAAAAAGCGGAAGGTTGCAGCGCGCGGGCATAAGCTGATGAAGGATAAGCGGGATGAAATGGTGCGCCGCTTTATCGTGTATGTGCGCCGCAACCGCGCGCTGCGCGAAGAGGTGGAGCAGAAGCTCGCCGCAGCAATGCAGGGGTTCGTGCTTGCGCGCGCATCCATGCGCGCCGAGGCGGTGGAAGAAGCGCTGTGCTATCCTGCGCGCCCTGCGCAGATCAAGGTTTCCGCGCAGCATGTGCTTTCCGTAGTCGTGCCGAAGCTGGAATTGGTATCGGTGGGCAATGTGGAGCTCCCTTATGGCATCGTGGGCACGAGCGCAGAGCTTGATGCGGCGGTGCAGGCATTTGCGGAGCTGTTGCCGCTGCTCATTGAGCTTGCGGAAGTGGAAAAAACATGCAACCGCCTGGCAGATGAGATCGAAAAGACGCGCCGGCGCGTGAACGCGCTTGAATACGTGATGATCCCGCAGTTTGATGAAGCGATCCGAACCATCAAGATGAAGCTGGATGAAAACGAACGCGGCAATTTAACCCGGTTGATGAAAACCAAAGACATGCTTGCGCAAAAAGAATAAGCGCAACACAAGAAAACAGTTCCGCCATCCACGGGCTATGCCTGCGGATGGCGGTTTGCATGAAAAACAGCAGGAGCAACCATGCTAGGCTGTGAAAGGAGTGGTTTTACAATGGAAGGTTCCAACCGTACCCTGCTGAAGATTGTCAGCGTATTGTTCCTTATCTTTGGCGTATTTTCTGTAATCCTTGCGATCATTGGGATCATCGGGGGAGGTTTGATCGCGGCTGCAGGCGCTCCGGGCGCAGGCGTACTCGCGGTAATCCTTGTGCTTGTTGCATGCCTCGGCGGTATCCTGGAATTTGTTGCTGGAATCAAGGGGCTTCAAGGCAAGCTGAGCCAGTGCCGCACGCTGGGCACCGTTTTGCTTGTTTTGGCAGCGCTGAGCTTCATCCTAAACGGGTTCCAGTTTACCTGGAACAACATCGTTGCACTTGTGCTGCCGATTCTGTATCTGGTGGGCGCAAAATAGGGCTTGCAGAGGATTGTTTGGCGAAAAAAGTCATCCCTTTCATTTGAATGGGATGACTTTTTGGTGAAAACAAGGATAACCTGCTTTTTGCAACGGCAATGCAAAATAAGCAATGCGCTGACGCAGATGGAGCGAGAGGAAAGACTGCTCCCAGAGTGTATGCAATGGGGCGCGGGCAAGCCCCGTTCAATCTGCTGAAGCGGGAAACGCATGTGCGACCGAAATCGCGTGAAAAACGCCTTCTTCACAATTTTTCCTGCAAAGACGATAGAATTCACTTTGACGCATAAGGCGCGACCATTGCAGGCGCAGGATTTTCACAGCTTTCGTTTGCGCAGGTTCCGCCATCCACGCTATAGCGCTGGATTGTTTCTCCAAGCAATTGCAGCAGAGCGCCGGAAATGGAATCCAATGCGTCTTCTTTTGCCGGAATAAGCAATGCGCTTTCAGAAGGAGAGAGCTGCTCCATAAGGGCAGCCTTGCCGCGCAGATATTCTCCTGTTTGGGCAAAATGCTTTGCCTGCAGCACAAAACGCAGGTTTTTCTGCAGCGCGTGCAGCGTGGGGAGGCTGCGCGCATGCGTTAAGTTATGGCAACAGGCGTGATAGAGTGCGCACGCCCCTGCATGCACCGCGCGGCGCACATCGGCCGCTGCAATGGGCGGCAGCAGCGGTTCCAGCGCGCCGAAGTATGGTTCCGTATCGTGGTAAAATTGGAAAAGATCGGCTCGATCCCAGCACCGCAACACGTCGGCATCGGAAAGGAAACCGCACATGCGTGCGCGGTGCGGAAGCGGAGCGATTGCTTCACGGTAGCGCGCAATATCCGTGGCATTAAGAGAATCCAGAATTACGACGACGTCCAGATCACTTTCAGCATGCGCTTCCCCGCGTGCATGGCTTCCTTGCAGGCCAATGAAGCGTACGCGTTCCGCAAAAGCTTCTTGTACCACTTGGATGAAAGCCTGCATCCAGGCTTGTAGATCAAAATCCATGCGATTTATTGCTCCTTCCCTTTTAGCTATGTGAAAACCCAACTTGAAACGCATCAACTGCGATGGGGCGCACGGATGCGCCTGCAATGAGCTCCGCCTGCAGCGTAACATGGTGCGGACCGGGCGCGCCGGAAAGGCCGCGTGCAAGAAGGGCTACGCTCTGTTGCGCGATAGCCTCCGCGTTTTGGTGCATGGTAGTGAGCCGCGGGACCGTGTAGTGCGCGAGCGCAATGCCGTCGAAGCCGATGAGCGAAACATCTTCCGGAACGGCGCGTCCATGGTCCGCGAGTGCGCGCATCGCGCCAATGGCCATAACATCTGACATCGCAAATACGGCGGTGCAGCGGAATCCGTTGCGCAGCTCGGCATCCATAGCGGCAAAGGCCGAGGAAAGTGAAAAGCCGGCAGGGATGTAGTTCTTTACTGGGAAAGCAAAGCCGCGCGCCGAAAACGCATCTACCACGCCGCGGTAGCGCAGGGCGATGGGATTTTCAGCATCCAACTTGCCGCCGAGTACCGCAATATTGCGATGCCCGCGGGTAAGCAGATATTCGGTTGCGGCAAAGGAGGCGGCACGGTCGTCAATGCTTACGCTGAACACGTTTTCCATGCGCACCGTGCGCGCGTCGAGCGTTGCATAAATGCAGGGAATGGCGGGCAACTTCAGCGCGCTTTCACGGCCGGCGACGCTGCCACCAAGAAAGACCAACCCACGCACTTTCTTTTCTGCATAGATTATGCGCGCGGCGGCGGCTTCATCGTCATGCTCGTCGATATAATGCGCCAGAAAGCGAAGCCCAAGCGCCTCAATGCGGGGTTGCAGGCATTCCAAAATGGAAGCGAGAAACATGCTTCCCGTGCCGCGCACAATTACGGCAACGGCGTCTGCCTGCCGCTGTTTGAGCTGACGCGCGTTGTTGTTGGGCGCGTAACCATATTCCGCGATTGCGGCGCGTACGCGCTCCTGCGTAGCCTTGTTTACGCCGGCACTGCCGTTGAGCACGCGGGAAACCGTGCTGATTCCAACTCCAGCGCGCTTTGCAATATCCCAAATCGTTACGTTTTTCTGCATGAAATTCTCCAGGGAAAAATCTGAAAACGGGAGAGCCGCATAGTGAAAACGTTTTCAGAGGCATTGTATCATTGCATTGTCCGCCTGTCAAATCCGGAAGTTTGGCTAGTGCTCTCGCAATAAAAGCACTTTATGCTTGCAAAATGGATCGAGCGCGGTATAAAATAAAAATGTATGCGGGTGAAATTCATTTGGATACAAACTTTTTGAAAGGAGCAAATTGCGCAATGGACGCAGGCCCTTACCCTAGTACAAAAATCAAATAAGCCGGGGCGAATGCGCGATGTTCTGCAGAAGCCCCGCAAGGGAGGTACGCAGAAATGATCGCAAAGGTTCTTGTGCTTTTGCAGGAAAAGAAGTACGCGCTTGCCAAGCAGGCCGTGCTGGAAATGAACGCTGTGGACATCGCCGAGGTGTTTGCGGAGCTCCATGCCCTGGATGCAACGCAGACTTCTTTGCGCTTGTTCCGGCTTTTGCCCAAGGAACTTGCGGCGGAGACGTTTTCCTATATGGATAGCGATGTGCAGAAGAGCATCATCGAGACCATCAGCGATAACGAGCTCCGCTTTATCTTGGACGAAATGTACATGGACGACTATGTGGACCTCATCGAAGAGATGCCCGCAAACGTCGTCAAACGGCTGCTTGCCAATTCGAGCGATGAAAACCGCAAACTGATCAACGAATACCTGCAATATCCGGAAGATTCTGCAGGGAGCATCATGACCAACGAATACGTCTATTTTAGGCGTAATGTTACGGTGCATGAGGCGTTTGACATCATTCGCACAACCGGAGTTGATAAGGAGACGATTTATACCTGTTATATCATCAGCCCCGAGCGCAAGCTGGAAGGCGTGATTACGGTGCGCGAACTGCTGCTTGCGGACCCCAATGCGGTGGTGGGCAACATCATGAGCACCAATGTCATCCATGCCCATACGCTCGATGATAAGGAAGAAATTGCAAAGCTGTTTTCCAGGTATGACATGCTTTCCCTGCCGGTTGTGGATAAGGAAGAGCGCCTGGTAGGCATCATTACCATCGATGATGCTGTTGACGTTATGCAAGAGGAAAACACGGAAGATTTTGAAAAAATGGCCGGTATGGCGCACAGCGAAGAAACCTATTTAAAAACGCCTGCCGTGCGGCTTGCAAAGAACAGGATCCTCTGGCTGCTTGTTCTAATGTTTTCGGCCATGATTACCGGAGCGATGCTGGAGCGTTATGAGGCTGCAATCGCAGCGCTCCCGCTTCTGGTTTCCTTTATTCCCATGCTGATGGATACGGGCGGAAACTGCGGTTCCCAAACCTCCACGATCATCATCCGCGGGATGGCGCTTGATGAAATCAAACCTGCGGATTTCCTGCGCGTATGGTGGAAAGAGGTTCGCGTTGCGCTTCTTTGCGGGGGCACGCTTTCCATCGCCAATTTTGTGCGGATCTACTTGCAGTACAGCGTTTTTGCATCGGAACCGGATCCGGATTGTGTGCGCATCGCAGCTGTAGTGAGCTTAACATTGATTGCTACGGTATGCATTGCAAAATCAATCGGGTGTATTCTGCCGATGCTTGCAAAAAAACTCAAACTCGACCCGGCACTCATGGCAGCCCCTTTGCTTACGACTGTAACGGATGCCTGTTCAATCCTTGTATTTTTTAGCTTCGCACTCATGATCCTGCGGGATCGTTTGTAACCGGGACGGATAGAAGATGGAGGTTGGAAAGCGCGCAATGGATTTCAAGCTGCGTCAAAAGTGTGTGCAGCCTGTTGCGTACACTTTAGCCCTTATCCTGCTGTGTGCTGTTCCGCTTGCCTTTTTGGGCGGCTGTACGCAGCGCTTACAACGCTATGAAGCAACTTACCTTTCTCTGTTCGATACCGTGGTAACGGTGTTGCTTTATGCGGAAAGCGAAGCGGAAGCGCAGCAGGCCATGGATGCCATCTACAGCGATTTGGCGCGCTATGATGCTCTGTTTGACATTTATGAAACGCATGATGGCGTGGTGAACCTTAAAACCGTGAACGACAGCGCATGGAAGCAGCCGGTTGCAGTGGAACCGGAGCTGTTTGCGCTCCTTTCCTTTGGGAAAGAGGTTTGCGGTTTAACGGAAGGGCGCGTGAATATCGCCTTTGGAAGCGTGCTTACCCTTTGGCATGATGCGCGGGAAGCTGGCATTGCGGATCCGGAACAGGCGGCATTGCCGGAGCGCAGCGCCCTCGAGAAGGCTGCAGCACATACGAATATAGATGATGTAATTCTCGATGCTGAAGCGAACACGGTTTATTTGGCGGACCCTGCGCTGCGGTTGGATGTTGGGGCAATCGGGAAGGGATTTGCGGCGCAGCTTGCGTGCGATAACGCGCGTGCGCGCGGTGTAACAAGCCTGCTGCTCAATTTGGGTGGCAACGTCTGCGCGCTTGGGACGCGGGCGGATGGCAACCCCTGGCGCATCCATGTGCAGGATCCAGATGATCCCGAAGCGGCGCTTGCAACGCTGGAGCTTTCGGACGCTTCCCTTGTTACCAGCGGGGGATACCAGCGCTATTATACGGTGGATGGCGTTTCCTACCATCATATTATCGACCCGGACACCCTCATGCCGGCCAACTATGTGAAGGCCGTAACGGTTACGCACCCGGATTCGGGCCTTGCGGATGCGTTTTCAACGGCGCTCTTTAACCTCCCTTATGACGAAGGTCGCGCACTTGCGGAAGCCAACGGGGTTTCCGCGGTTTGGGAACTTCTGGATGGAAGCATTGTTTGGCTTCGGCTTGATCCAACAGAATGAATTGTATAAAATAAAATATACTTGATAAGAATTCGACAATGCATTGCGGCGCACCTGCGAAAATGATACAATATTTCAATGAAACGGAACGATCTTATCATCCTGGGCGCGGTGTTGGCGGTAGCTGCAATCCTGCTGTTTGCCCTGCGTGCTCCTGCTAATGGAGCAGGATGGGTGATCGTATATGTGCACGATGTGGAATATGCCCGCCTGCCGCTCGATACGCCGCAGACTATTACCATTGACCAGGGTGATGGCAAGGTAAACATAATCGCGGTATTTGAAGGCGGCGTGCGGATGCAAAGCTCCACATGTGAGAACCAGCTTTGCGTTTTGCAGGGCGATGTTACCTGCGAAAGCGCAGCGCATGCAGAATTGGAGAACTGGATCGTCTGCCTGCCGAATGGGGTTTCCATTGAGCTTGTGGCGGAGGATGCACCATGAATGCAGGGAAGGTTGCCCGCTATGGGCTTTTGACGGGCGTAATGCTCGTGCTAGGGTATCTAGAATCCCTGCTGCCTGTGGTTGGAATCCCGGGCATCAAGCTCGGCCTTTCCAATATGGTGCTGCTCTATGCGTTCTATCTTCTTGATGCAAAGAGCGCAGTGCTGCTTGCAGCGCTTAAGGTACTGCTTTCTGCTTTCCTGTTTGGTTCGCCTGCTGCGATGCTTTATAGCGCGGCTGGAGCTGCATTAAGCCTTTGTGGGATGATGCTGTTTCAACGTTTCCGCGGCGTCAGCGTTATCGGCGTAAGCATTGTTGGGGCTGTATGCCATAACATTGGGCAATGTGCTGTAGCGTCCCTTTTTGTGCAGGTACGCGCGATTCTTGCCTACTTCCCATTGCTTTTGGTTTCCGCTGCCGTAACCGGAGTAATCACCGGCGTCACGGCAAAGTATCTTTTGCGTTATATTAAAAAGAAATGAGGGTTGTTACGATGAAAAAGGTTCCTGCCTGGGTCATTCTCTGCGTGATCGCGCTTGTTGCGGGTGCAGCGCTCGGCACCACAAACGCGCTGACCAAAGGCCCTATTGCAGAACAGGCTGCTAAGGCCGCGGAAGAAGCACGCGCGGCAGTGCTGCCGGCAGCGGCGAGCTTTGAACCCATTACGCTTGAAGAAGGCGCTGCAGTGGATTATTGCTATCAAGGCGTGGACGCTTCCAACAATATTGTTGGCCATGTTGTTCAGGTAACCGTCACCGGCTTTGGCGGCCCCATTGAGGTTACAGTTGGCATGGACCTGGAAGGTGCGCTTACGGGCATTCAGTGCGGCGGATCGGGCTTTAGCGAAACCGCGGGCCTTGGCGCGAAGGTGAAGGAAGCATCGTTTACCGACCAGTTCGCAGGCCTCGTTGCGCCGGTATCCCTTGTGAAGGATGGCGGTGAGGTGGATTCCGTAACGGCGGCTTCCATCAGTTCCAACGCCGTATGCAGTGCGGTAAACACCGCTGCGGAATTCATCGCAGGCCTTGCGTGAGCCGTTGCATTTGATCCATTTGAAGTAGGCCCGGAGCAAAACTCCGGGCTTATTTTTTGGAGATGGTTGCAAAGCGCGCCAGCATACCGTAAAATAGCATTAATATTCAAATTCGAAGGGGAAAATCGATGGGAAAAATGGATAAAAAATGGAACTGGAGCAAGATTATCGGCATCCTGCTGTTTCTCACATTGGTGGGCTCCATCGTATATGTTACGGTGATGATTTTCACCGCACCTTCTGTTGTTCCGGAAGATGAACCCTATATGAAGGTAAAGAGCGATTACTATTTGAGCCTGGTGCAATGCATGCTGGGCCTTGTGGTGATGTTCCTGCCCTCCTTTTTCCAACGCAAGTTTTCCATTGAAGTGCCCAATTACATGCGGAGCATGTATTTTATTTTCCTCTATTGCGCGATTTATTTGGGCGAGGTGCGGGACTTTTTCTATGTTGTCCCGCATTGGGATATTTACTTGCACACCTTCAGCGGTGCAATGCTGGGAGCGTTGGGATTTTCGCTTGTTTCAATCCTCAACGAGGAGAAAACCGTCCCCATGCAGCTTTCACCTGGGTTCGTAGCATTTTTTGCATTTTGCTTTGCACTTGCTTGCGGCGCCGTTTGGGAGATTTATGAATTTGTTATGGATGGGGCGCTCGGCATGAACATGCAAAAATTTGCTACGGAGCAGGGCGTGCAATTTATTGGGCATGAGGCGATCCGTGATACGATGGAAGATCTGATGGTGGATGCAGGTGGCGCGCTTATCGTTTGCATTGCGGGGCTTCTGTTCCTGCGCAGCAAGCGGCGCAAGAAAAGGGAAAGAGGCCTGCCGGAAAACGAAGTATAGGTAGTAAGGGAAGATATGGCGCTTGTATTCCGGAAGATCCTAGCTTCGGAGTTTACCGTACAGCTGCTTTTGCCATTTGACCGGTACCAGGAGTCAATGCGAATGTGGCAGCGTGGGCCGAATGGATGGGCGCTGACCCCGCAAAAGTGTATAAAGAACTGGACCGAGGAAGACAAGGCTTTCCTTGCCTCCTATTTCCAGAAAAAGTGCATGCGGGAAGGCAGTATTGCATATGGTGCCTTCTGCAAAGAGAAACTTGTTGCATTCAGCTTGCTTGAAACGCGCCCACTGGGCGAGCAGCATGCATATTTTAACCTGCTGGGGCTTTTCGTAACGCGGAATGTGCGCGGACAGGGGCTGGGAACGCAGCTGTTTCAGAAGGCCTGCAGAAGCACGCAAGCTTGGAGCAAAGCGGTTGTTCCTTTGCGCGAACCCCGCTGAGGACACCGTAGCATTTTATAGAAAAAGGGGCTGCACTGAGGCTAAGCTTCTTATTGAAAGCTTGATGCAAGAGGAGCCGGATGCCTATTATATGGAAGCAGAACTCTAGAACCATTCCATGCGTAAGCATAGCAACAGCTGCCGGCATTTGAGCCGGCAGCTGCTTTATTCTGACATTTTAGCAAACGCTCTATGCGGTTGAACGGTGCAGCCGGCATCACTTGAATGGGTGCTATGGCAAACGGAAACAGCAGGGCTTTTGGCGGATACGATGGCATTTTGAAAGTTGCTTTTCTGCAAAGATGCCTTCTGCGCAATAAGAACATGGGGCTTTTACTGAAAAGAGAGGATTGCAGAAAGCTTTCAGTGTAAAAAAAACACTTTTCGGAAGATAGCGCAACGGAAATTCCCTTGGGGTCCGTTTTCAAGCAAATCCTGCTTTGTTTCAACGGGGGAATCGCGCTTCTACATATACATTGGAGAGGAATACATGCTTTTGCTTACTCCACAGTTTCACGCGCCGGGAGCGCTTCGCCATTTTCATCAAGAAGGGAGACGGAATACACTACGCTTAACTGCGCGGGATAGGATTCAAGGATCATGCCATCGTACGCAATGAGAAGGAGATCGCCCGCGCTAAGGCCGGATATGCCGTTCTCCTGGAGCACCGCATCGCCGAGCAGCAATCGGTCTGCCGATGCGAGCACAGCTTCCGCATCCGGCAGCGGCTCTAAAATGCAGCCGCCTTCATAAACCTCAATCACCTTTGCATGAAACCATAATCCATCGCCTTCGGGCAGATCAGCCACTTGCTTGGGCGCGCAGGCGGGAAAGAAAAGCAGTGCAAACAGGGCGATGGAGAAAAAAGCAAGCCGCTTCATAAAGAACTCCATTTCTGAACGCTTTTATAAAACAAAACGCGATAGCAAGGGAAAAAGTTGCAGTCCACTAACGCTTTGCGAGCTTCCCAATCAGCGCAAAAAGGCAGAAGAGCAGCGCATTGACCGCAACGATGCTTGCGCCCGCTGGCGTGCGCATCGCATAGGAAAGCACCATGCCCGCGATGAAAGAAAACACGCTGATGATTGCGGAAGTCAGCACGACGCCGCGGAAAGAGCGGCACACGCGCATAGCGGTGAGCGCAGGGAAAATGATAAGGCCGGAAATCAACATTGTACCCATAATGCGCATGCCGATGACGATGGTGAGCGCCGTGAGCAGTGCGATCAGCAGGTTGTAGCGCGAAACGCGCGTTCCCGTCGCCCTGGCAAAGCTTTCGTCAAACGTAATTGCGAAAATGCGGTTGTAAAACACCACGAAAAGCAGGAGCACGACCGCCGCGAGCGCAAGGGAAAGATAAACGTCTTCCGCGCTCATGGCAAGAATGCTGCCGAACATATAGCTGTATACATCCGCGTTGAGCCCGCTTGTAAGGGATGTGACGAGTACGCCTGCTGCAAGCGACGCAGAGGCGATGAGCGCGATGGCACTGTCGCCGCCGAGCCGGCTATTCTGGCTGATGCGCAGCAACAGAAAGGCGGCAAGGATCACGACGGGGATGGCCACCGCGAGCGGCGCTGCATTCATCGCCATGGCGATGGAAAGCGCACCAAACCCGACATGGGAGAGGCCATCGCCGATCATGGAATAACGTTTGAGCACGAGGCTGACGCCAAGAAGCGCAGCGCATAACGCAACGAGGCTTCCAACGATCAGCGCCCGCACCAGGAAGGAATAGGAGAAAATCTCACGAAGAAGCGAAAGCATGGGCTATTCCTCCTCCCAAACGCCAAATTGAATGCGCGGATAATCCGCAGTGCAGGCGCAGCGCAGAAAGCGCGCGCCAATGGGGCTTTTGCGGTAAGCCGCTGCCGTGCCGAAGAAAACCACGCCCCGGTCGGAAAGCTGCAGAACGTGCGTTGCATCGTGAAGGGCGCAGCTGATATCGTGGGATACCATAAGGATCGTGATGCCCTCCTCCCGGTTGAGGCGGCGGATCAGCGTATAGAGATCGTTGGTTGCAATGGGATCGAGCGCGGCAACGGGTTCATCCAGCAGGAGCAGTTTGGTAGTTGCGCAGAGCGCGCGCGCCAGTAAAACCCGCTGCTGCTGGCCGCCCGAAAGCGTGCGGTAGGATGTTTTTGCAAGGTCTGCAATGCCAAGGCGCGCAAGGTTTTCCGCTGCGCGCGCATGCTGCGCCTTCCCGTAGAACGGCGTGCGGCCAAGGCTGTTGGCGCAGCCGGAGAGCACCACTTCATAAACACTTGCGGGAAAATCCTTTTGCAGCGCCGTTTGCTGAGGCAAATATCCGATCTCACGGGCAGATACGCCGGAAAATGCGATCTCGCCGCTGCGCGGGGGCAAAAGCCCAAGCAATGCCTTGATGAGCGTAGATTTTCCGCTGCCATTCTCGCCGACAATGCACACATAGTCCCCCGCATGCACGTCAAAATTCACGTCCGTAAGCACTACGCCCGTTTCATAGCCAAGGGTAAGCCCCTTGCAGTGGATTAAGACATCGTTTTCTGTTCCGTTTTCTTTCAAGGCAAATTCGCTTTCTTTCTAAGCCAGCCGGCCTTTCCATAGCGGAATCAATACAGGCCGGTTTTTAGATTTTCCAGGTTTTGGCGCATGAGGGAGAGATACGTTGCTCCTGCATCCAGCTCCTCCTTGGACACGTTGTGGCAGGAGTGGAGCAGCAGCATTGCGCACCCCGTGTCTTCCGCAATGGAGCGCGCAACCTTGGGATCAACCAGTTCTTCATAATAAATTACAGGGATTCCATCTTCCAGGATCGCATCCGTAATCTCTGCAACTGCCTTGGCGGAGGGTTCCGTTTCCGAAGAGCAGGAGTCGTACGCCGCAATGCAGGAAAGCCCATAGCGCTTAGCAAAATAATGGAGGGCAAAGCGCCCGCCAAAGCAGATTTCGCGCCGCACCGCACCGTCCACAAGCGCCTCAAATTCTGCATCCAACTCCATAAGCTCCGCCTGGTAAGCTTCGCAATTGGTGCGGTAGGTTTCCGCATGCGCCGGGTCGGCCGCACAAAGCGCATCGGTGATCGTTTCCACCATGGTGGCCGCCTGGGTCGGATCGGTCCAGATGTGCGGGTCATAATTGCCATGGTTGTGCCCTGCTTCTTCGGCTTCGTCGTGCGCTTCGACCTCGTCGAGCTGAATGCCTTTGGAACAATCTGCAATTACCGTATTGCCTACGGTTTGAAAGGCGTTGTCTTCTGTGGTGCCGCGTGCGCCGTCCAGGCCTTCGATGATCTCATGCGCCCAGGTTTCCATAGAATCGCCCGTATATACAAACACATCCGAGCGCTGGATGGCGATTACATCCGCAGGCGATGGCTCAAACGAGTGGCTTTCCACGCCCGGGGGAAGCAGCAGGGATACTTCCGCATCCGTGCCATCGGTAATGACGCGGGCGAAATCAAAAAGCGGGAAGAGCGTGGTGATCACGGTCACGCTCGCATCCGATGCATTTTCCTTGGAAGTATCGCACCCTGCGAACAGCGAAATAACGAAAGAAAATACAAGAAGCAGCGCAAGGCTGCGGAACAGGCGTTTGTTTTGCATGATTACTCCTTTCCAGGTCCCGAATTTAAGCATAGCACAAGCTTGCAGCCTTTTCAACACGCGGCAATTGAATCTATGCGCGGGTTTGTGTTAAAATGAAACGCATCAAGGCGCAATGCTGCGCCGATTCGAAAAATGGAGATCGGAGAAACGATGGAAGAACGCAAGCAAGAAGCAAAGCGGGCGCTGGCCGTATCCGACAGCGCAGCGGAAGAGGGGATTGTGGCCCGGCAGCCGGCGTTGCTGCTCGCGGGGAAACGAAAGCGCATCATAACGGAAAAGGGGCGTGAAGCGCTTGCGCAGATCCGGGAATTTTGGGCGGAATGCGAAGCGGATGGCACGCTTGCGGCGCTGCGCGACCTTGCGCCCGATGCGCGATGCTATGTTGCGGCCAATCACAATTTCGAGAAATATGCGTACGATTACTGGATTGCCATCGAGGTGCTGGAGGAGGAACCTCAACTTCCGGCTGGGTTTGAAACGCTGCAAACCGAGGAAACGGAATACGCGCTGTTCCCATGCAAAGGGCCGGGCCTAAAGAGCGCGTTTGAGCGCTGGGGGTTCGTATACCGCAAATGGTTCCCGCGGGGGCATTATTTTCATGGTACTTCGCCGGAACTTGAGGTATACCCCTTCGGTGATATGGAAGCGGAAGGGTATGAGAGCGAGCTGCGTGTACCTGTTAAAAAGGTGCCGCCGGATTATTACCGGCGCAGGCGGAGGCCCATGCGGATGATGCTTTTGCCGCTAGCCGGTGTATTCATAGGCCTTCTGGTTGGCACGCAGGCCGGAAATGCAACGGTGGGCATGCTGGTGGGCCTCCTTGGCGGGTTCGTTGCCGCAACCATCCTGCAGCAGATCCAGGACGACAAGAACAAAAAGAAAGACCTTGAAGAAGGCGAAGAAGAAAAAGAAAAATGAACGCTTAAAAACGAGCGCTGGCAGATGCCAAAACCACAAGCAAGCGATTTGAAAACAACGGTTTAACACAACCAAACCTAAAGGCAGCATAGAAGATAGAACTTCTTGCTGCCTTTCTCTATGCCTAAAATCAGAATTGCAGGGTTGCAGGTTTGCCTAATAAAAATCCCATTGCACCGCCATACGGGCAAAAACGTAAAACGGCATGGGAGAGCCCGAGGCACTATAGTGTGATGACCGAATACGGGCAAAGGAATAGCATCGGCCAGTTTCAACAATCTGCAAAACAAAGTGCCAGGAGGCTGATTATGAAAAAGGGTTTATTGGAGCAGATCGGCAGAAAACAGGAAGGCAATGCGATATGCCGCCTCTTGTTGGCGTATGCCAGCCGGAAAATCAGCAAATCAGCACCTGCAGAAGGAAGCACTTGCGATTTTTCGGTGGCATCAACGCTGCCCTGTGCAAAACTTCCAGCTATCTTTTGGATATGGATAGTCAGCCGAAGGAAATGTTCTCTTGGTTGGGAAAGCGGCAGACTATGTGCGCATAACCGAGGTTCTCAAGGCACAAGACAAGATGGAGCGGGTTGGCGCATAGGCAGACTTGAGCTTGGGCAACGAAAAAGTGAACACGAATTTGATTTGCAGAGGATGTGCAGGACGCTTTGCTGCTCTGCCATATTGCTTTTGAGATTTCAAGTGTGCCGGTTCGATTGTTGACAAAAACATAGATTCATGCTATGGTATATCAAATTTTTGAAAGGAGTATGGCAATGGCAGGTGGCATCTTTGCTTTCAATTACAATACTGTAACCTGGTACTGGGATTCGCCGGGCTTGCATTGTCGTACCCAAACTCCTGCATAGTGCATTGATGGATCATAAAAGCTTGGGAGAATGACGGTGCAAGTCGTAAAAAGCCGACTTGCGCCGTTTTTGTTTTGGGAGGTGAAGTCATGGAAAGAATGGAAGAACTTAAAAACTATTATACCACACACGATGAAGACGCACGCTTGGCTTCTAAGAGCGGTATGGTCGAGTTTCTGACAACCATTCGCTATGTTGAAAAGTATCTCGAACCCGGGATGCGCATCTTGGAAATCGGCGCAGGCACTGGCCGGTACGCTCACTATTTTGCACGGAATGGGTATGCGGTGGATGCGGTCGAACTTCTGGAGCACAATATCGAGGTTTTCAAAGCGAATACAAAAGCGAACGAGAGAATTACCGTGCAGCAGGGTGACGCAGTAAACCTTCAGAACATTGCCTCTGAGCAATATGATATTACGCTTCTTTTGGGGCCGATGTACCATCTTTATGCTGAGGAAGATAAGATTTCCGCAATGCGCGAAGCTATCCGTGTAACCAAGAAAGACGGCATTGTATTTGCGGCATATTGCAACAATGATGCCACGGTATATCAGTTCGGCTTTTTGCGCGGCGGCTTTAACAGCGATGCGCGCAACCATTTGATTGACTTTCATACATTCAAACTCAGCTCTACACCGAAGGAAGTCTTTACGCTTTACCGCCGGGAAGATGTGAATGCGTTGATGCGCCATTTCAATACGGAGAGATTGCATTATATTGGAACCGATATGCTGACGCGCTTTATTACCAGCGCAGTCGATGCCATGGATGAGAAGAACTTTGCCCTGTATATGAAGTACCATTTTTGCATCTGTGAGCGCCAGGATATGGTTGGTGCAACGTCACATATGTTAGATATTTTTAGAAAGCGATAATCTATCAACTAGGGTAAAAGCATCACGAGAGCTTGAGAAGGCATCTTACGTACAAACCTGGTCCATATGCAAAAAGCATCACGGGGAAGGAAGCTTTGCCTACACTGCCAGAAGATCGTGTTCGCAGGCAGAATCAGCTGAACTGTTATTTTACCATCCTGCCTAAGAAAACCGTTGGGGCAATTTTTACCGTTTGGATGGCAGGCGCAGCTTATGCTATGAGGAAAAGCCGAATCGTATTTTGCACGGATTTGCATGCATCGGGAGCATCCGAATAAGAAAATTGTAAGAGATGTAAATTCCACTGTTAGGAAAGGAATCTCGACGCAAAACTTTTATTTTAACCCGTTTTGCATACGGAAGAAGCGGTAGCGGTGCAGCTAGTTTAACTGAGAAGGCCATGCGAATAAGGCTGCACATGCCTGCACGCTCTGTTTGCCGATGATCATCTGCGTTTCCAAATAAATACGCTAGCGTATGCTTTACAAGGGATGCTTTGCGATATGGTCTTAGGATGGCTCTCCATGCCATAAAAAAGTGGCTCCAGCATAGCTGGAACCACTTTACGTACGGCTTTTATACTTCCGGAATGATGCGGATTTTGCCGAAAATGGGAATTTCATAATATTCCCGCTTCAGCGCCTTTACGATGCAGATGATCATGATGACGAACGCCGCGATCCCGCCTACGATGGCCACGAGCCACCCCAGGAAGGGGATGATGCACACGATTACACAGCAGAGGCTCCAAAGGGCCAGGCAAATGCATTGGTTTGCGTGATGCCGGATATAATTGGATGAAGAACCAACCAGGAGCGCAAGTACTAAGAACAGGATGTTAAGATAGGAAAGCGCTGCAAGATAGCGGTATTTTTCCTCGTCTGAACGCGGTCCGGCAGCCTGTGCTGGGGCGGCCTGCTGCTGGTTGGGTGCTTCCGAGCTTTGTACGGCACCACAAGTAGGGCAGAAGCGCGCACCATCATTGAGTTGAGCGCCACAGTTTCCACAAAAAGCCATGTTTTTCATTACCTCCTACTGTCTATTGAACCCTTCCTGCAAAAAGGATGTTCCCAATTTAAAGACCGCGGATGCGCACTTCCACCACGCGCCCAACCACCTCGGCAAGCTCAGCGGGGACGACCATGGGCTCGTATTTTGTATTGGCCGGGATCAGCATCAGCGCGGAATTCATATATTTCACCTTGCGCAGGAGCACTTCGTCTTCCACGCGCACGACGGCAATCTGCCCATTTTCCACGCGCGGCTGCAGGCGCACGAGCACGAGCGCGCCTTCGGGGATAAATTCCCCCACCATGCAGTCACCCTCTACTTCCATGTAAAAATATTCGCCCGAAACAACATCGTTTGCAGGCACAGCGATATATTCTGCAATGTTTTCATCTGCCAGGATGGGAAGCCCTGCATGCACGCGCCCAATCAGCGGCACGCCGACGGTTTCACCGATGGGCAAAAACTTGGAAGAAGCAGAGGAACGCTGCTTAAAAAGCGGCGTTACCAGTGCAGGTTGTTCTGGCGTTTCAATATGAAGCAGGTAATCCGCCGTTACCTGGAAATAATCGCAAAGCTTTACGATCGCTTCGTGCGGAAGCGGTACGCGGCCCGTTTCATATTTGCAGATGGCAGCTTTTTGAACGCCAAGAATTTCGCCCAGCTCATCCTGCGTGATCCCGTGGCTCTTACGCAATTGCTTCAGCCTCGTCATGCGCCCTCCAGCAAGCAGATGATTTCTTAACATGTATTGTATCTCTTGAATGGGGAGAAGGCAAGCAAAAAATCCGCGAAAAACAGAAAAATTTCCTTGACAGTATCCTAATAAGATACTATAATGGCGATATAGGAAATGATACACCATAAAATTTCCTATAAAGCAATTAAAAATTCTTTAAAGGAAACAAGCCCGGCGCACTGCATAGGAGGTATTGTATGAATTATTTCGGAATGTTTTTTTCTTTCATGTTGCCGGGAGTCATCTTGGGCGGGATGGGCGCCGTGGCGATACACCAGGAGCTTCAGCGCCGCAAACGCAGAAAAGCCCGCAGAGCGCGCAAGCCGGCTAACCCTACGCTCAAGCGCGTGGCAGATAAAAGCAAGCTTTACGTTTATGATATCAGCACAGCGGCATAATAGAAAGCTGCGCAAGTATTTTCGTTTATCGCGCCGCGTTTGCAGCGGCGGGTAAAAATAAAAATCTATATGCGCCGAGGGAAGGCCGCCGGCATCCCCCAGGCAGTAAAGCAGGTTAAC
>JABLTO010078189.1_pt1 | contig 30065 bp, 22 predicted proteins | sample 7160091 | NCBI WGS metagenome assembly JABLTO01 (sample SAMN14651225, study PRJNA627086) | human gut metagenome | isolation source: feces | host: Homo sapiens
AAATGGTATATGGGATTCCAGTAAGATAGCCAAATGGCAGATTAGTAATGGTCGCTGGTGGTACAGCCATGCAGATGGAAGTTACACAACAAATGGCTGGGAGAGCATCGATGGAGAATGGTATTATTTCGATGAGTCTGGCTATATGGCATCATCTTGTTGGATTGGCGTTTATTACGTGAAGGAAAATGGAAAGATGGCACATTCTGAGTGGGTTGACAATGGCAGGTATTATGTCGATGAGAACGGTGTATGGGTTCAGGGAGTGGCTGCGTACTGAATTAATACTTTCCATTTACCATTAGATGTGTTATAATTGCTCCGTATAGTTTCTGTAAAAAGAATGTAACTATATTGAATGATTTCACGTTGCCTGCATGACAGGCAGGGGAGAGATGGATATGGAGGAAAAAAATAAGCCGGGTGAAACGGTACCTGAGCCGGGTGAATCTGAGAGAATATCGGCAGAGAGAAAAGCTGCTTTGCAGGATATAGACAGAAAGCGCGAGGAGAAGGAAAAGCTTCGTCAGACGCAAAAGCAGGAGGCTGTGAAAGTACATGGAAGCTTAAGTGCCTACATGAACTGGCCGCTTCTTGTCTGCATTGCGCTATTGATTCTAAGCATCATTATCACTATGATTGACTGGATGGCTGGTGTGGCGGCAAGCGCCTGCTCAATTGTTCTGATCATAGGTCTTATGGCGCTTTCAATCTATTATCACCGCAGAATTAACAGTGACATGGTTGGCTTTGGCGCAGGTTATGCCCAGATTCAAAAGCAGCTGCTACAGGAAATGGAATTTCCATATGGTGTTGCAGATGAGATTGGCCGTCTAATATGGATGAATCAGTCATTTCAGCGAATTGTTCAGCTAAATAACAATGCACATAAAAACTTGGGTACGCTGTTTCCTGGAATCGACAGACAGTTTCCAAAGAATCAAAGAACATCACAGGTCCATTCGGAGTATCTGGGAAGAAAATATCAGATCACTATTAAGGCTGTGTCGATTCGTGATATTGTGGAGACGGTTGTTGATGAAGAGGATCAGGGAAAAAAGGCACCAATGATGTATGCAGTGTATTTGTCAGACGAGACACAGATGCTTGAGTGGAAGCAGAAGGTTGAGGATGAAAAGCTTGTTGCGGCGCTGATTTATCTTGATAACTATGATGAAGTCCTAGACTCCATAGAGGAGACGAGACGACCTTTGCTGATAGCGCTGATTGACCGTCAGATTACAAAGTATATCAGTGCCTATCATGGTGTTATTAAAAAGCTAGAGAATGATAAATATTTTGCCATCGTCAGCAACGAGCATTTAAAAGAGATGCAGGCAAATGATTTTTCACTTCTTGAGGATGTGAAGACGATCAGTATCGGAAACACGATAAATGTTACGATCAGTATCGGACTTGGCATAAACGGCGGAACGTATTCGAAAAATTATGACTACGCGCGCATGGCAATTGACATGGCACTTGGACGCGGCGGTGATCAGGTTGTTCTTAAAAATCAGGATGAGATCACCTATTATGGCGGTCGTACACAGAGCCAGGGCAAGAATACGCGTGTTAAGGCGCGTGTCAAGGCACAGGCGTTAAAGGAGCTTATAGAGGCATCTTCAGATGTGCTGATCATGGGTCATTCAATCAGCGATGCAGATTGTATTGGTGCTTCAGTTGGTATTTATCGCGCAGCCAGAACATCTGGTAAGGATGTTCATATTGTGCTGAATACTATTGCAAACAGCATAAAACCTCTTCTAAATCGTCTTGCCGAGGATGAAGAATATGTAAAGAAGCTGTTTATTGATAATGAGACTGCAATTCAGAGGATAACAGAAGGAACACTTCTGATTGTGGTGGATAATAACAGACCAAGCCGAACAGAGTGTCCGCAGCTTTTGCAGTTAGCACAGCATGTGGTAGTGCTTGACCATCATCGTCAGTCGCGTGACTGTATTGAGGGTGCAGTGCTTAGCTATGTGGAGCCTTATGCATCATCTGCCAGTGAGATGGTGGCAGAGATATTGCAGTATTATTCAGATTCAATCAAGATTCGTCCGACTGATGCAGATGCAATGTATTCTGGAATTGTTGTAGATACAAATAATTTCATGAATAATACAGGTGTCAGAACGTTTGAGGCGGCGGCTTTCTTACGTCGAAATGGTGCCGACATTACAAAAGTGCGAAAGCTCTTTCGTGATGATATGGAGGATTACAAGGCAAAGGCAGAGGCCGTGCGTGAGGTGGAGATGTTCCATGAGCGCTATGCAATCAGTGTATGTCCAAGTGACATGACTGGAAATCCGACAGTTATTGCAGCACAGGCAGCAAATGAGCTTTTGGGTATTCGCGGCATTCGTGCATCATTTGTGATGACAGAATATGAAAATCAGATTTATATTAGTGCCCGTTCTATTGATGAGGTAAATGTACAGACCATAATGGAAAAGCTTGGCGGAGGCGGTCATATGAACGTCGCAGGTGCCCAGCTTCGCAATGTCACACTTGGAGAGGCCAGAAGCATGTTGAAGGATGTGCTTATGGCTCAGGAAGAAAAGGGTGACGAAGTGAAGGGCTGATATAGATATTAGAATTGGAGGAGAAAAAAATGGAAATAATTTTATTACAGGATGTAAAATCACTTGGAAAAAAGGGTGAGCGCGTAAAGATTAACGATGGTTATGCAAGAAATTTTGTGCTTCCAAAGAAGCTTGGAATTGAAGCAACAGCAAAGAATTTAAATGATCTGAAGCTACAGAAGGCAAATGAGGATAGAATTGCAGCACAGAAGTTAGAGGAAGCAAAGCAGTTGGCAGCAAAGATTGAGGAAAAGTCAGTTGTACTGAGTGTTAAGACAGGTGAGGGCGGCAAGCTGTTCGGCTCTGTATCCACAAAGGAAATCGCTGCTGCATGCGAGAAGCAGTTAGGTCTTGAGATTGATAAGAAGAAGATGGTTCTGCCAGAGCCTATTAAGGCATGTGGAACTACGATTGTTCCGGTTAAGCTTCATAGAGAAGTAACTGCAAAGCTGACCGTTAAAGTTCAGGAAGCATAAAAAACATGGAAGAGGCATTAATAAAACGAGTACTCCCGCACAACACGGAGGCCGAACAGTTAGTAATCGGCTGTATGCTCATGGACAAGGAAGCTATATCGGCAGCCAGTGAGATTATCCATTCGGATGATTTTTACGGACGGCAGTACGGTGCCATGTTTGAGGCTATAACGGAGCTTTACAATGAGGGAAAGCCAACAGATCTAGTAGCCGTTCAAGAGCAGCTAAAGACCAAGGATGTGCCGCCGGAAAGCTACAGCATTGCTGCATTCCGTGAGCTGCTTAATATGGTGCCGACTTCCGTTAATATTCGCTATTATGCCAATCTGGTGTATGAGAAGGCATTGCTTCGACGCCTGATTCGTATAAATGAAGAGATTGCAAATGATTGCTACATGGAAAAAGAAGACGTCAATACCATTTTGGAATCAACAGAAAAGCGTATTTTTGGTCTTCTGGAAACAAGAGCAACAAGTGACTATGTGCCGATACGTGATGTAGTTATAAATGTTGTAAATAAAATTGAGATTGCATCGCGAAATCACAGCATGGTAACTGGCCTTTCTACTGGATATACTGATTTGGATCGTCAGACCTCAGGTATGCAGCCGTCAGATCTTATTTTGATTGCGGCGCGTCCGTCCATGGGAAAGACGGCATTTGTACTTAACTTAGCACACAATATGACCATAAAAGACAAGAAGACAGTTGCAATTTTTTCTCTTGAGATGTCAAAGGAGCAGTTAGTAAACCGTCTGTTGGCCATGGAGTCGCGTGTGGATTCTCAGACACTTCGTACAGGAAATCTTTCCGACAGTGATTGGGATCAGGTTGTCGAGAGTTCTGGTATCATTGCAAACACAAAGCTTTTGCTTGATGATACGCCAGGTATAACGGTGGCAGAGCTTCGTTCTAAATGCCGTAAGTTTAAGCTTGAGCATGGTCTTGATTGTATCATGATCGACTATCTTCAGCTTATGAGCGGAAGCGGAGCAAGAAAGGGAGACAGCAGACAGCAGGAAATCTCAGATATTTCACGTTCTCTAAAGGCACTTGCAAGAGAGCTAAATGTACCAGTCATCGCACTGTCACAGCTTTCACGTGCCTGTGAGTCAAGAACGGATCATCGTCCTATGCTTTCTGACCTTCGTGAGTCAGGAGCAATTGAGCAGGATGCAGATATTGTAATGTTTTTATACCGAGATGAATATTATAATAAGGATTCGCCGTCAAAGGGAATCACAGAGGTTATCATAGCCAAGCAGCGTAACGGTCCGATTGGAACTGTTGAGCTTGTTTGGATGGGAGATTTGTGCCGCTTTGGAAACAAAGAGTATACATCACAGTGATATTCTGGGATTTAAGATGGCAATAGAAAAGATCAGTGAAAATGGAGTTTACTTCCATTGTCACTGATCTTTTTGCGAATGGGGTTCTGAATAATTACCTTTTTTTAACTATTTGGATATGTTTTTAGTAAAAAGAAAGTCGCACTGCTAAGAGCTGCTGATTGGAAAAATCATAGCTTACAATGTTGCAGCCGGCAGCGTGCATGTTAATGAAGGATTGGACCCAGTCATTATATGATGCAGCAGCATCAGCGTAGTCAGATGCATTTTCAAAACGAATCATTACAAGACCTTCACCGCCGCCTTCCCAGATGCTTTCTGCCTGCGCGACAAAGAGTGCTCTTGCACGGTCAAGTGCGGTACCAGAAGCAGGGTCACTTGACGAAGGGTCATCAGCAGAAATCCATAGACCGGCCTGAACATGAAAATTAAAGTCCCAGCGCACAGTGGCAGGGTAGCCTCGTCTTTGGTAAAAATCATCTGCCGGGTATGGATCAGATGAGATAGCTGATTCTGGAATATTAAAATATGCGTAACATAAAGGCTGCTGAATGCCGTCATTTTCATTGTCATCATAAGTCGGATCGACATTGTAGTCATAGTCTCCGATGTGGGCGATGACCCAGGCATGTGTATTTCCAGTTATAACAGAGCTTTTGATGCCGAGACTTCGAAGTCCCCAGACGAGCGCCTTGGCGCGGCCGTCACATTTAGCCTGACCATCAATCAGAGCACCATAGGCACTCTGGCAATTGTCTGCCTGAGTAGAATATGCACAGTTTTCAATGATATAATTGTAAATAGTAAGCTCAGCCTGATAAGCACTTTGTCCCGACAGCGTTGTCTGCCAGCTTTGAATAAGTGTATTAACAGCTGCTGTCTGCGCATCAAAAGTTTCCTTTGATATTGTGTACTCAGGTGATACAGATACAACAAGACCAAGCAGATTTGAATGTTCAACCCATCGTGATGACAGCTGCATCAGCTCAGGACATTCATTTGTCAGAAGATGCATCAAATCGCTGACATTATCAGAACTGACGGCAACAGGGAGTGAAATAGTGCTCTGAAAACCTTGTATGCCAGTGTAAAGAGCCTGAAAGTTTGCTGCTTCATCATCTGCAAGAGAAGGCAGGTAGTAGCTATAATCTGCATAAAGTGGGGCACAAGAGATCGTTTCTGTAACAGATGATACAGGTGCAGATGAATCTGCTGCTGAAGAGAAAAGATCAACCTCGCTTCTTTTACCTAAGACATCGTCAAGAAGCTCATGGTAGGTGCTAAGACCTGCATGAAAGTAGTAGAGCGGTGTCTGGGCAGGGACACATCCACAGACTGCCATAGAAGACAGCATAAAAATAAAGCTAAGTGATAAAAAATGAAATAAGCGTTTCATAAAAACCTCTCAGTGTCAATATAAGACAAAATGTAAGACATTTTTTGCATCAGTTATTATATCACAAAAGAAATTAGAAGCAAGTGGAAGAAAGCACAAAAAAAGAAGATCTTTACGACCTTCTTTAGATAAGAGCGCGAGACGGGATTCGAACCCGCGACCCTCGCCTTGGCAAGGCGATACTCCACCACTGAGCCACTCGCGCATATATGATACAGAATAACTTCTGTAAAGCGGGTGATGGGAATCGAACCCACGTATCTAGCTTGGAAGGCTAGTGTTCTACCATTGAACTACACCCGCGCAGTGCCCAAAGCTGGAATCGAACCAGCGACACGAGGATTTTCAGTCCTCTGCTCTACCAACTGAGCTATCTGGGCATCTCATCAACATCGAAGTTTTTGTTTCGTTTGTTTCTTACTCGCTGTCGACGATAGTTATTCTACAACAAGACAAGAGAAAAGTCAAGCACTTTTTTGAAAAAAACTTAACTTTTTTTTGAAGGCGTGTTTTTTGCCCCAATTCATACAATTTGAACGCTTTATATGTATTTAATGGTTTGTCTTGCGGTTGATGAACTTTGTTCGATACTTTGAATATACAATTGTTTGATCTGCATAAAGACCATAATAACCAGACATTGCATAGCTTACTGCAATTGCTAAAATCATGTAGTGGGCAGAGTCAAAGCCAAATAATTCAAAAGCAATCAAAATAGATGTAATAGGACAATTAGTGACACCGCAGAAAACGGCAACCATGCCCATAGCAGCACAAAGGGATGGAGCAAATCCGGCAAGGCTTCCAAAGAAACATCCAAAGGCTGCTCCTACACAAAAAGATGGAACAATCTCGCCTCCCTTAAAGCCGCCGCCAAGTGTGACTGCTGTAAAGAGCATTTTAATAAGAAAGGCTGCTGGGAATATAGTTTCTTCTTGAATAGACTGCTCAATCAGATTGCTTCCGGAACCAAGATAGCTTTTGCCGTCTGGAAGAAGAAACGCAAATACGATAACAATCAGTGCAGAGACAATTGCGCGCAGGTAAACATTTTTTATGTATGTTTTTAAAAGACCTCCAACTTTATGAAGGATAATGCATAAAAGTATGCTGACAGCGGCACATAAGATTCCAAGAAGAACTGTTTTTGCAGCACCGTCAATGGAAAATGAAGGAATACTTACGATTGTAAATTTTTCGGCATGAACACCAAACGTAGAAGCAAGGTGAGCACCAATCAGCGCAGACATTACACAAGGAACTAATGCGGAATAATACATGATGCCGACACTGACCATTTCCATTGAAAAGACAGCAGCAGCCATTGGTGTACCAAACAGAGCAGCAAAAGCAGCACTCATGCCACACATGATTAGAACATGGCGATCTTCATCATCAAGATGAACTATTTTTCCAAGAAGATTTCCAAGGCTGCCGCCGATCTGAAGTGCAGCACCCTCGCGTCCGGCAGATCCGCCGCACAGCTGTGTCAGAATCGTAGAGATAAAAATAAGAGGTGCAACACGCGCTGGTGTCTCTTCATTTGCATGAATTGAGGCAATAACAAAATTTGTACCGCGGTCATTTGACTGTCCGCAAAAATGATAAAGAGCAGTGATTGCCAGACCAGCAACAGGAAGCAGGAATAAAAGCCAGCTGTATGCAGCGCGAAGCTGTATAGCTTTTCCAAGCAAAGTAGCAAATAGTGTTGATACGCCGCCGATCAGAAGACCTGACAAAAGTGAAAATCCAGTCCATTTAAGAAGAACCAGAAGATTCTGGCCGATGTTGGTCAGATAGCATTTGCGGGCAAATTCCCGCAGCTTAGGGGAAAACATAGGCATGACCTCCAAAGAAACTGTTTATAGGAAGCAGCAAAGATGCTGTACCGTTCCAATCCTAGCAGAAACAGCAGGGAAAGTCAACGAAACAAAAAGATCATGTTCCATTTTGCCTGTACTGAGCCGGTGTCATTTTAGCTCTTTTTTTAAAAGTTATGCAAAAGGCACTTTCACTTGAAAAGCCACATGAAAAACAGATATCCTTGACAGACATGGCAGTGTTGCGAAGCAGGTAACGTGCATTACTTAGCCTCGTATTTATGACATACTCATGTGGAGTAAAGCCAGTTTCTCGTTTGAATACACGAATGAAATGATAAGAGCTTAATCCAGCAGCTGATGCTAGCACTTTGTCTGGCAGATCTTCTTTAAAATGTTCATTGATATAGGAAATGACAGTCTCAATTATATCTGTGCTGTCATTTTTTTTATCGGCAGCACTGTAGAGCAGAAAGCTTGTCAAAATATCATTAATATATTTAGAAAGAAGAGCTTCCTTAATCGAGGAACGACAAAAACTGTCAATGATAGCTTCAAGCTTGTTTGTGGCTGGCGCAGGATTTCCAATAGAAAATACAGTGCCAAGATGTGAGACGATAGATTCAAAAAAGTTTTTGGCAAGAGGTCCGTCAAAATGGCACCAGAGACATTCACTGCCTGTTTTTGTGCCATAGCTGTGCGGTTCATAGCAATTAATCAAAATAAACTCATCAGCTTTTGCATCAAAGCTTTCGTCTTTTGTTTGTACATACATGCTTCCTTTTTTGACATAAATAAGAAGAAAGCTGTCAAAAGAAGCGCGGTGCAGATGATAGCCTGGTGCATAGAAAAAATGACCGCATGTAAGCGGATAAAAAAACATGCTTCGTCCCAAGAGACTTGGCGAGTAGACATAATATGTTGATTCAGGTTCAATAAAGGGTTCGTGCGATTTCATAAAAATCTCCTTTTTTATAGTTACAGTTCATGGATAAGCCAATATTGCGGTAAATAATTTTGCATGGCTCTGAATAATTACATTTTAACTTAGAATGCAGGAAAAAACAACAGAGCAATATTTTAAAACACAACCGCAACGAAAGATAATGTATTTCAAGCGAAACAGTAGTATAGTAAAAGCAAATATTGAAAGTAAATAAAACAATATTGAAAATGATAGAAAGATTCAAGTAAATAAATAATAACAGAAAATAATAGCGAAACAGGAGGCAATTATGCAAAAGGCAAGTGTATGGGCAGAAAAAGTCATGATTCCTACATATGAGATTGGAGAGGCGGAGAAGAATCCGATTTTTCTGGAAAAACGTGTGTATCAGGGAAGCTGCGGAAAGGTATACCCGTATCCGACGATTGAAAAAATAAGTGATGAGAAGAAGGATAAGGAATATACGGCAGTATGGCTGGAAAATGAGTACATTAAGGTTATGGTTCTTCCAGAGCTTGGCGGACGAATCCAGAGGGCATATGATAAAACAAATGATTATGACTTTGTTTACTATAACCAGGTGATCAAGCCGGCACTTGTTGGTTTGACGGGACCGTGGATTTCAGGAGGTATTGAATTTAACTGGCCGCAGCATCATCGTCCGACAACATTTCTTCCAGTTGATTATGAAATTCAGGAAAATGAGGATGGAAGCGTTTCTGTTTTATGTCATGACGTGGATCAGATGTATGGAACAAAGGGACTTATGAGAATTAGCTTATACCCGGGAAAAGCTTATATTGAAATCAAGGGACAGCTGTATAACCGCACATCACTTCCTCAGACATTTCTTTGGTGGGCAAATCCAGCAGTTCCTGTTAATGACAACACACAGTCCATTTTCCCACCGGATGTTCACGCTGTTATGGATCATGGAAAGAGAGATGTTTCTCGTTTTCCAATTGCGACGGGTGTTTATTATAAGAAGGATTACAGCGAAGGCGTAGATATTTCACGTTACAAGAATATTCCAGTCCCAACTTCTTACATGGCAGAAAAGTCAAAGTATGATTTTGTCGGAGGATACGACTATGGAAAGCATGCTGGTATTTTGCACGTGGCAGATCATCATGTTTCACCGGGAAAGAAGCAGTGGACCTGGGGCTGCGGTGATTTTGGAAAGGCATGGGATCGCAATCTGACTGATGAGGATGGTCCATATGTAGAGCTGATGACAGGTATGTTTACAGATAATCAGCCTGACTTTACATGGTTAAAGCCGTTTGAGGAGAAAACATTTACACAGTATTTTATGCCATACAAGGAAGTTGGACAGGTAAAGAACGCGTCAAAGGAAGCTGCTGTTTTCCTTTCGGCAGCAAATGATGCAGCAACTGGAAAGAAGACTGCAAAGATTATTGTCTATGCAACAGCTGTATATGAAAAAGCAAGAATTATTCTGACAGGAAAAGACGGCGTGCTGTGTGATGAGAGCGCAATGATTTCTCCTGTTGACATTTTTGAAAAGAGTGTAGTACTGCCAGATGATACGCAGGAAGAAGATCTGAAAGTTGAAGTTTGTGCAGATGGCAGAAGCTTAATTGCATATCAGCCAGAGAAGGAAGAAATTCCAAAGCTTCCAGATCCGGCAAAGGCAGCAGATGAACCGTCAAAGATCATGACAAATGAGGAACTGTATTTAACGGGACAGCATATTGAACAGTACCGTCATGCAACATGGAGACCTGATCCTTATTATTTAGAGGGATTAAAGCGTGATCCAGATGATATTCGCATTAACAATGCATATGGTATGCTCTTGATGAGAAGAGGCTTATTTAAGGAGGCAGAACCTTATTTTAGAACAGCTATTAAGCGCCTGACCTGGAAGAATCCTAATCCATACAACAGCGAAGCATATTATCTGTTGGGACTTGATTTGTGTTACCTTGGAAGAGAAGATGAGGCTTATGATGCTTTTTATAAGGCAGCATGGAGCAATGAACAGCAGGAAATGTCATTCTATTATATGGCAGCGCTTGCGGCAAAGAAAGGTCAATTTGAAACTGCGCTTGAGCACATTGATCGCTCACTTGTTAAGAATGCGCATAATATTAAGGCAAGAGGACTACGTGCATGGCTTCTTGCAAAGCTTGGAAAAGAAAAGGCTGCAGCTCGTATGATCGAGGATAATTTAGAACTTGATCCATTTGATTTTGTATCTGGTTTTGAGGCAATAAAGGCAGAGAATGATTCAGAAAAGAAGCAGAAAATGCTTGATGACTTGAATGGACTGATGCGTAATTTCCAGGAAAATTATTTGATGACAGCAAGAGATTTTGCGCAGTGGGGCGCATATGAGGACGCTGTTTTAGTTTTAAAGCAGTGCACAAAGAAATATCCGATGCTGTATTATTATGCAGCTTATTATGAAGAAAAAATGGGTGAAGATGAGGCAGCAAAGAAGTCACTTGAGAAGGCAGAAAGCTGTGCTTTCGATTATTGCTTCCCGAATAAGCTTGATGATATTGCTGTACTTACATTTGCGATTGAAAATGGCTGCAAAAAGAAGGCGCCTTATTACCTGGGCAATCTTTTCTATGATAAATTACAGTGGAAGAAATCTGTTGAATTGTGGGAAATGTCAAAGAAGGCAGATGACACATTTTCAATCGTTCATAGAAACCTTGCACTGGCTTATTACAACAAGATGGGTGATTCTAAGGCAGCTAAGCGTGAACTAGAGAAAGCATTTTCACTAAATCGCAAGGATGCCCGTATTTTCCTTGAATTAGATCAGCTTTACAAAAAGCTTGGATATAGCTTCAAAGAGCGTTTAGCAAAATATGATGAAGATCCATCTCTTGCAGAGAGCCGTGATGATTTGTATATTGAATATATTACTCTTATGAATATGTGCGGAGAATATGAACGCGCTTATCGCTGCATTATGGGACGCCGTTTCCATCCGTGGGAGGGCGGCGAAGGAAAGATTACAACGCAGTATACTATTTCCTTACTCGAGATGGCAAAACAGTGCTTGGCATCAGAAAAATATGAACAGGCAGAGAAGTTGCTTAAAAAAGCACTTGTATATCCAGAAAATCTTGGAGAAGGCAAGCTAGAGGGAACAAAGGATAATCATCTGTTTTATCATCTTGGACTTGCGCTTGAAGCACAGGGAAAACATGATGAAGCAAAAACATGTTTTGAGACTGCGACGATTGGAACAGATGAACCAGCGGGTGCTATGTACTATAATGATCAGCCGGCTGATATGATTCTCTATCAGGGACTTGCATTTGAAAAATTAGGAAAAACAAGAGAGGCAAAATCACGTTTTTATCGTCTGATTGATTACGGTGAGCAGCATTTAAATGATGAGGGCAAGATTGAATACTTTGCTGTATCACTTCCAGATTTTCTGATTTTTGATGAGGATTATACAAAGAAAAATCGTGCACACTGCTGTTATCTTATGGCACTTGGAAATATTGGATTGCAAAACCGCGAAAAGGCAGCAGAATTTTTAAATGAGGCGCTTGAAATAGAGCCGTCTCATATGATGGCAACACTATATCAGAAACAATAAATGTTAAGCAAAAAGCGAGGAAAATCATGAGACTAGTAGATTTAACAACCAAACCCTGGCAGCTTATGCTGCCGGGAGAGAAGGAAACTTCTCTAAATAAAATGGTATATCTGCCAGGAACACTTGATGAGTTTGGAGTCGGTCATGAAGATCGGCTCGATAACTCATGTCATCCAGATGAGACAACTGCGCAGAGTTTTGATGATGATGTGATAGCAACACGATTTACAAGAAAGCATACGTATGAAGGTCCGGCATATTTTGAGCAGGAAATTACGATTGCACCAGCAGATAAATGCCGCACTTTCTTTGAGATTGAGCGAGCCAGATGTGTGCGTGTTTATTTAGACGGCGAGGAAATATCATCATACGAGGAACAGACAATAAGCACACCGCATGTATTTGAACTTACTGGTCATGAAGGCATTCATAGACTTTGCGTTGAGTCAGATAACAGTTATCCAGGTCTGCCGCACGATGCTATTGTCTATTCATCGGCAGCAACAGATGAGACACAGACAAATTGGAATGGACTTCTTGGTTATATTCGTCTTCGTGAGGAAAATCCGATCTTTTTATCGCAGGTGCGCGTGTACCCTAAGGATGTAGAAAAGCTTCGCGCAGAGATAGATCTTGATACATATGATGAACCATTTGAAGGCGTGCTTGTTTTAAAAAGCAGTGTACTTTTGCAGGACTATGAGCAAAAAATTAGTGTAATGACTTCAAATTCCAGAAAAACAATTGTGGCAGAGGATTTACTTATTTCATCGTCAGCAGCAAACTGGGATGAATATGATGGAAAGTTATATGAACTGACAGCTGCACTATATAAAAATGATTTGCAGTCATCTGAAAGTGAAATAAATCAAAAAGAAGATGAAAAGACTGTTAGCTTTGGCATTCGCACATTTGGTGATGATGGATATGGTCATCTGTCATTAAACGGCAGAAGAATTTTCCTTCGAAGTGAGGCAAACTGTGCAGAATTTCCAGAGACAGGCTATATTCCAATGGAAAAGGAAGCGTGGAAGAATATTTTACAGACATATAAAGATTATGGCATCAATATGGTGCGTTTTCATTCGCATTGTCCGCCAGAGGCAGCATTTTTTGCAGCTGATGAGATGGGCATTTTGATGCAGCCAGAGCTTTCACATTGGGATCCAAAGCATGCATTTGAATTTGATGAAAGTTTCTCGTATTATCAAAAGGAACTGTGCCAAATTATAAAAGCACTTGCCAATCATCCATCTTTTGTCATGCTGACATTTGGGAATGAACTTCATTGCGGAGCGCTTGGCACAAGCAGAATGCATAAGATGCTGCAGGATGCAAAAAAACAGGATCCGACAAGACTCTATGCTAATGCGTCAAATGCGCATTATGGAAATGAAGTATGCGATGAAGAGAGTGATTTCTATGCATCACAAAGCTTTTATAATTACAGAATAAGAGGAACGCTTGCAGGAAATCCAGAGACACCAGAGGAAGCAGCCAAAGTTGATGCTTATGAAAAGGCAAATGGAAAGCTGGCAAAGGTTAACATTAAGGGCTACATAAACAATCAGTATCCAAATGCGAAGACAAACTTTGATGAAACCTTAAGAAAGATTAGAGAGCAGTATAAAAAGCCAGTGTTTAGCTTTGAAGTTGGTCAGTTTGAAGTGCTTCCTGATTTTGATGAGCTTGCACATTTTAAGGGAATTTCTGATCCAGCAAATTATAGACGTATTCAGCGTATGGTTCGCGAAAAGGGATTAGAGCCTGTTTGGAAGAAGTACGTTGAGGCAACTGGAGAACTATCAAGGCTTTGTTACCGAGAGGAGATCGAAGCTGCGATGCGCACAAAAGATCTGTCTGGTATTTCACTTCTTGGACTGCAGGATTTTCCAGGACAGGGAACTGCTCTTGTGGGAATGCTTGATTCACATTTAGAGCCAAAGCCATTTGATTTTGCAAAACCAGAAAAATTTAGAGCTTTCTTTAAAGAACAGCTTGTATTAGTTGGTCTTGAAAAGTATACTTATGAAGAAGGTGAGACACTTTGTGCAGATGTGCAGATAGCCAATTATGGAAAGACAGACTGTGCTGGAGATCTGGAGTGGACATTGTGGGCATATATGCCGAATGAAGAATTAGATAGTGTGAGAAAGGTCGCTGTAAAGAGTGGTCACATGAGCGCTGTTTCATGCCCAAAGGGAACACTTAGCAAAGCTGGAACATTAAAGATTGAACTGAATAATAAAATTACAGCACCAGTTCGCTGTGATCTTACTGTTAAGATTGCAGATGCAGTTAATTCATATCCGATTTGGATTTATAAGAATGAAATGCCAAAATGCCCAGAAAGCGTTTACGAGACAACTAAGTTGGATTTGCAGGCAAAGAAGGTGCTTGATAACGGCGGGGTAGTGTATTATTCGCCAAAGTCAGAGGAAAGCTCCTTCCATAATTCAATTCGTGCTCAATTCTCAACAGATTTCTGGTCAGTTGGAACGTTTGGAAGACAGGAAGGTGCGATGGGACAGCTGATTCAAAAAGATCATCCATTGTTTAAGGAGTTTCCAACTGAGAGCCATACAAATTGGCAGTGGTGGCCAATGGCAAATCAAAGAGCCGTCATACTGCCAAATACAGTAAAACAGCCATTCGATGCGATTATTACAGAAATGGACAGCTATGCATTTTTAAGACCAATGGCGCAGCTGTTTGAGTGCCGCGTCGGAAATGGAAAACTTCTCTATTCCACACTTGGACTTCAGGATTTGCAGCAGTATCCAGAAGGAAAAGCGCTTCTTAGATCAATTTATAAGTATCTGGATTTAGAGACATTTGCACCAAAGCAGAGCATACAGTGGGAGACGTTAGTAAGTATCTAACATTAGACTAGGTGATTTTTGGGAGGAGTGCATATGAGACGAATATTAGTTAAGTCATTAAATGAAGCTTTTGATTTTGTGATGGATCATTATTATCCGGCAGGATGTGAGGAGGACGCAAAAAGAAAAGATACATATGCAGTCATTTCAATTCAGGATACTCACACGGGTGGTTTTGGTGTCACCTTTGCAGAAAATAAATTTTGTAAAGGCGTTCTTACTTTATATTTTGATGATGTGGTGAAGGAAACAAAAGGTGCTGTATTGTTTGATGAAAATATGGCAGATTCTGTTATCGCATTTATTCGCAGTCATATGGATGTAGATACGCTGTTAATTCACTGCTATGCCGGACAGTCAAGATCGCGTGCAATAGGAGCATTTGCGAAAAAAATGATGGGAAAGAGCAATCAAACATATTTTTCGGCAGATAAGCTTTGGGCAGGCACACCAAATGAGCATGTTTATAATATGTTGGAGGATGCTTGGTTTAGAGATATGTTGGGATGAATCCTACAGATAATACTAGAATTTTCTAGTCATATATGGTATTATAGGGACAGTTGAAAAAAAATGACAATATATGGAGGGCAAAACAGTGAGTGATTATACGTTAAATACCAAATGTGTGCAGGCAGGCTATACGCCGGGAAATGGAGAACCGCGTCAGATTCCGATTATTCAGTCTACGACATTTAAGTATGATACGAGTGAAGACATGGGAAAGTTATTTGATTTGGAAGCATCTGGTTATTTTTACAGCCGTCTGCAGAACCCAACAAATGACTATGTTGCAGCAAAGATTGCAGAACTTGAAGGCGGTGCAGCAGCAATGCTGACTTCATCAGGACAGGCAGCAAACTTTTTTGCTCTGTTTAATATTTGTGAGTGCGGCAGTCATATCGTAGCTTCTTCATCTATTTATGGCGGAACATATAACCTGATTGCTGTAACATTGGCAAAGATGGGTATTCGTGCTACTTTTGTTTCCCCTGACTGCACAGAGGAAGAATTAAATGCAGCATTTACAGAAGATACCAGAGCTGTATTTGGTGAGACTATCGCAAATCCGGCACTGACAGTTCTTGATATTGAAAAGTTTGCAAAGGCCGCTCATGCACATGGCGTTCCGTTAATTGTGGATAACACATTCCCGACTCCGGTAAACTGCCGTCCAATCGAGTGGGGCGCAGATATAGTAACACATTCCACAACAAAATATATGGATGGACATGGTGCAGCACTTGGTGGTGCAATTGTAGATGGCGGTCATTTTGACTGGATGGCTCATGCAGAGAAATTCCCAGGCCTGTGTACACCTGATGAATCTTATCATGGAGTTACATATGCAGAGAAGTTTGGCATGGGTGGTGCCTTCATCACAAAGTGTACATCTCAGCTGATGCGTGACCTTGGATGTATCCAGTCTCCACAGAATGCATTTATCTTAAATCTTGGTCTGGAGTCACTTCATGTAAGAATGCCGCGTCACGTTGAAAATGGACAGGCCGTAGCAGAGTTTTTACAGGCACAACCGCAGGTTGCTTACGTAAATTATCCTGGACTGCCTACAGACAAGTACTATGAGCGCGCAAAGAAGTATCTTCCAAACGGAGGATGCGGTGTTGTTTCATTTGAGTTAAAGGGTGGCCGTGCAGCAGCAGAGACATTTATGAAGCACTTAAAGCTTGCAGCAATCGAGACACACGTTGCAGATGCGCGTACCTGCTGCTTAAACCCAGCAACATCCACACATCGCCAGATGAATGACGAGCAGTTAGCAGCAGCTGGTGTTCCGGCAGGACTGGTTCGTATTTCTTGTGGACTTGAAGATAAGAAAGATCTGATTGCGGATCTGGCACAGGCATTGGCAGCAATTGAATAAGCAATAAAAATAGTGGGGCAGCGCAATTTTTTATAACAAGATGGCAAGGCATAACAATGATTTTTTCTTGAAGGTATGATAATGTAACACTATCATGAAGAAAGATAACTGGAGGAAAAAATCATGTTAAGAAAATGTACTGCAGTCAATGAAGGATGGAAGTTTGGTCTGGATCCTGAAAATATCGGGATTAAACAGGGCTGGCAGATAACTGGTCTTGAACAGAATCAAAATAAAACAGTAAAAAATGTTATGCTTCCGCATACATTTAATGTAGACAGCGAGAGTGAAGAATATCGAGGTGTTTACTGGTATGAGTATACATTTACGATTCCTAATGAGTGGATGAATAAACAAGTTTGGTTTGATTTCCATGGCATTTATCGTGACGCACAGTTTTGGGTAAATGGAAAATCTGTTGGATCACACAATGGTGCAGGATTTACAAGTTTTAAGCTCGATGTCACAGATTTTATAAAAAGTGGTACAAATAAGCTGATCGTCTGTGGAACAAATGAGTATTCTCCTCAGGCATTGCCGTGGGATCGTCAATTTGACTGGGCAGATGACGGTGGAATTTTCAGACCAGTATACTTAAATGTATGTGAAAAAAATGGAATTAGAGCTGTTCGTATCCATCAGAATGTTATGATTGAGCAGACAGAAAATTTTTGTGTTCATCAGGCACCAGTCATGATAGAGGCAGAAGTGTCCATGTGGGGAAATACGAATAAGACAAGTGAACTTTGTGATTCAAATAAAGAAACTGCAGATTCATTCATATGGAAATATGAGCTGTATGAGGGAACATCCGAAAATAAAGGAAACGTAGTTTGTACAGGGGAAGCACCATTTGATTCAAAGTTTTCATTTGTATTCAATGAAGCAAAGCTTTGGCATTTTGATCATCCGCATCTATATACACTTTGTATTCATCAGATACGTGTTGCAGATGGACAAGAAATGGACTGTGTGGAAAGTACAGTAGGATTTCGAAGCCTAATCGCTCACGACGGTCAGTTTGTATTAAATGGAGAAAATGTACAGCTAGTCGGTACGGAGTGGATGCCAGGTTCCGATCCGCGTATCGGAAATGCAGAGACAAAGGAAGATATTGCGCGCTGGCTGACAATCTTAAAAGGATGCAACTGCATTTTTACCAGAGTACATTGGCAGCAGGATGACGCTTTCTTTGACTGGTGTGATCGAAATGGCATGCTTGTTCAGGAAGAAGTTCCTCTGTGGGGACAGCCAAAAGAGCCAGTTACACACGAAGAAGTTCTTGCAAAAGCACAGATTGATGAAATGTTGGAGGCGCATTTTAATCATCCATCTATAATTGCATGGGGTGTTGGAAATGAGCTAGATGGGCAGAGCGCGATAACGGCACAATATGTAAAGAATATGAAGTCATATATATTGGAGCAGGATCACAATCGCCTGATGTCCTATGTTTCCAATACCATTTGGGATACACCGCAGGATGCCACTGCACTCGGTGATATTATCATGGCAAATGATTACATTGGCACATGGCATGGAAACAAAGATACAAGGGCAGAAATTAAACGCTTCTGGGATGCACATAGAGAAATGCCGATGGTAATTTCAGAGTTTGGTCTTTGCGAGCCAGCCTTCGCAGGCGGTGATCCGAGACGTGAGCAGATTTTCCTGGAGAAAATGAAGATTTATCGTGAGTTTGGTATAAGTGGAATCATATGGTTTTGCTTAAATGATTACCGTACTCAGATGGGCGAAGAAGGTGAGGGACGTCTTCGCCGCAGAGTTCACGGTTCCGCAGATTTATATGGAAATCCAAAGCCATCCTATGAGACTGTAAAGCGTGAATGTGCACCACTGTATATTTCGTCAATTAAGGCGGTAAATACAGATGAGAGAACATCAGGTGTGGAAATTGTGATTGCAAATAAAAATGCGCTTCCATGCTATGAGGCCAAAGGATATCATTTGGCAGGCTTTGATGGGGCAGGCTGCTTAATAAGCTATACCACATTGACCCCACTTAAGCCAGGTGAAACGCAGAAGATTTTTCTTGCCGATGAGCAGTCACAATTGGCACGTATCGCAATTCAAAGACCAATTGGAACTGAGAGTATTTCATATTTTATTTGAGTTACTTTGAGCGCGCCTAATTAGTTTGCTGGGAAACCAGCTTGTTTTAATGCATCAAGCACAGCTTTTTTGATTCCATTTGAGCTGTAGGTTGCACCGGAAACTGCATCAACATCAGTATTTTGTGCTTCAAGAATTTCAGAAACAACCTTGTCTTTGCATTTATCGAAGTACCACAGGTCGCTCTCGTCACTGCTGCATGAGATATCAGTGATTTTGCCGTCCTTGATTGTGACTGTTGCCTTTACCGCGCCATCATAGCCGTAGGCTTTTCCCTCATAAACGCCATCGGTGAGAGCAGTGTCATCAAAAGACTGAGAATCCTCTGTGGAAACAATCTCAGATTCGATAGTTGTATTTTCAGCAAATTCTGTATTTGAATTGCCATCAGCTATAGTATCTTTTGGGCTTGAAACGGCGCAGATAATAACCATAACAGCAAGAAATAACCCAAAGCAAATGGATGTAAATTCGCGGCGGTGTTCTGGCTTTTTCTTTAGGAAATACCATTTGCGTATTCGACAGATTGCATATCCAAGGAAAATTGCCGTGTAAACAATTACAGAAAGGTAGTAGCCATCCTTGCCATCTTTGGCAAGCGGAATAAATAACAGCATAATGTGGAGGTAGAGCAGCGCATAAAACAGGTAAGCAAAGCGCTGGATCTGCTTCCACTTTTTTGCTTTCATACGCTTACGAATCTTTGGAAAAGAAAGGATAGTAAGCGGAATCATAATGATAAGAAGAATAATTGTAATGATGCAGGCAGCAAATTGATTGGCAGGAAGTGCGGATGCATCAGTAAAGAAGCGCACGAAATAAGTTCTTCCATAGCCAATGTTGTGACCAAGCGTCAGCATTGCGGCAAAGATGGAAAGCTCACCGCGCACCGGCATAAGTCGCTTAATCAGCCAAGAGCCGTTAGAGAAGGCACCTGTCCACATGACAATACACCAGAGTGCGCATGAAAGGGCACCGCGGCGAAATAGATCAAGAAAAAAAGTGACAGCCTCTGGAAGGCTTCGTGAAAAAGGAAAGAGTGATACAAAAAGTGTAAGCACAAGTGCACCGATGTACCACGGGTACGGATGACGCTTGATCGTGGATTTTGCAGTCAGTGCAAAGATTGATGCGATGATCAGTGAAAAAATAAATAACATAGATATTTGATTACCTCCGTTTATACTTATATAAGATGTTAGGGTCAAGAGATCAAAATTATCTTGTAAGCTAGTTTGCATCGGCTGTATGACCTTTTGACATTGGTATTATAAATTTAGTGTAACATAAGAAAAAATACATCACAAGCAAACAGGAAACACAAAAAAGACGAAAAAAAGACATGAAGTTAGTATAAACTAACAAAAAACAGACAAAAATAAAGAAAGGCAGTTCGTATAAAAGGAAATGCATAATTAAAAATTGTTAGAAATAGCTAACTAGAGTTCGCAATAAAACATATGAAAAACGTCAAATTGCTGTTTTTATATAAATAGTCTTTTTTTCTCAATAAAGGTGTTGATTTTTATGATCGTGTTAGAATATACTAACTGCCATCGGCAATAAAAAGTTACAGCGTATGCAAATCAAAGCAAGCAGAAGCTGATAGGTGCCTTATCAGAAAGGAGATATCATTTATGAGAACAAAAATGGCATTAGCTGTGTTGGCAGCAAGTACAATGGCAGCAGGAAGTATGAGCGCTTTTGGAGGAGTTTTAAAGAGTGAGAGCACACCGGCAACAAGCGAGGCACAGACAGAGGAAGCTTCTGCCACAGAGGATGAGGCGCAGACAGTAAGCATTGAGACAAGTGAATATTACTTTGGTAAGATTAATGTTCCATATGCAGATTTTTATTATGGAGAAATCAATCATGTACAGCCAGAGGCACTTGAGGATGCAGCAGCAGGTCAGTATGATGCAGAGGATAAGGTAACAGCTGCAGGTTTTCGTGAGGAAGGCATTTATGATTCCGTTACTTCTGCGACAAGCCAGAAATCTCAGCGCTTTGAAAAAAGCTATTTTGAGCAGAATGGCGATGGAACCGATATTTTAGGACCATCCAGTGTAAATGTAGCAATTCCAAAGACATTGTATGATGATGTAAAGGCAGCAATCGAAGCTGGTACTGAGTGCAGCAACCCGCTTGTTGATTTCGTATCATCACTTGAAGAAGTCTCAGAAGAAGTTCCGGATGAGTATAAGGTAATCAATTCTGATGGTACCTTAAGCCAGACAATTGGAACAACTAAAGAGGCAGAAAATGTAACAGTTTCCTTTGCAACAGTTTCAACATGGGGCAATTATCAAATCGACTTTGACGGCCTTGAGATCGAATCTGGAGATATTCAGGGTGCACTTCTTGAAACATCTGACGGAGAAATTTATGGTCTTGAGCATTTGGATAACTTATGGCTACGTGCAAATGAAATTGCATTTGCGGCAGAAGAGATGACTGAGCCACATGGAAATACACCGTCATGGCAGCGTTTTGCTGACATTCAGGGAAAGACAATCACAAAGGTAACTTACATGCTGGCGGACCAGGATGATATCTCTATTGAGACTGATCTTTACTGCAAGGAGCTTCTTGGAGAAGAATATTCCATTACAACGGATGAGAGTGTTACTTATCAGAAGGATGGCACTGCAATCAACATCACATATACAACACCAGATGACAGTGATTATAGTGTAGAGGCTGTCGCAGCAGGACGTACTGCCGTAGAAGATGGACTTTACAGCGTAGAGGACAACGTAATTACTCTGAGCGGTGATTTAAAGCCGGGCAGCTATACAGTTACCTTCTCAGATGACAAGTATGCAAGCAAGAAGTCAAGCACGCTTGTTGAGTCTGGCTTAGAGGAAGGCAGTGTTTCTATTGAAAATAATGCTGTTGTAATCGCAGATAATGAGCAGGGACTTACTGGCGCAGATTATGCGGCACAGGTAACAAGTGTTGTTGTAAATGGTGAGCCAGTAAAGGCAAAGGGCATTGCAGGTATCTTATTCAATGAGGATGGAAGCATAAATATGGATGCTGAAATCGAAGGTCAGGATGGAAATGTTAAAGTATTTGACGGAAGTGATTCCTATGAGATCGAGTTAGAAGCAACTGGATATCCATCTGTAAAGGGAACTGTAACAGCACAGTAATAAAACAATTTGAAATAGTAGATAGTAAGCAAAAGGCTGGCTGCCATATGATTTGTAGCCAGCCTTTTGCAGAATATAGAACAGCAACCAATGAGAGAAAGGAGAAGATTTTCATGAATCGAAAGAAAAGTTTTGCTAATCTTTTGAAAATAACTTGTGTTATGGTCTGTTCATGCATTAGTACACAGCTTGTTTGGGCTGATAAGACTGACAGCGAGAGCATAACAGATACTGCAATGGGAACAGACTGCAGCGTCCGGGTTTATGGTTCGGATGGAACTGCAAAAGATATTATGGATATGCTTTCTGATATTGAGAATAAATATTTATCATGGCGCATTGAAGGCAGCGATATTGCCAATATCAATGAAAATGCATCAGAGAACGAGTCTGTTATGCCATCAAAGTGGACATATATCTATCTGGAAAATATACTTGATCTTGCAAGAAAAAGCAGCGGTGCATTTGATCCGACATTAGGACGCGTGTCGCAGCTTTGGAATCTGGAAAGTGACAATCCCTATATTCCATCAAAAAGTGAGCTGACAGAGCTTCTATTAGAGACTGGCTGGGAAAAAATAAGTCTGGGTGACGGTGAAGTGTTTTTAAAAGATGGTGTGCAGATTGATCTTGGAGCAGTCGGAAAAGGAATAGGATGCGATGAAGCACGAAAGATGTTAGAAGAGACAGATGCTGATGCAGCAGTGGTATCCGTTGGAGGAAGCATTTTGACATATGGAAAAAAACCAGATGGAAAACCATGGAAGATCGGCATTGCAAATCCACGCACTGAAGATGGCGAATCGTATCTTGGTTCACTAACAATTGATGGAACATGCAGTATATCTACATCTGGAGATTACGAAAAATATGTGATTGAAGATGGTGTGCGCTATCATCATATTTTAGATCCGAAGACAGGATATCCGGCAGAGAGCGGACTAATCTCCGTCACAATTGTCTGCGAAAAAGGATGGCTAAGCGATGGTCTGTCTACTGCATGTTTTGTGCTTGGCTATGAAGACAGCCTGCCGCTGTTAGAGACTTATCAGGCAGAGGCTGTGTTTGTAACTGAGGATAAAGAGGTGATTGTAACAGATGGATTAAAAGATATGTTTACATTGACAGATTCTTCGTATGAACAGGTGGAAGAATGAGCGAAAAGAAACGAGCAATTATAATTGCCCTAATATTAAGTTTGATATTCGTATTGTCTGCAGTTTGGACTGCACACCAATTTCTGGCAAAACAAGAGGCAGCAAGCGCAGCAATTTATCAGAATGGAACATTAATTAAAATTATTTCGACTGATCATGAAGAGACATTTCGCATTAAAGATGGCGAAAACTGGAATGAGATTACTGTAGACAAAGACGGGATTCATGTGAGCGGTGCGAGCTGCCCAGATAAGATTTGTATGCATACCGTGTGGAAAGGAAAAGGTTCTCTTCCGATTGTGTGTCTGCCAAATCATCTTGTGATCACGGCGGCACCAGAAGAAACGGATGATGAATTTGATGTGCTGACATACTAGAGGCAATAAAGTTACCATGCGGTACGTAACTTGTATATATATGGCAGCTGTCTGATTTTTTGAGAAAGAAAGAATAAACAAAAATGGAAACAAAGAAAAAAGATAAAAGGAATACAGCAGAGAAAGCAAATAAAATGGATATCAAAAAGATGACAGCGCTTGCAATGTTTTCAGTGATTGCGCTTACAATCTTTACGGCAGAATCCATGATCGGACCGATTGTACCAATTCCAGGAATTAAGCTTGGACTAGCCAATATCGTAACACTTCTTGTACTGGTTTTATATGGACCAAAGGAAGCACTATTTGTGCTGATCGTGAGAATCCTTCTTGGAAGTATGTTTGGCGGACAGATGATTTCATTTTTTTATAGTTTGTCTGGCGGTGTTTTGTGTTGGCTTGTCATGAGCCTTATTAGTGCGCTTCTTAAGAAAAAGTTTCTAGTGCTGATAAGCATGTGCGGAGCTGCCGCCCATAATATCGGACAAATTTTGGCAGCTATTGTGATTACACAGTCTATAAGCGTAGTGGCATATTTGCCTGTTTTAATGCTCAGCGCAATGATCACAGGCTGCTTTACTGGACTGGCAGCCCAGGTGTGCTCAAAGAGACTGCAAAAGATCTTAAAAACCTATTTTGAATAAGAAAAACTGATTTGTCGGGAAAACTGGCAGGTCAGTTTTTTATTTTACCTAAAATTTACATAAATGCGTCGCAGACTTGACCGAGTGCTGTTACACTGCTTTGCGATAGGCAGAATATCAAATAAAAATGTAGCAAGGCACAGAAGGGAAAAGGCGCAAAGATGCAAAAAGAAATTTTTATGAACAGGGAGCTTTCATGGCTTAAATTTAACGAGCGTGTACTGGAGGAGGCAGAGAATATAAAGGTGCCGCTATGCGAGCGTCTTTCATTCGCGGCAATTTATCAGAGTAACTTGGATGAATTTTTCATGGTTCGTGTAGGATCACTGATTGATCAGGAACTGCTAGGAAAAGGAGAGCGTGAAAATAAGACACAGATGACGGCACAGGAGCAGATCCGTGCAATTTTGCCGCGTGTTCAGGAATTAAATGCAAGAAAGGATATTGTTTACACACAGATTATGCACAGCTTGGAAAAGCAGGGAGTGCGTCTTGTAGATTTTCATAAGATCACTCAACAGGAGAGTACACGACTCAGAGCATATTTTCAGGCAGAAATAGAGCCGCTTTTATCTCCATCCATGATTGGAAAACGACAGACCTTTCCATTTTTAAGAAATCGCGAGCTTTATGCAGTGGCAGCGCTTGAGAATAAGAGCGGAAAAAAGCGTCTTGGCATTATTCCGTGTGTTAATACGGGATCAGGAAAAATTTTTCCAAGACTAATTAACGTCAAGGGAAGTGATATGTATATGCTCTCAGAGGATCTTATTCTTCATTATATGCCAAGGATTTTTAAAGGTTATCAGGTAAAGGAAAAGGCTATTATACGAATTACAAGAAATGCAGATATTGATGCAGATGCATTATATGACGAGGATCTTGATTACCGCGATTTTATGGAGAAACTGATCAAGAAAAGAAAGAAGCTGGCGCCGCTTCGTCTTGAAATTGAGGGTGATTTAAGTGGTGAAACAGTAAAGACGCTTTGTGGTCATCTCGATTTAAATTCATGCTATGTGTACTATGCAAAGTCACCGCTGGATTTATCCTTTGCCTATGAAATTCAGGATCTGCTTCGAAAAAATACACAGCTGTTTTTTGAAAAGCGTGTACCACAGAAGTCTCCTATGTTTAGTCAGGGTCAGCCAATCCTTGATCAAATAAGAAAAGAGGATAAATTGCTGTCTTATCCATATGAAAGCATTAAGCCATTTTTGCAGATGCTTCATGAGGCGGCAAATGATCCAGATGTAATTTCAATTAAGATGACTCTGTATCGCATGGCAAGGCAGAGTAAGGTGGTAGAATATCTGATTGAGGCTGCAGAAAATGGCAAGGAAGTATTTGTACTTGTTGAATTAAAAGCGCGTTTTGACGAGGAAAATAATATTGAGTGGTCGCGTCTTCTCGAGGATGCAGGCTGCCGTGTTATTTATGGATTAGACGGCTATAAGGTGCATTCAAAGCTTTGCCTGATTACAAAGAGAAGCGAAGATAGAATAGAATATTATACACAGGTTGGTACCGGAAATTATAATGAAAAGACATCACGCCTGTATACTGATTTGTCATTCATGACATCAAATGTGCAGATTGGAATGGAAGCAGCAAGGATTTTCCAGGCGCTTGCAATGGGACAGACACCAGATGAACTGAAGCATTTGCTTGCAGCACCGAATTGTCTGCAAAATCGTGTGATAGAGATGATTGATGGTCAGATTGAGCTTGCAAAGAGCGGACAGCCTTCTTATATTGGCCTTAAGATGAACTCGTTGACCGATAAGAAGATTATGGATAAGCTTGTAGAGGCATCACAGGCAGGAGTGAAGATTGATATGGTCATTCGCGGAATATGCTGTCTGATTCCGGGAGTAAAGGGATATACAGAAAATATTAGTGTCAGAAGCATTGTAGGTCGTTTCCTTGAGCATTCAAGAATTTATATTTTCGGTGTAAAAGAAAATGCACGTGTATATATAGCATCAGCAGATTTCATGACAAGAAACACGCTTCGCCGTGTAGAGGTAGCTGCTCCAATTGAAAATGAAAAATTAAAAAAGCTTCTACTTGATATGTTTGATGTGATGCTTCATGACAACCAAAAGGCAAGGGTGGAGCTTTCCGATACCAGCTATGTGTTGGCATCTGCATTAGAGCTTACCAACGATCCACCGCTTAATGCACAGGAATATTTTTACGAAAAGGCTTACGAGGCGAATAAGTAAAGACAGATTCTTTATTGAGCTGATAAACAAAAAAGGCTTAGTACATAGAACTTGAAATAGGCGAGTTATAAGGGAGAATCGATATGAAAAACAAAAAGAAAATAGGTATTGCATTGGCAGTAGTCTCAGTAGCTTTATTGTTTGGATGCAGTCCAGTCAGTGGAAGAAAAAGCATTTCTTCAAAAACGCAGGTGGAAGGACTCGATCAATTAGGAGCAATCACTGCAGTTGCGCGAGAAGACGGATCAGGAACCAGAAATGTGTTTGCCGAGCTATTAGGATTTGATGAAAAAAATAAAGAAACTGGTGCATCTGATTTGACAAGAGGCGATGCAAAAGTGGCTGATTCAGCAAGTAATGTGGTTGCCGAGGTGGCAGCTGATAAAAGTGCAATTGGCTATGTTTCAATGGGTGCACTTAAAGAAGCAACTGGCATCAAAGTGTTGGCAGTAAATGACACACCATTGGATGTAGAAACTGTAAAAAAGGGAACCTATCCATTGTCACGTTCATTTTATATGGCTTATTATGAGACGGACAAGGAACTAAATCAGGAGTTTTTACGTTTTGTCAGAGGCAAAGGACAAGAAATTGTGGCAGAGCAGTATGTGCCAATTGCAAAGGCAGAAAATTTTCTTTCAATGGGACAAAAGGGCTCCATTCATATTGATGGTTCCACATCTGTTGCTCCGTTAATGGAAATGATTGCAGAGGAATATATGCTGCAAAATTCAAATGCAGAAATTGAAATCACAGAGTCGGACTCTACAAAGGGAATTGATTCTGCAATAAAAGGTGATGCCGACTTTGCAATATCCTCAAGAGAATTAAAAGACTACGAAAAAGAGCTGTTAGACTACGAAATGATTGCAAAAGAAGGAATTGCTGTGATTGTAAACGAAGAAAATCCGATGGAGACCATCACAACAGAGCAGTTAAATCAGATCTATACGGGAAAGATTAGCAGTTGGCAGGAGTTGAATTAAGATAACCGATTGAAAAATACTCAAGTCTTTTGTAAGACGACAAAAAAATAATCCGTTGATTTTGCGAAACTGTTACGCGACATTTTTATAGCGTAGCGGTTTTTGTATTATCTTAAATATGAAGATTTTAAATTAAGTGAGGCATGAGATGAAAGTAGAAAAAATGTTTCAAATTTACGCCCCAGAAGAGGCGAGAACAAAAGACAGTATTTTGGTTTTGTGGGATAAAATCAATGAAGGAAGCGAAACGCTTTTATATGAAATTTTCGTCAATGAACATCTTTATAGGACTGTAAATTGTACAGACGAGACACTTACGGATCTGGTACCGGATACCGAATATTCGGTTAGGATTCAGAGTATTTTGAATGTAGAAACTTATTGCACGCAGACAATTACTGTGAGCACAAAAGCAGAAGGTCCAATTTATAATATCGTTGATTTTGGTGCGTCTAGCGACGTGGATGCAGTGAACACCGATGCGATTTAAGCGGCAATCGATGCGTGTCCTGTGGGAGGAACTGTATATATTCCAGAAGGTGTGTTTTACACAGGTGCATTATTTTTGCACAGTGATATGACATTGGAATTGGCAGAAGGAGCCAAACTGATTGGAACCGGAAAAGTAGAAGACTTTGAACCATTTTTCTATCCGTATGAGGGAAGATGGGAAAAATGCTTTGCTTCACTTTTTAATGTCAAGACACTTACAGAATGTCAGAATGAACAGACACCTCAGTATGAGCAAGATCTTTTTACTTGTGTGGGTTGCCTGAAAATCATGTAAAAAATGTCAGCTTGTCTAATATTCAGATAAAGGGCGGCGACGGATTTTTTATAAAAAATATAGATAAATTAAAAATTTGTCAAGTGGATGTATTGCAAAGCTTGTAAAGCAAATTGTGGGAAGGAAAGTAATTTTCTTTGCATTTTTGCGTTCTGCAAACATTGTTAAAAACCCTTAGACGTACTGGCATTTTACTCCAAGGTGCGATATGATAGACGTAATTAAAAATTTAACACATTGGAGGAAAAAACAGTGAGTGACTACAGCTTAAATACAAAGTGCGTGCAGGCAGGCTATACGCCTGGAAACGGAGAACCACGCCAAATTCCAATCATTCAGTCTACGACTTTTAAGTACGATACCAGCGAGGATATGGGAAAATTGTTTGATTTGGAGGCATCTGGCTATTTCTACAGCCGTCTGCAGAATCCGACAAACGACCATGTGGCAGCAAAGATTGCAGAGCTTGAAGGTGGTACAGCGGCTATGTTGACTTCATCCGGTCAGGCAGCAAACTTTTTTGCATTGTTCAATATTTGTGAGTGTGGAAGTCATATCGTGGCATTCTCATCCATTTACGGTGGTACCTATAATTTAATTGCAGTCACACTTGCAAAGATGGGTATCAGCTCGACATTTGTCTCACCAGATTGTACAGAGGAAGAGTTTAAATGCAGCTTTTAATGAAAATACAAGAGCAGTATTTGGTGAGACCATCGCAAATCCGGCACTGACGGTTTTGGATATTGAGAAATTTGCCAATGCAGCACATGCACACGGTGTTCCGCTCATTGTTGATAACACCTTCCCAACTCCGATCAATTGTCGTCCGATTGAGTGGGGAGCAGATATTGTAACCCATTCCACAACCAAATATATGGATGGACATGGTGCAGGTATCTGTGGTGCAATTGTTGATGGTGGTCATTTTGACTGGATGGCACATGCGGATAAGTTCCCAGGACTTTGCACACCAGATGAGTCCTACCATGGTATCACCTATGCAGAAAAATTTGGCATGGGTGGCGCATTTATCACAAAATGTACCTCTCAGCTGATGCGTGATTTGGGATGCATCCAGTCTCCACAGAATGCTTTTATTCTAAACTTAGGTCTGGAGTCCTTGCATGTGAGAATGCCGCGTCATGTAGAGAATGGTCAGACAGTTGCCGAATTTTTGCAGGCACAGCCACAGGTTGCTTATGTCAACTATCCGGGTCTTCCGACAGACAAGTACTATGAGCGTGCACAGAAATATCTTCCAAATGGCGGATGTGGCGTTGTTTCCTTTGAGTTAAAGGGTGGTCGTCCAGCAGCAGAGACATTCATGAAGCACTTAAAGCTTGCCGCAATTGAGACACATGTAGCAGATGCTAGAACTTGTTGTCTAAACCCAGCAACCTCAACTCATCGCCAGATGAATGATGAGCAGCTAAAAGCAGCTGGTGTTCCAGCAGGACTTGTTCGTATTTCTTGTGGACTGGAGGACAAGAAGGATCTGATTGCCGATCTGGCACAGGCACTTGCAGCGATTGAGTCAAAATAAAAAAATTTTAAACAGCCATGATTGGTATGCTCCCCGTCAAGAGGACAATAAAAAATAATAAATTTTTGTATCGTCAGCCATGCTATGGCTGGCGATATTTTATGCTGCTTTTGTA
>JABLTO010199225.1_pt1 | contig 30030 bp, 28 predicted proteins | sample 7160091 | NCBI WGS metagenome assembly JABLTO01 (sample SAMN14651225, study PRJNA627086) | human gut metagenome | isolation source: feces | host: Homo sapiens
ATGTTATCCTCCTCCTTAGTTTGATTGCAGTTGGCAGACCGCAATTCTATCCTAACGGTTGGAGGATTTCTGGTCAAACGCATAGCGTCCACGGATCCCCGTGTCAAACGCGGGGTTTTCTCTCTACAATAAAAAACCGATCCTGCGGGATCGGTTTTTGTATCTTCTTTATTCTGGATCGGCTTAGCTTAAAGCTGCTGTTACCAGTGCCATCTTGTAAACTTCCTCAGCGTTGCATCCGCGGGAAAGGTCGTTGATCGGAGCGTTCAGACCCTGCAGAACAGGACCGATCGCTTCGTATCCGCCCAGACGAGCAGCGATCTTATAGCCGATGTTGCCGGCATTGATATCAGGGAAGATGAATGTGTTCGCCTGTCCGGCAACCGGAGAGCCTGCACACTTGACTTTAGCAACTTCCGGTGCAACAGCAGCGTCGAACTGAAGCTCGCCGTCAACAGCCAGGTCCGGAGCAGCTTCCTTGATTTTCTTGGTAGCATTGGCAACCAGAGTAACCATATCGCCCTTGCCGGATCCGTAAGTGGAGTAGGACAGCATTGCAACCTTAGGATCGATTCCGAAAACCTTGGCAGTTTTAGCAGTTTCAACAGCGATCTCTACCAGTTCGTCTTCGTTTGGTGCGATGTTGATCGCACAGTCACCCATAGCCAGCTTCTGATCATCCTTTACCATGATGAAGCAGGAGCTTACGATGTTGTTGCCAGGCTTGGTCTTGATCAGCTGCAGAGCCGGACGAACCGTATCTGCTGTAGAATAAGTAGCTCCGCCCAGCAGGCAGTCAGCCTTGCCCATCTTTACCAGCATAGTGCCGAAGTAGTTGCCCTTGGAAAGTGCGTCACGAACCTGTTCTTCCGTCATCTTGCCCTTTCTCAGTTCCACCATTTTCTCTACCATTGCGTCCTTATCTGCATAACGTGCCGGATCGATGATTTCACATTTGCTGATGTCATATTTCGCATCGGCAGCAGTCAGCTTTACTGCGTCCGGGTTGCCCAGCAGGATTACGTTCAGAATGCCTTCTGCAGTCAGCTTTGCTGCAGCATCCTGGATCCGTGGATCAGTACCTTCTGTGAAAACAATCGTCTTCGGGTTTGCTTTTAACTGTTCAGTCAGTTTTGTAAACATTGTCTTCCCTCTTTTCTAATCATATAAAATCATTTAGTGGCATACTGGCGAGGGATATGCAGCCTCGCCTATACATATTTATTTTATCGGTTTCCTGTATTCTTTTCAAGGATTTTTCTGGAAATTTTATTGAAAAACTTATTCCGGCCCGGTATTGTGATCCGGTCACATGCATCACGCACTCTGCTGTCCTATAAAAAAAGAACCGGTTCGATCATCGCTGCTGCCGCCTTTGCTGCTGCCGCCAGAAAATCTCCCCGATCCTTTTTCTTTTTCATATTCCCGCTTCCAGTCCTTCTTCCGCGGCCGATCCTTCGCCGTCATGTGTTTTCCAGTCCGAAATCCTGGTGCCTGGTACGCTTTCGCAAGCTCCATTTTAGTCATGTCGATCACCATCTTCTTTTTCTGTTTCGGCGCCGAAGTCGGCATAGCGCCTGTCTTTTTCTTTCCCATAAAATCCTCCTGTTTTTTCGTATTCCCGGCAGATCCAAGCCATCAAAAGATTGACGATCCTGCGCTGCTGATCTTCGGTGAGCTCCCTGCCCTTGGGAACTCTGTACCATTTTTCCAGACATCCCCGGCAGCAGCAGGCACATGCGTGCTGTGCGAGAAATACCGGATGACCTCGCATTGGAGTCTGCTTCCCGTCGTTAGGGATCTCTGCCGGTGCAAGCCGCGTTGTAATAAAACTCTCGGCATGGCTGCGAATGGTGTCCATACCTTTTTCTGTAATATAGTCCCGATCCTTCTGTGTCAAATAGAATTTGGCACGGAACCGGGACGTTTGCAGTTTGGCAAGTGCCTGATCGATGGTTTGCATATGATTTTCTTTCTATAAGGATAGATCGTGCTGTGTTATATGACATAAAGCGGCAAGTCCACCAGTCCGTCATGTTCTTTATAATCTGCCATGGACGCTCGCGCCGATATTTTCGGGGCGTATTTGTCCCGGTAAGATTTTAAACTCTTAGCACGTAAATTGATTTCAGCTTTTACTTCCAGCGGTATGATTTTTTCTCCGTCATCAATCAAAAAGTCGATCTCACAACTCCCCCTATCGTTGGTATAATAATATACTCCGAGATCTGGATTCGTTACCAGCTGCTGGAGCACATACTGCTCTGTCAAGGCGCCTTTAAATTCCACAAACAAATCATTGCCATCCAGCAGAATTTTCTGATTCAGCCCCGCTAATGCACCTAATAAACCCACATCAACGAGAAACAGCTTGAAGGCTTTCAAGTCTTCGTATGCCTTTAACGGTAAATGAGGTGTCGTGATCCTGCTGACTTTATGAACAAGACCACAGTCCGACAGCCACATGATAGCGGTTTCATATTCTTTTGCCCTGGCGCCCTCCCTGATCAATCCATAAAGGAACTTTCGATTTTCCTTCGCCAGCTGAGAAGGAATGCTGTTCCAGACCATACGAATCTTAGGAACGATATTAGCCGGAGCATGTTTGGAAAAGTCCTGCTCGTATGCGGCAAGAATACGGTTCTGTATATTCCGAACCTCTGCAAAATCCTGTTCTTCCGAATAGCTGACTACCGCTTCCGGCATGCCCCCAACATAGTAATATTCCTTGAGAGCATCCACATAGATCTGTTTAAAAGAAGCGATCATCTGATAATCTTTTTGATCGATCAGCTCAGCATACAGCTCTTTTCCTGTCGCCATCAAAAACTCTTTATAAGAAAGGGGGTGAAGTTTGAGAAACTCCACTTTCCCTACGGGAAAAGATGTCCCGTCATGCAAAGCGATCCCCAACAGCGATCCGGCGCAAATAATATGGTATTCCGGAGTATCTTCACAAAAATACTTCAGACTAGAGAGAGCTTTTGGAACTTCCTGAACCTCATCGAATATGATCAAAGTGTTTTCAGGATCGATTTTCTTTCCCGCATAGATCTCAATGCCGCGAAGGATACGCTGCGTATCAAGATCTGCAGAAAACAATTCCGCTACTCGTGCATTTGAATCAAAGTTGATATAAACAATATTCTGATATTCCTGCCGACCAAACTCCTTCATGATCCAGGTTTTCCCCACCTGTCTCGCCCCTTCTATGATAAGAGGTTTTCTGTTTTTTTTATATTTCCAGTTTCGTAAGTCTTCTATCGCATATCTATACATAGCCAACACCTCCTGCAAACCTTCATAACCATATTATATACCGATTCACACTTTTTACAACGTAAAAATGTTACTTCTTACACTTTTTACAACGTAAACCGGGACGTTTGCAGTTTGGCAAGTGCCTGATCGATGGTTTGCATATGATTTTCTTTCTAGCGATAAAACATTCCTTTCGGGCTCCATGGTTTCGTCAACTGGATCGTCGGCTTGGATTCCGTTTCAACCCAGACGGCCTCGCCTTTCGCTACCATAGATTCCGCCTTCGCAAAAGAGCAGCTTTGAGGAAGCGGCACTCCATGCATATTCAGTACGCACACAAAAAACGATTTTTTTCTCGGTTTCATAGGTTCCTCCTTTGCAGAATGTCGGCTGTAATTATATATTCTAAAAGAATCCAGCGATTCCAATAGTCCTCTACAAAAGCCTTATTCGAGCTTCGAGAAATCTGCTGCACCATGTTTACAAAGCGGACAGATAAAGTCTTCCGGCAGGTCCTCGCCTTCGTATATATATCCGCAGATATCACATACCCAGCCTTTTTTATCGGTTTCCGGTTTTGGCTTCACATTGTTCTGATAGTACGTGTATGTCATCGTTTCGATATCAGAAAGCTTGACGCTCTCCGTCACTTCACAGATGAACATGATATGAGTTCCCAGATCCACCATTCCCGTTACGTTTCCGGAAATATATGCATTGGCATGCTTTGTCAGATACGGCAGTCCGTTGACCGCTTTCGCCTGATGCTCGTAGCCGGCAAATTTATCCACATTTTTACCCGACTGGAATCCGAAGTGTTCAAAGATCTTGAACGTGGCGTCTTCCGAAAGCACAGAAACATTCAGTCTGCCCGTATTTTTTATGACTTCGCAGGAATAATTAGCTTTGTTCACGTTCACTGCGATCCTGTTAGGATTATCACTCACCTGTGTTACCGTGTTGACTATGAGACCATTGTCCTTTTTTCCGTCATTACACGTAACGACATAAAGACCATATCCGATCTTGAAAAGTGCGGTCGGATCCAGTTCCGCCTGCGTCTTCGCGCTCACCGGCAGATATCCCTTTGACAGTTCGTCGGCCAGTGCATCTATCTGCGCCGTGCTTTCCTCATTGAGAGCAGACAGGATCGTCACGTTGTTCTTCGCTATGGTCATATGCTTCATGTCTTCGAAATCAGCCTTCATGATCTTGTTGGCAACAGGCGCCCAGGATCCATTTTCGATAAATGCTACTGTTCTTTTCTGGAAATTTCTTTCCTTCAGCTGATCGATAAAATAGCGCATGAACGGGAATATCTCGGAATTATACGTCGTGGTAGCCAGTACCAGCTTGTCGTATCGGAAAGCATCTTCGACCGCTTCTGCCATATCGCATCTTGCAAGATCGTTGACCGCTCCCACAGGCACACCTTTACGTTCAAGCTCTGATACCAGAAGCTCTACGGCTTTCTTCGTGTTGCCATATACCGATGTATAGCAAATGCATACACCATCGGTTTCAGGTTCATAGCTGGACCATGTATCGTACAGATTGATGTAATATCCCAGATTTTCTGTCAGAACAGGTCCGTGAAGCGGACAGATCTTCTCGATATCCAGACCTGCAGCTTTTTTGAGTATACTTTGCACCTGGGCTCCGTATTTGCCTACGATACCGATGTAGTATCTTCTGGCTTCGCAGGCCCAGTCTTCCTCTGCGTCAAGGGCGCCGAACTTGCCGAATCCGTCAGCTGCAAAGAGGATCTTCTCCGAAGATTCATACGTCATCATTACTTCCGGCCAGTGTACCATCGGCGCGAACACAAACGTAAGCTGATGGTTTCCAAGATCCAGAGTATCTCCGTTTTCTACCTCCAAAGTGTTTTTTAGATCCATCCCCGGGAAAAACTGGCGGATCATCTTGAAGGTCTTCTTGTTGCCGACAACTGTGACATCACCGTATTTTTCCAGGAACGCCTTGATGGATGCCGAGTGATCCGGCTCCATGTGCTGGATGACGAGATAGTCCGGCTTCCTGCCTCCGGTCGAATTGTAACTTCCCTGCCTGGATGTGAACATGGCCGGCGGAACAGCAAGATAATCAAGCTTTCTGCCGCTCAGGACGGCATCTATGTTTGCAAGCCATTCTTCGGTTTTCTTCTTGTCGATCGTATCCATGATAGCGATCTTGTCATCGATGATCGCATATGAATTGTACGCCATGCCATTGGGAACGATATACTGACCTTCGAAAAGATCTACATCATGATCGTTAGCACCTATATTGATAATCGTGTTCGTAACATTAGTTGTCATGTTTTGTACCCCCTATACTGGATAATTTTTATCTATAATTTTATTATACCCGTTTTCTCGGTAAAAGGAAACAGGTAAAACTATATTTTTTGATTTTTCAGATATTCGAATCCTGAAAGCTCAGGTATTCCAGGAAACGCCGAACCGCTCCTGCTTCGTTATCCGTTTAAAGCTCTGCCGCCTTATAAGTTATATAGCCCTCGTAATAATAGCTGTGATCGATGCCCTTCATATAGACTTCACGGCTATTGATTTCATCGGTAAGTGCATTTTTCAAAAGGTATTTGATTTCAATATCCTTTATAGGACTTCGCTCCATTGCGAGAAGATAATTTCCCTTGTCGACCTTGCTCCAATCAACGATTTTATGCAGTTCGGTTTTGAAAATGAGGTCGAGCCAAATACGAGTGCTGCGCCCATTTCCTTCTCTGAAAGGGTGAGCAATATTCATTTCCACATACTTCTCAACGATCTCGTCAAAAGTAGACTGCGGCATTTTATCAATGTTAGCAAGAGCTGCTTCGAGATACATCAAAGGAGCAAAACGGAAGTTTCCCTTAGAAATATTTACGGTTCTCAGTTCTCCAGCAAAATCGTAGATTTCATCAAAAAGATACTTATGAATTGCTTTGAGAGCAGAAAAGGTCCCTGCTTCGAACTTATCGAGCATACCAGTTTCAAAAAGTTCAAGAGCTTTTTTCTTGCTGATGCGCTCTTCTGCACGTGCAAGGTCTGCCGAACTTGTAAGCCCTAATTTATTTTCAAGTGCCATATCACCCCTCCAAATCCTGATTATTCATTAGCCGCCACAGTCTTAGTATATCATATACAGAAGATTAATATAAGGCTTAATAGGCATCGATTCTTTTGTCGGAGAATCAGTCAGAGATCTATATAGAATGCTTCGTGATCTGCAATTTTCTTAAAATAAAATAGTACCCGGCAGGTACTATTTTATTTTGGCGGAGAGTCAGGGATTCGAACCCTGGGTCCGGTTAAGGACACAGCATTTCGAGTGCTGCACGATCGACCACTCTGACAACTCTCCAAAGGTGTTTTGAATTTGTTTATGCCGCTGTTTTGTTCAGCGAACAGTAATAAGTATACATGAAAATCAAGCGGGTTGCAACAATTATCTCCATTATCTCCATAACTTTGGAAACCCCTGCCTCTACAGTCCCTCCGGCACAATAAACCTGAAACCGTCCGGCACGACGGAAAACTCCACCGTCTTCTGGGTCGTTATCTCTCCATCCGTGCAAAGCCGCAGGCTTTCTCCGTTCGCAGTGATCTTCAAGACCTTTTCCTTGCTGTACTGAATGATTTTTCTTGCCTGGATCTTGTGCTTTTGCATATGTGTTCCCTTTGCATAACTTGGAAACAGCGTGAGAAAACACATGCGTGAAATATCTCTGACTACGCTGACATCCATAAGCCCGTCATCCAGTTTGCAGTACGGAACGCCTTTGACGCCGCCTCCACAGTAACAGCCGTTCGCGATAGCGATCAGCAGGATCTTCCCATCCAGCACCCTGCCATCATCGTATTCGATCCGAAGATCTGCGCCTTTTTTTCGGATCAGGATCAAAAAAACAGAAACGAGATAAGCCAGCGAGCCTCCCACCAGTGGCCACCGCTTGACCCGCGAAGTCAGATCCACCACATTGCAGTCAAATCCTATGTTGAACATGTTGGCACAGTAACTTTCCGTAATATTATTATCGTAAACCGCGCGAAAACGAATCAGATCGCTGCTGACCGACCGGCCGCGCATCTGCCGCCTGATATCCTTGAAATCAGCGGCTTTGCCGTAGTTTCTTATGTAATCATTGCCGGTACCCATAGGAATCGCACCGATTTCCACACCTTCATATCCAAAGCAGCCATTGACCATCTCGTTGATGGTACCATCACCGCCGCAGCCATAGATCCGCAGCCGAGCAGTCTCTGATGCTCTGTCAAGATCACCGGAGCGTTTTGCATCCGCTCCAGCCCTTTCGAAACCTTTGCAGTACTTCTCACAAAGCGCATGTGCATACGCACCGCCGTCGCCCTGTCCTTTCGTAAAATATATTTCATAATCAGCACCAAGCTGGCAAGCCGCCTGCTCGATCGCCGTCACGATCTTTCTTCGGCTCCTCACCTTGCCCGATTCCGGATTCATGATAAAAACGTGCTTCATAGATGCCTCCCAAAATAGTTACCCTTTTAAAAATACCACATTCAGGGTATAATATGCTACAGAAAAGATATAAAATTTCAGATATATTTCAGGAGGTTATGACATATGGATCCAAGAATCGTGAAACTGGCCGATCTACTGGTCGATTATTCCTGCCGTGTGCAGGCCGGCGATAAAGTACTCATAGATTATGAAGGGGACTGCTGCAAAGATCTGGTGCGTCAGCTGATCAAGAAGATTTATGCAAAGGGCGGTCTGCCTTATGTGGACATCCGTGACAGTGCAGTGACACGCGAACTTCTGCTCTCCTGCAGTGAAGAGCAGATCACATTTATGAACGAATGCAGTCTGCAAAAGATGAAAGGCATGCAGGCCTACATCGCCATTCGTGCAGGTGGCAATACAGCAGAACTTTCTGATGTTCCATCCGACAAGCTGAACATGTACTACCGGCTTACCAGCCCGACTCTCGACTATCGCGTCAATAAAACAAAATGGGTCGTGCTTCGCTATCCGAACAACTCCATGGCGCAGCTAGCAAACACCAGCCTTGAAGCCTTCGAAGACTTTTATTTTGACGTCTGCACTCTGGATTACAGCAAAATGGATCGTGCCATGGATGCGCTTGCTGCTCTGATGGAACGGACGGATAAAGTACACATCAAAGGACCTGGTACCGATCTGACCTTCTCCATCAAAGATATCCCGGCTATCAAATGTGCCGGCGAATGCAATATCCCAGACGGCGAAGTCTACACCGCCCCGGTAAAAGACTCTATGAACGGTATCATCTCATACAATACACCGTCAGAAGAACAGGGCTTCACCTATGAGAATATCGTTTTTGAGATCGAAAACGGCAAGATCGTCAAAGCCACATCCAACGATAACGACCGCATCAACCATCTGCTGGATACCGATGAAGGTGCTCGATACTTCGGCGAATTCGCCATTGGAGTCAATCCATATATTCTCGAACCGATGAAGGACACGCTATTCGATGAAAAAATATGCGGCAGCTTCCACCTGACGCCGGGAGCTTCCTACGAAGATGCACCTAATGGAAACAAATCGGCAGTACACTGGGATCTGGTCATGATACAGCGAGCCGAATACGGCGGTGGAGAGATTTACTTCGACGATGTGCTGATCCGCAAAGACGGGATCTTCACTCTGCCGGAGCTTGCCTGCCTCAATCCGGAAAACTTAAAATAGTACTGCTTTTACCATCTATCATCATCAGGCCAGCGGTCTTCCTGGTCTTCCCATTTTGCAGTTTCCTGCTCGAAGTCTCCCTTGTGGAACATTCTCGTGTTACGGCTTACCGGCTCTGCATCCGGTTCCAGAACCATCGTATCTGTACTGGCTCTCCGATGCTCTTCTGCGGCCTGCGCCGCCTTTGCAGCGATCTCGGAGCTGTGCAAGCTTCCTGATCCGCCCAGATCTTCAGGGCCGTTTGGACCTTTCGGACCTTTCGGCCCTTTTCCTTTGCCGCCGCGCTTCTTTATAAGGACTGCTGCGATCACAGCGATAATAACTGCCAGCACAGCTGCAGAAATGATCAGAAGAAGATATCCGCCTGTCATCTCACCTTCATCGCCTTTTTCATCCACACCGGATTCCATAGTTTCGTTGATTGCAGTCGCTTCCTGGGTCTCTGCCTGAGTCGCCTGTATCACATCGTCTGAATCTGCACTGCCGATCACCTTGACGGTTTTCGTTGCTGACGGGGTATCCAATGCGTTATCGTTCACATCGTACATTTCCGTCGTATCGACTTTAAGCGTAGTGCTGCCATCACCTACTGCCTGAAATTTGATCTGAAAAGAAATGGAACCGCTGCCGATCTCCTTCATCTGGATGTATCCCGTATTGCCGCTGCTGCTGCCTCCGGATAAATAATTCAGCTTGTTCGTATCATAGGTCATGCTTCCGTTTACACTTCCGATCTGAGCGCCACTGTAGGTGACTGTTACTGTAAACGTTTCGCCACCCTTCACCTGATCGCCTCCGGAAATAGAGACGGTGGACGCTGCAAAAACGCGAGGCGTCAGAAGCGGCACTGCGAAGGCTGCCACCACGAGAAACACGATGATCCTTCGCAAAACCCTGTCATAAAACTGATCTTTTTTCTCACTGTAAGTCATAAAATCCCCTCTTTCTGCTGCTTCCAGCCCTTACTGCCGGCTACCTGTTTACGGCAGCGGACAGATCGAAGAAGGCATGGAATTATATACTGGAATTTCGAAAGTAACCGCTGAACTTGAATCGCTGCCGAAGGCTTTGCGAACCAGAGTCCCTTCTCCGGCCGCACCCTGCACATTCGTCATGTACTGATGGGTCGCAACGGTGGATAAACCGTTATTTACGTTGAACTTCTTCAGATAATATGTATTCTGCTTTTTGGATACGTAATCTCTGTAGTAGAAATCCGCACCGCCTTTGATAGAGCTGTATACGCTGTTCCATCCATGGTTCTTGGCATAGATCAGACCATTGGTGATCTTGTCGCGTGACGACGTTTCGTAGGCATTTACATTAAAGAAATTGTAATATCCTTTATAACCACTGACTGTACCGGAAATCAGAGAGCTCGTCCCCTTGCTGCCCTGCTCCTGCACGATCATTGCTGCCAGGACGTTCGGATTGACATTGGATGCCTTTCCTACCGCATTGATAAGAGAAGCGTAATTGCTGTAACCACCGCCCGGTTTTCTCGTCTCCATAAAGGTTCCCTTCACTACTGCCGCTACCGTATTGGCATTCTGATTGCTGCCGTCATAGCTGTGAGTCATGAACTGATAAACGCCTGTATCATTCAAAAAGTTTCTAGGATCCATATAATATGCGACGATCGCCTTGCTTGCCGGATACCAGCCGCCATCTGCCCTTGACCACGTCTTTGTGGAAGCGTTATATGCTCCGGCTTCAGTGGAGCGATAGCGGACCGGAGAAGACGGACTCACCAGATTCGTATGCGGCTCAGCCGTTTCCTTCGCTAGCGCGTCGTTCCAGCTGATGTTGAGTTTCAGTGCCTTGAAGGTCCAGTTCGGATGCATCGCATGAAGAACGCGAAGCCCGGATTTATAGGATTCCGGGAAGCCTTGTGCCGTCATATAGCTTTCGAAGTTGCTGTCAGACGTCACCGTCTGAAGTTTTACATAATCAGAGCAGATATAGCCGTCCTTCGAAGACGTGAACTGGTACTTGTACCAGGCTTTGCCGTTTTTATCATTGACAGATCCTGTTACAAGGACTGTCGCGCCCTTGGCCAGCGTTCCCAGCTTGCTGTAAGAGGAACCTGCACCGCTGCGTACATTTAATGGACTGCTGGAAGTCGTCACCGTGCCGACCTGGAATGTGATTTCATTAGAATCTTGTCCGGGATCTGTGGTGCCGCTATTATTGGAAGATCCGTCAGTCGCCTTCACATACTGAGAAGAAACGAAACCCTTCTTGCCGTTATAGTTCAGCTGATACCAGACCACGCCTTTGCTGTCAGAAGCCTGTCCTGTAATATCGAATGTTTTGCCCTTGGCCAGCGTTCCCAGCCTGCTGTATGTAGCACCTGCACCACTACGGACCGTCAGAGGGTCTGACTTTGTATTTACGGTCCCTTTTAAATTGGTAGTCGGTGTCACAGTCGTACTTTCTGAACCTGCAGAACCGGTAGAACCGGTAGAACTTGTCCTCACATAGGAAGAAGAAACGTATCCGGTCTTACCATTGTAAGTCAGACGGTACCATGTCACCCCACTGCCGTCGGTTGCCTTGCCGGTGATGTCAAAGGTCTTTCCTTTTGCTAAAGATCCCAGCCTGCTATAGGAAGATCCCGGGCCGCTGCGAACTGTCAAAGGGTCTTTTTTCGTATTGATAGTCCCTTTTGTGCCGGAGACTGCGGTTACAGAAGGCTGTTTTATGTAAACGTATTTCGAGGAAACGTAACCGTTCTTCGAACCATATCTCATCTTGTACCACGTCACCCCGGACCGATCTTTTCCTGTTCCTGTAACTGTGAAAGTTTTTCCCTTTTTCATCGTTCCGATCTTCGAATAATTAGTGCCTGGACCAGAGCGTACATACAGCGAACTTGCAGTGATCTGGCCGGTTTCACCCGTTCCATAAGCATAACCGTCACGCTGCAGAGAAAGTACCGTAAACGCCGCGGAAAACATTATTACAGCCAGTATGATCGTAAAGATCCTGAAAATCTGTGCATTTTTAATAGTTGACATAATTCTCTCCTTGTTTACCCTGTTTTTCTATAATAAATAATGTGAATTTTAGTCGAAATTTATGCCTTATTATACCGCATAAACGTTGAAATGTCAATGTTTATAGCGTTTTATGTATAAATAAAATCAGCATAATTAATATGCTGATTTTACAAAAAAACAAAAATTATCTATATTGTTTCACCATCGAGTGTACGATCGGCAAACCTTTTTGCGCCAGCACCTTTGCAGCCGACTCCCCATCGGCAGGATCTAACAAAACCGCGAAGCTGCATCCGCTTTGCAGTATCACCGGTGACTTGACGACCCGCGCAGGAATACCATACTGCTGTAGAACATCCGCCGCTCGCTCCGTCGCATAGTATCCGGCAAAAAACAAGTAATAATAGTTACCGCTCACAGGGATTCCTCCCCTCCTGGATTCATACGAGATTCTTTATCATGCGTATGTAAAGGGTCATGAATCCGGCTTTTTCAGCATCTCGGTCGGACACCAGCGGATAGGATGCGATTTTCTTTTTCCCGTCATAGATGTGGATCATCCCTACTTTCTCGCCTTTTTTCACCGGGCACGCCACCGATTTATCGATGGAGATTCTTTTAGTGATGTTCGCTTTTTTTCCTTTTTTCACTGTTGCCGCGATAGTCTCTTCCGGTACGGCCGCTACTTCCTGCTGATCGGATTTTGGCAGGGTGATAGTCCGCAGCTTCTGGCCTTTTTTCGCTACAGGTACCGTTTCATATGATGCAAAGCCGTGGTCGAGGAGTCTGGCCGTCTCTGCGAACCGTACCTTGCTGTCTTTGCAGCCGAGTACGACTGCGATCATTCTGGTAGAATCACGCTGAGCCGCTTCCGCCAGGCAGTAGCCTGCATCCTGGGTGAATCCGGTCTTGCCGCCGATGGCTCCCTTATATGTCCGGATCATCTTGTTGGTGTTGGTCAGGGTAAAGTCCTTTTCCTTCCCCGGCAGTCCCACCTTGATATCCTCCTGCCATGCGGTGAACCAGTCGCGGGCGAATTCGTAAGTCATCAGCTGCCGGCATATCATCCCTATATCATATGCACAAGAATAATGTTTTGCCACAGGAAGCCCGTTGGTGTTGACAAAATGGCTGTTTTTCAATCCCATTTCAGCCGCCTTGGCGTTCATATCGTCCACGAATTCCTCTACGCTGCCCGACAGATGCTCCGCTAAAGCCACAGCTCCATCGTTGGCGCTGGCCATGATCACGCCTTTTAACAGTTCCTCCACCGTATGCTGCTCCCCTGGCTCCAGGTACATCTGGCTTCCGCCCATGGAGGCTGCGTTCTCTGAGATGGTCACCTTGTCGTCCGTGGCGATCTTTCCCTTGTCGCAGGCATCCAGCAATAAAAGCAGCGTCATCACTTTGGTGACCGATGCTGGCGGTAGGTGTTTTTTCGCGTTTTGTGCAAAGAGTACCCGTCCGCTGTTTCCGTCGATGAGCACAGCAGCTTTCGCATCGATTTTCATGCCGCCTTCGGTGGACGCTTTTTGCGAGCCTTCGGCATCAGCCTTTGCAGAAGTCTGCTGCGCCTGCCCATCTATGATCTGCAAAGACCGCTTCTGCGGATGAAATTTCTCCACTCCCAAAAATCCCCCGCCTGCCAGCACCGCGACCGCAGCAGCTGTGCATAAAACCTTCTCCCATACCTTCCGTTTCTTCTTCACAAAAAAACCTCCCTTCCCCTTTCAATGTATGCGGGGCGGGAGGGAAAAAGACGAGGTTTGAGGATCGAGGCGGGATGATATTGCGGACGAGAATCTCCAACATGATTATTAAGGCAACCAGGCATTGACGCGGGAAACGTCGTCACATCGATTTCATCCCAATATTCCCCCGTACTCTCGACCTGCAGGATGAAATCACAAGAAAACAGCAGCGTATACCGTAAAATATCGGCTTTATTCAAGCTTTTACTGTACCAGTCAGGTGAGCTTTCATCCCAAAACGCCCGCAGCACAGCTTATAGGATGAAGCTGTTCAAAATATTCCCATCTATATCTCGCTGCGCCTATCACCACACCTCTTTTTCATCCCGTGCTAAAAGTCTTCGGGGGAGTTTCAGGATGAAAACAGCGTGACGAAATTTCCAATGAAGTTTAACGAAAGCTGTCTCATTTTTGCTCATTCCATTCAATGGATAATGAAAATAGATGTTTCGAAGTTGTTACAGGTGTAGAAAAATCCCAATAAAAAAGACTGCCGCCTCAGCAACAGTCTCTTACTCTAAGCTATTTCCTCTCCCCAATAAACGCTGCGATATTATCAAACTCGATGATGGCTCGCTTGATCATGGATTCCTTCGTTGCGAAAGCAACGTGCGGGGTCACCACGGTGTGCGGCGTGTGAAGCAGCGGATCCGCCGGGTCAAGCGGTGGTTCTGCATCGAACACGTCGATTCCGGCACCTGCGATTTTTCCGGACTGCAAAGCGTCCGCCAGTGCTTTCGTATCTGCCACCGGACCGCGGGCTGTATTGATAAGGATCGCCGACGGCTTCATCAGTGCCAGCTCTTTTTCGCCGATGATTCCCTTTGTTTCCGGCGTCAAAGGTACGTGGAGAGAAACGATATCGGATTTTTCTAGCAGCTCTTCCAGAGCCACATAATCCACATCCTTGACTTTACCCGGTGTCCGATTGTATGCCAGAACGTTCATGTGGAATGCCTTGGCCAGCTCGATGACTCTGGCTCCGATGGCTCCTGTTCCTACCACACCGATGGTCTTGCCTTCCAGCTCAAATCCCACCAGACCGTCTTTCGTGCCGCCTGCTCTGGCCGCTTCGTCGCACGGTAAAATATTCCGGTACACGTCCAGCATCAGCCCGAAAGTCAGCTCCGCTACAGCAGTCGTCGCATATCCGGCGCAGTTCTGGACTTTGATGCCACGTTCTTCGCAATAAGCCAGATCCACGTGATCCAGGCCTGTAAAAGCTACTGCCAGCATCTTCAGGTTCTCGCACTGTTCCAGCACCTCCCGCGGAAACGGCAGATTGCCCAGGGCAATGATATCCGCGTCTTTGCCTCGCTCGCCAAGCTCTTTCACATCCGTCGTGCGTGTATCATAGCAGACAATTTCATGCTCTTGCCCAACAGCCGCCCGCGCAATTTCAAGGAAACGCTTTTCCTCTACCGCCAGCGGCTCGATCACTACGATTTTCATAATCTCTTCCTCCGTATTTCAAACCTTTAGTCTTCCAGCAAAGTGATTTCAATATCCTGTGCCCCATCGTACAGTACCTTGTGGCCGAAATCATACAGATCGTCCAGTCCCTCGATGATGGTCAGGAAATGATTCCCCGAAAGCTGTCCGTGCTGGCTGGCAAACATACATCTGCCGTAGGACATGATGATTTCCATCTCGCTGATGCCGCCTGGATACAGGAGCATCTCTCCCTTTGCAGGATGAGACGTATGGTTTTCGTAATCCAGACCCGTCCGCAGATCGCCGTATGGGATCCAGATGCCTTCCCCGCTCCAGCGCACGTGGATGAACTGACTCTTCAGCGGCAGCATATTTTCAAATACGCGACACGTTTCCGGCGCTTCCTCTGTCAAAAGCTTTCCAACAAAACGAAATTCACCTGATTTGATTTCAACCTTTTTCATGATGAGATCCTCCTTAACTACTTAACTGTAAGAAAAATACTTTCTAACAGTTCAAGTATACTTTAGATGCTGGATCTGTGCAAGGTGCAATCTTTTACTGCTTACTCCACCAGCCCCTTTTCGTGCATCCGACGCGCCAGGTAGACGAACGGAGTGTCGGCGATACTGGTCACGATAAAGATCACGTAACTGGAAAGAGCGATGCTGATCAGCGTCGGGATCTCGTACATGCCCCAGAATGCCCCGAAGGTATAGAGGATCGTATTGAGCAGCTGGGAAATCATCGTCGATCCGTTGTTTCTCAGCCACAGCGCCCGCCGGGAATCCCCGTGAAAGCGTTTCTTCGTCAGCGCCCACCACTTGTGATACGCCCATACGTCGAACCGCTGGCAGATCGCGTATACCAGCACGCTCACCAGCATCAGTCGCGGTGTATTGGAGAAGATCTCACGGATCGCCGGCTGCGCCCAGTCGCTTGCCGCCGGATGATACAGCAGCCAGGACTGGGAAACGATGATGAAAAACACCGAGGTGAATATCCCGATGTTGACCGCTTTCTTGGCCGCTTTTTTTCCTTCGATCTCACTGATGATATCCGTTACCAGGAAGGTGGATGCAAACAGGATATTTCCCAGCGTCTGCTCCATGCCGAAGGCTTTCACCATGATCAGCACTTCGATGTTGGCGGTGATAGTCGCGATGGCCGTAAAGCAGTACAGCCCGCTCTTGCCAAACAGCCGGTACGCCAGCAGCACGCATCCGTAGATCACAAATAAACTTGCCACTAATAATATCTCATTCATCTCGTTTTCCTCCTACTCCAAAATCCGTATTTTCCAGTAAAATATCTACTCGCGGATCATCCTTGTATATCTCGTAAAAATTGTCGACAAACATCTTGATCACCTGCGGATCCGGTTGGATCTGCGACGTGTTCTCCACCATGATGTTGATGCAGATCCGTTCGAAATACCGAAGCCCTGTCTCGATGTCGTATCGCATGGACTGCACCGTCTGCCCCGTTACGCCAAACAAAAGGCAAACCTCATCCGCCACCTTTGCAGCATCCTGCGGTGTGACACCTTCCATACCCTTGTCGAACACCTCTCTTCGGAAAGCGTCGTCAAACGTCTCCACGCCCATTTTTATTTTTACCATGATCCCTTTTTCTGCAAAGTGCTCCCGCCACTTTTTCACATGCTCCCGGTACATCCAGTGGATCTCAAAGCGCAGCTGAGTGATGTGTTTTTCCAGACACACCCGCTCGATCTTTGCCATAGTTTCCTCCGAAAGCTCCAGAAAACTGCCCGAATTGATGACTTCCAGGCTGTGATACTGCCCTGTCACATGGCTGAGTGCCTCTTTATTGATGCGGTCATTTGCCGCCTGATCCCGCGAAGAATCCAGATGATAGTCACAAAAGCGACACCTTAAAAAACGGCAGCCGCTGCCTCGCAGCATGACGATCTCCCGCGGATTTTTCTCCGTGATCACGCTGTAGCGAACCGGATTTTCCATCTGTCCCATACGTCGTCCTTTCTCTATTGGTATGGCGACCACCTATGTTTTCTTTGTGCAAAGCAAGGGAAAGGCGTTTTCAAAACGCCGTAAGACCCGGGATCTGCGAAAGTGTCTTTGCAGAAAACCGGTAAGCACCGGCAAATGGAACTGCAGACCCGCAGAAAAGCCGAAAAAAAGAGACGCCCGCAAGGCTGACCCCGGGAACATCTCTTAGATCTCAAAAAATATTCGAAATAAAATCCCTAGTTTTGTTTATAGACAGGATGGTCACGAACTGTCTTTGTCTTACCTGATGTACTTTAGCAGATTTTCATAAGGATTGCAAGAGGAAAACAAAATTATGTCAGTATTTTATAAAAACAAAAGTGCTCTGGATGCAGAACACTTTTTGTTTTTCTGTAGGTTTTGTTCCCATTTCGGAACAGTCTTTAGATGTTCCCAAAGTACACTACTTGTCCCCCTCGATTTCAAATCTCCTAAACAGTGCTTCCCGTGCGCTGTTTTCCAGAGTGTCATCCAGCGGCTGCAGATCCGACATCTGAAATCCGGGATCTTTTTTCTGCAAAGCTTTCGTGATCACAAAATCAGCGATCTTCGGGTTTTTCGGCAGAAGAGGTCCATGAAGATACGTTCCCAGGACCTTCCCGTCATAAAAGCCTTCCCAGCCTGCATCAAAGCTGTTGCCGCATCCGTAAAGCACCTTCCCCAGCGGGTGATCCACCCCGACAGTCTGCCCGCCATGGTTTTCAAAACCCACCATTTTCGTGTGGAGATCATCAAGCTGCGCATCGATAACGATATTTCCGATACAGCGACTTCCCTCAGCTCCGGTTTCCGTGCGGTAATCATAAAATCCCAGACACTCGATTTTGCTGCCGTCCGCCGCTACATAATACTTGCCAAACATTTGATAGCCGCCGCAGATCAGCAGCACGAACGTTTTCTCATCGATAGCCTTTGCAATATTCTCTTTGCGGCTCAAAAGATCCGGGATCAGCGAAAGCTGCTCTTTATCGGCCCCGCCGCCAAAAAACAGCAGGTCGTAAGACGACAGATCTTTCTCTTCTCCGATCCCGCAGGTATCCAGCTCAAACGGGATGCCCCGATCTTTGCAGCGTTTGCTCAAGACCAGCATATTTCCCTTGTCCCCATATAGATCCATGATGTCATGGTACATCCAGCATACTCTCACAGTCCCATCTCCTTTACGATCGTATTTCGCGTCGGCAGCAGCGCCGTGTACGTGGCAACAGCGTATACATGCGGAGCCTGCAAAGCCTCATGCACAGCTGCTTCCATCGATTCTTCGGGGCGGATCTTTCCGGTAAAACCGCCGTAATAGATCCGAAGCGCCATATCCCAGGCGCGCGTTCCCGTGCAGATGATCTCCTCCGTGGAGTCATCCATGAGTTTTTCAAAGACCGTGTCGTAGATCCAGCTGATATCCCTGCCGTCCTGCGCATTGTCGTTGAGGACGATGACTATCGTCTTTTTTGCAGGATCCTTTTCGATGACCTTCATGACCTCGTTGGCACCAGTCGGATTTTTCACCAGATTGAGGATGCAGTCCCGCCCGGCCTTCTCGAACCTCTCATTTCGGCCCGCCGGTCGCTCCGCTCTCGCAAACACCTTCTCCGCCAGCTTCGGATCCACCCCGGCGGATCTGGCTGCCGCCAGCACCGCCGCGCAGTTATAAAGCGAATACAGACCATCCGATGCCATCGGGTACACATGACCATCATACCGGAATGTATGAGCATCCAGATCTATCTCGTCAGGGCACACATCCAGCTTCGGCGTCGCGAAATCACAACTGCTACAGTGAAACTGCCCTATATGAGAATACTGATAAAAATCATATTCCAGCCGCGAGCCGCATTTCGGACAGAACTTGCCCTCTGCAGCTTCTGCGGAATGCTCCACAGTGGATGCGTTTTTCGCCGCTCCGAAATAAATTTTACGTGCATTTGGAGCTGCCATCGCCAACCGGACAACGTTTGGATCGTTTCCGTTTAAGATCAAGTCTCCCTGGTAGTCCGGAAGTACACTCTCGATGGTATCGATGATCCTCTCCATTTCCCCTGCCCGGTCCAGCTGATCGCGGAAAAAGTTGTTCACAACGATGGCTGTCACCGGCAGCGCCGGAACGATGTATTTCATGTTCAGCTCGTCCACTTCCAGGACCGCCGCATCTGCCTTCACCCGCCCTGAAAGGCTGCAGTGTGACAGCAGCGTCGATGTGATACCGACCCGCAGATTGTCCCCTTTGCGATTGGTGACCACCTTATATCCGGCTTCCTCCATCAGATCGGAAACCATGTTTGCCGTGCTGGTCTTGCCGTTTGTCCCGGTCACCAGGATCACCGGTCCGCCGAATTTTAAATGATTCAGACAATCCGGCGCGATCTTGATCCCCAGTCTGCCGGGCATAGATCCGCCCCGGCCCATTTTCGACAGCACCCAGGAAGAGAGTCTTGTTACTAATATCGCTAATTTTTGCATCCCATACTCCTCTCTACTTGCCGTAATACTGATAAAACAGCTCCAGGTAGTCCCGTTCCACGTCCTTGAACGGCCGGAATGAAAAGTCGATTTTGATGTGCAGATCCGGCATCGGTCCATGCTGCATCTCCGCCAGGAGCGTCTCCAGATCGTGCCACAAAAGGGCATCGTCGATTTCCTTTAGTTCTCTGATTTCCGCCGTCGTCAAATCAGAGCCCAGGAACTTTTCGAAAATCACTTTTAAGATCCCCTTTTCCTGTCTCTGATATTCCTGCATATGTTTTTTCATCGGTCTTGGCACATCCGACATATAGCATTCCGACGCATCGTGCAAAAGACACGCCAGGATCATTCGCGGCGACAGCTTTCGTGCCTGCGCTTCGTGAGCACAGTCCAGACAGTGCTGTCCTACTGACCAGAAATTCCGCACGTGACCATTGCCCCGGCAGATCAGCGACAGCGCGTGGGCGATATCCCGGATCGAGATCGCCTCCGGATCCGGATCCGCCGGATCTATGTGATTTCCTGTATATGTTGTAATGTAGTCTGACATTTTGATACTCCTTTTTAGCCATATAATAAAATTATATCGCAATCACTGCTCGCTGTAAAGTCCACGACCAGTCATTCATCCTACTACAATTACATGATACGCTCCATAAACCCATCCAGCACCAGCAGCAGATCTTTGTCCAGCCGTTTCCTGCATTCTTCCTGTAACTCCTTCGGCACGCCATAATACGCTTCCGCTATACTTCCGGCTATAGCTGTCAAAGTATCGCAGTCTCCACCTAAAGATACCGCCGTGCGGATCACGTCCTCAAAAGATTCGCCTTCTAAAAACGCGGTGAAAGCTTCCGGAACAGTCTGCTGACACGACTCCACGTGATGATAATCCGGACGGATCTCATCACAGGTACGGCTCAGATCATAGTCGAACGCCGCTTCCACATACTCTCGAATGTCATTCTTATCGTGCCCCTTTCTTGCCAGATATATAGCACTCGCCACCGACTCTGCACCTTTGATCCCCTCCGGGTGATCGTGGGTCACTTCCGCCGACAGCTTCGCCAGCCGCCTGGTCTCCTGCAAAGTTTCCGCCAGCCATCCCGCTGCAGAGACACGCATCGCCGAACCATTGCCGTAGCTTCCATAAGGCAGCGGATTCTCCTGCAGCAGCCAGCCTGTAAATCGTGCACCATATCCTGCGTCCGGGTATTTCCTGCCCCAGTACTGCAATCGATCCACCAGTACTTCCCGCACTACCTCATCATCTGGATCTCCTGCCGTTTTCATCAGTGCCTCCGCCACAGCGATAGTCATCACTGTATCATCCGTAAAGTGCGACTCCCCGGTAAACAGCGGAAACACTTTCGATTTGTTCCCCTGATCGAACTCATAAGGACTTCCTATCATATCTCCTAAAATCGCTCCATACATAGCGGTCACCTCTTTCCTACTGCAAATATTTCATCTCGCATACTTTTTACATCATTTCTAAACTGCCTCACTATCATGAATTCCCAGATCAAAAAATATCTGGTCTGTATGGGAACTAATCTCTCGATCCCGGTGTTTTTTCCACCTTTGAATTCCTATATTTGATTTTTTCAAAGACATCTGGGAACTGTCTTTCTTCGTTCTGCAAATATTTTACACAAAGTTTCCCAACTTAACGTTATTTTCTGCAAAGTGGGAACTAAAAAATGAATCAACGGTTTGAAAGCTGAAAAAAATCCAAATCCGAGCCGATTTTTTTGTGATCTGGGAATTCACGATCTGCGCAGGCTCTTCCTACTTTTCTTCCTACCCTCTCAGTACGCCTTCCTTCATGGCTGCCACATATTCCTTTACATGTGGCACGCAGTCCGCTCCGTACTTTTCGCAGAGTTTGACGATAGCGGATCCGACGATGGCTCCGTCGGATTTTGCAGCCATTTCACCGGCCTGCTGCGGTGTCGAGATTCCAAAACCTACGGCACACGGGATATCCTTCGCAGCCTTCACCAGCTTTACCATAGCACCGATATCCGTTGTGATGGCAGATCGCATTCCTGTGACACCAAGAGATGAAACACAGTACACAAAGCCTTCCGCTTCCTTTGCAATGCGCGTGATCCGCTCGTGAGACGTAGGCGCGATGAGTGATATCAGGTCTAAGCCGTAAGCTTTGCAGACGCCGTCGAATTCCTTCTTTTCTTCAAAGGGCACGTCCGGCAGGATCAGTCCGTTCATACCGATTTCAGCAGCTTTTGCGATAAAACGCTCCGTACCATAAGAATAGACCACGTTGGCATAAGTCATGAACACCATTGGAATATCTGTCTTCTGGCGGATCCGCACCACCATATCAAAGATCTTGTCCGTCGTCACACCGCCTGAAAGTGCCCGCACATTGGCCGCCTGTATCACCGGACCCTCTGCAGTCGGATCCGAAAACGGGATACCCAGTTCGATCAGATCTGCCCCGGCTTCCGCCATGGCGTAAACCAGCTGCTCCGTTACGTCCAGCGATGGATCCCCGCAGGTAACGAAAGGAATGAATGCCTTTCCATCAGCAAATGCTTCTGCTATTTTCTTATTCATAGATATCCTCCCCTCTGTAACGTGCGATAGCGGCGCAGTCTTTATCGCCGCGTCCCGAAATGGTGATGACAACGATCTGATCCTTGTCCATCTGCGGCACGATCTTGCGTGCATGAGCGACTGCGTGAGCGCTTTCGATGGCCGGTATGATTCCCTCGATCCGCGAAAGATATTCAAACGCATCGACTGCTTCATCATCTGTGACCGGCACATACTGAGCTCTTCCTGTATCATATAAATTGGCGTGCTCCGGTCCGATACCCGGATAATCCAGCCCTGCCGAAATGGAGTAGACCGGTGCGATCTGGCCATACTCATCCTGACAGAAATAAGACTTCATGCCGTGGAAGATCCCCAGCCGTCCTGTCGCTATGGTCGCCGCCGTTTCAGCTGTGTTGATCCCGCGTCCTGCCGCTTCGCATCCGATGAGCTGCACGTCTTTGTCGTCTATAAAGTTATAAAAAGTTCCAATAGCGTTGGATCCGCCTCCAACACATGCCAGCACCGCATCCGGCAGCCTTCCTTCCTTTTCCAGCATCTGTGCCTTGATTTCCCTGGAAATCACCGCCTGAAAATCACGCACGATAGTCGGGAACGGATGAGGTCCCATAACGGAACCCAGCACATAATGAGTATCCTCGATCCGGCTTGTCCACTCTCTCATGGTCTCGGAAACCGCATCCTTCAGCGTAGCCGTCCCTGAAGTGACCGCATGGACCTTTGCACCTAAAAGACGCATCCGGTACACGTTCAAAGCCTGACGTTCCGTATCCTCCTTACCCATAAACACTTCGCACTCCATTCCCATGAGAGCTGCCGCTGTCGCTGTCGCCACGCCGTGCTGTCCTGCTCCGGTCTCTGCGATAACACGAGTCTTGCCCATCTTCTTTGCCAAAAGCACCTGACCCAGCACGTTGTTGATTTTGTGAGACCCCGTGTGATTGAGATCCTCGCGTTTCAGATACACCTTGGCACCGCCCAGGTCTTCCGTCATATGAGCTGCGTAATACAGCCGTGACGGACGCCCAGCGTACTCGTTCAAAAGCTCCTCAAGCTCTTTGTTAAATTCAGGATCATCCTTATATTTCAAATATGCCTCTTCCAGTTCCAGTACCGCGTTCATCAATGTTTCCGGGATATACTGGCCACCGTGGACACCAAATCTTCCATCTGTCATCTTGTACCTCCTGTTCCTCATTCCCTATTTCAACTGTTCGCAGCTGCGAACGATATTTACTGCTTCTATGATCTTGTCCCTGTCCTTGAGCCCGCCGATCTCCAGGCTGCTGGAAAGATCCACCGCCCACGGAGAAAGCCGCTCGATGGCTTCCGCCAGGTTGTTCGTGCCCAGACCTCCCGCCAGCAGGAACGGTCTTGTAAAGCCTTCGGCCAGGCTCCAGTCAAAGGTTTTTCCCGTTCCTCCACTGCCCTGATCCAGCAAAACATAATCGGCACTGCTTTCCGCCGCTCGATGCAGATCTTCCGCAGTCTGTACGGAAAATGCCTGGATCACCGGAATATCGCCACCAATCAGTTTCCGAAGCCGCCTGATATAGTCCTCATCTTCCTGGCCATGCAGCTGGATCGCCCGTATCACACCGGACGCTGCCAGCTCTGCCGGCAGTTCCACAGGTGCATTGACGAACACTCCCACCGGGATGATCTCAGGATCCAGCTGTGCAGTCAGTTCCGCTAGAAGTTCACGACTTACACACCGGGAACTTCTCGGAAATTCCACTATGAATCCGCAAAAATCCGGCTTTGCCAGATTGACCGACTGGATATCCTCCGGCCGTTTCAGTCCGCAGATTTTTATCTTCGTACTCATTTCAATGCCTCTCCGTTCAGCGTTTCCAGTGCTTTTTTCTTATCATCGCTTCTCATAAGCGTCTCGCCGATCAGCACTGCATCCACTTCATTTTCATAGAGTTTTCGTATGTCCTCGCTAGTCTTGATGCCGCTTTCTGATACAAAAAGTACATCTTTTGGCGCCAGCTCCCGCAGCCGGATACTGTTTCTCACATCCACCTCAAACGTCTTCAGATCCCGGTTGTTGACTCTGATGATCTGCGCGCCCGCTTTCAGTGCCCGCTCCACTTCCTCGGCATCGTGCGCTTCCACCAGAGCATCCAGGCCCAGCGAGTCCGCAAGCTTCAGATATTCAACAAGCTGTTCATCATCCAGTATAGCACAGATCAATAAGATCGCCGCCGCTCCCAAAAGCTTTGCCTGATAGATCATATATGAGTTTACCGTAAAATCTTTACGTAAAACAGGTATGGAGACCGTCTCCGCAATCTCCCGCAAATAATCATCCGAGCCTTTGAAATAGTACGGTTCCGTCAGACACGAAACAGCCGCCGCGCCCGCCAGTTCATACTCCTTGGCGATCTTCACATACGGGAACTCCTTTGCGATCAGCCCTTTAGACGGCGACGCTTTCTTCACCTCACAGATATAAGACATGCCTTCTTTCTGCAAAGCTTGATAAAACCTATATCTCCCCGGCCTTCCTCCGGCCTCGGCAGAGCTCTTTGCAGAAGACTCTCCAGCCTCCTCCTGCAAAGGCTTCAGCGGCAGATTGACGCTCTCAGCAGGCTCTTTTTCCCGCAAAGCTTCTGCCTCCTTACGAAGCTGAGCCAGAGGCTTTGCAGCCTCTTCCTCCGCTATCCTCACTCTGGTCCTTTCTGCGATTTCTTCTAGTATATTCATCTTGCTACCTTAAACTTTCTGCAATGAATTCTTCCAGTTTCTTTGCTGCCGCACCACTGTCTATCAGTTTTTCCGCCATGCGAACGCCAGCTTCGATCGTATCCGTTTTGCCGGTGATATAGAGGGCTGCGCCTGCATTGAGGCAGACGGCCTGGCGTTTTGCACCCTGTTCTTCGCCCGACAGGATCGCTCTCGTGATCTCCGCATTTTCATCAGGCGAACCACCCGTCAGCTCCTTCTTATCGCATCTCTTGTATCCGAACTGCTCCGGCGTCAGTTCATAAGACTGGAACCAGCCGTCCCGGATCTCACAGACAGAGGTCGGCGCGCACATGGAGATCTCGTCCAGGCTGTCCTGCCCGTATACCACCATGCCGCGATCCACCCCCAGCTTGGCCATGACCTGTGCCAGCGGCTCTACCAGTTCTTCATCGTAAACGCCCATCAGTTCCATGTTGGCACCTGCCGGATTGCTGAGCGGCCCCAGAATGTTGAAAACTGTCCGGATGCCCAGTTCCTTTCGGATCGGCGCCACGTACTTCATGGCTACGTGATAATTCTGAGCGAACAGGAAGCAGATGTTGCTTTTTTTCAGGATCTCTGCGCTTCGTTCCGGTGCGATAGTGATGTTGACTCCCAGTGCTTCCAGCACGTCGGCTGCGCCGGATTTAGAAGAAGCAGCTCTGTTTCCGTGTTTTGCCACCGGCACCCCGCCTGCTGCGATGACCAGCGAAGCGGTTGTGGAAATGTTGAAGGAATTGGATCCGTCGCCGCCTGTTCCCACGATCTCCAGCACGTCCATGTCGTGAAGTAGCTTGATGCAGTGTGCACGCATACCTGCCGCTGATGCCGTGATCTCATCGATGGTTTCTCCCTTCATGGCCAGTGCCGTCAAGTAAGCTGACATCTGTACCGGACTTGCTTCTCCGCTCATGATCTCATCCATGACTGCCTCTGCCGTTTCATACGTTAAATCTTCTTTTTTCGAAAGTTTGATAATAGCCTCTTTAATCATTCCTCACTACCTCCATAAAATTTTCTATCATTTTTTTACCGTCCGGCGTCATGACTGATTCCGGGTGGAACTGTACGCCGAAAACGGGATATTCTCTGTGTTCTAAAGCCATGATCTCGCCGTCATCCGACTCTGCCGTGACTTTTAATGCTTCCGGGAAATCCTCCGCGCGCGCCGCCAGCGAGTGGTAACGAGCTGCCTTGAATTCAGGTCCCAGACCGCGAAACAACGAGCTGATGCCTCCCTGATACACCTTGCTCTGCTTGCCGTGCATCAGCTCCTTTGCATAAGAAACCGTACCGCCGAACGCCTCACAGATCGCCTGATGTCCCAGACACACGCCGAAGATCGGCAGCTTGCCGGTGAAGTACTTGATGACCTCGATACAGACCCCCGCGTCCTCCGGTTTGCCCGGACCCGGTGAGAGGATGATGGCTTCCGGCTTCATAGCCTCGATTTCCTCGATGGTGTGCGCATCATTTCGGATCACTTTGATGTCAGGCTCTACCGATCCGATGAGCTGATACAGGTTATAAGAAAAACTGTCGTAGTTGTCGATGAGCAAAATCATTTTAATACCTCCTCTGCTTCCCGGATGGCCTGGATCACAGCCTTGGCCTTGTTGGCACATTCTTCGAATTCTTTTTCCGGCACGCTGTCGGCTACGATCCCCGCGCCGGACCGGATGCAGATCGTCCCGTTCTTTTTATATACCAGGCGGATGGCGATGCAGGTATCCAGGTTTCCTGCAAAGTCCAGGTAACCGATGGCTCCGCCGTACACGCCTCGCTTGTTGTTTTCCAGCTGGTCGATGATCTGGCACGCTCTGAACTTCGGTGCTCCCGAAAGAGTCCCTGCCGGCAGGATGGCGTCTACCGCATCCACAGCATCCTTGTCTTCACGAATCGTTCCGGTCACGGTGGATCCTATGTGCATCACGTGGGAGAATCGTTCGATCTCCATGTATTTTTCTACTTTTACGGTTCCGATCCGGCTGATCTTGCCGATATCATTTCGGCCTAGATCTACCAGCATGTTGTGCTCCGCAAGCTCTTTTTCATCCTGCAAAAGATCTTCCTCCAGGGCTTTGTCCTCGTCCGGCGTTTTGCCCCGCGGACGTGTTCCCGCCAGCGGGAACGTGCTCAGCCTGCCGTTGTCCAGCTTTGCCAGCGTTTCCGGTGATGCTCCCGAAAGCTCGATGTCATCGCTGGAAAAGTAAAACATGTACGGCGACGGATTTGCTGCCCGGAGCACCCGGTATGTATCGAACAGACTGCCCTCTGCTTCCGCCTTCATCGGATCAGAGAGGACTACCTGGAAAATGTCTCCCTCACGGATGTACTGTTTGGCTTTTTCCACCATGTCACAGTATTGTTCTTTCGGGAAGACCGGCTCGATCTCTGTTTTCAGCTGCAAAGTCGGGAAGGTTTCTTTTTCCCCTTCGCGGATCAGCTTCGACATGTCTTCTAAAGTCTCCTCCGCTTTTTTATAGGAACCTTCGATGTCCTCTGTCATGACTCCCGTGATCAGCATGATCTTCTGACGATAATGATCGAAAGCGATGACTTCGTTGAAGAGCATCAGATCCATGTCCCGGAAATCCTGCTGCCCTTCGCTGGTCAGCTTCAGCTTTGGCTCGCTGTATTTAATGTAATCGTAGGAGAAGTAGCCTACCAGACCGCCGGTAAAGGTCGGCATTTTTTCCATCACCGGGCTTTTATATCTGGCCAGGATCTCACGCAGTGTGTCTCCCGGATGATCCACGTGTTTTGTCGTCACCGTCTCAGTGCCGTCTCCCAGGTTTTCCCGGATGGTCACCTCACCGTCAAGGCAGGTGATTTCCATGGTCGGATCGTATCCCAGGAAGGAATACCGGCCCCATGCCTCTTCCTGACTGGCGCTCTCCAGCAGGTAGCAGTGTCTGCTGGCTTTTCTTAAAATCCGCATCACCTCGACTGGCGTATACGTATCGGAAAGGATCTCGCAACACACCGGCACACGCTTGTACGCCCCACCCGCTGCGATCTGTTTTACTGTCTGCAAATCTGGATACATGTTGTTTACCTCCATAAAAAAACTCGTCCTCAACAGATATATCTATCTGTCAAGGACGAGTTAATGTTCCCGCGTTGCCACCTTGTTTCATGGATCTCTCCATGCTCTCTGTGAAATACTATCATATTCCCGGCAACTGACGTATGCCCTCACGTCGCAGAATACTTGGTGCGGATCGAAATCCCGGTACGGTTCACTGCGCCCTCAGCGGTCCATTTGGCAATCTGCATCTCCACCCGGATCCCACCATCCCGAGCTCTCTGTGGGCGCATCTACTGCTTTGATCTCCGCCTCAACGGTTTGTATTATTCTTGATTTCTTAACAAAAATACCACACTTTTTTGGTGATGTCAACAAAAAGAATGTAAAGCTTGCGTAAAATGAATCGTAGAGCTTTATCTTCTCCGTCTTACCTGCTTTTTCTTGCCTGAGTTGCCGGCCTTACCGGCTTTTTTCTGCGGCTTTTTTCTGCTCCGCTGGTGCAGGCTGCTGGTCTGAGCAGTCTTCTTTTTCTGCTGTTTTATCGCCCAGTTGTTCTGCAGGACTGACAGCATTTCTGCTTCTGTCTCACTGACCTCATCAGAAGCATCCTCCTGAAGCTCCTCTCTGCGGCCTTCCAGCTCTGCGCGAAGTGCTTCCAGATCATCCAGCAGCTTGATGTTCTGCGGACTTTCTGCCGACTCAACGCCATATTCTTCCGCATCCGTTTCTTCCGGATCCATCATTTCCGTCTCGTTTATTTCCTCATCCAGCCACTGATCGATAGGATCCGGTCCCAGCTCTTCTTCCGGCCAGGCTTCCTCGATGACGGACGGTTCTTCTTCCTTTTTCCGCTTGGAGAACAGCCCCAGCATCCAGCAGGCAAGCACAATAAACAATGCCGAAAGCACTGCCGATCCGATCAGGTATGGCATATTCAGTTCATGTTCATCGCTCTTCAAATCAGCCTTGGAAAGGCTTCCTTCCCGCACGCACTCGATTCCCCGGATCTCCTCCAGAGTCTTGCCGTTCTGAGTGCCTACCAGAGTCAGTTCCTTACGATCCGGAATATAGGAATACTGATACCGCTTCGTATCCGATTCGTAGACATACTTCCCTTTGACAGTCAGATCTCCCAGTTCTGAATTTCGAAATTCAGTGTAACCCTTGGTCAATTTGATATCTTTGAGAAAATCTTTAGACAGCTTGAATTCTCCCAGCGTAGCTTTCCCGAAATAAGCTGCGGATCCATCTTCCTCTTCTGTCCATTTCCCGTTATCTCCCAACGTCTCCATTCTTCGTTCTACATAAGCAGAATTAAACGTCAGATCCAGCTGCGTATCATGTGCACTCTTGGCAGTGTGCAGCTTGCCTCTCACGATGACAGGTTTGCCTTCATTGTCTTTATCTACTTTACCGTTTTGCAGGAAAACAGCCTTCTCGATCTGTTCCATGGTCTTCGTCGTGTGACCGTCCTCGCGGGACATGGCCGTCGAAAAGCCGTGAAGGCATACAAGCGCTGCGATAACAAAGATGATTCCGAGTATTTTTTTACGATTCATGATCTATTCCTTCCGTATATTTTCTACTGCATATTCTCTACTGCTTACGGTTATTCTCCAATTTGCTTTCTCTATTATAAATGCTCCCGTCGTGAATAGCAATGTGATTCTGGTATTTCACGCCGTCAAAAAAGCACAAAAAAATAATAATACCAGTCCTTCCGTCGAAACACTTCCTTTTCCCAAAGCTTTCATCTTCTGACCTCTGATGCCCGTGACTTGCAATCCTTTGCTTCTTTTCTGCGATCGTCTGACCGCCCTTTCGTCTTCTGCTCATTTGGTTCTGTGAAGTTTCCGCTTTGGCTGTTTCCGTGCCGGCCTTCTCATGGGAGCTATCCTGGCTTCCGGGGTTTCAACATCCGCAACTGGTATTATATTTGTTCTTCCTGAATCATTTCTGGTGGAATCACCTTCTTTCTAAAGTTTCTCCTCTCTGTGATTGTATTATAGCTGGGCAGCTCACAGAATGCA
>JABLTO010014515.1_pt1 | contig 30012 bp, 24 predicted proteins | sample 7160091 | NCBI WGS metagenome assembly JABLTO01 (sample SAMN14651225, study PRJNA627086) | human gut metagenome | isolation source: feces | host: Homo sapiens
CCGCATCAATAAACGGCATACCGTTGTCGATCAACGTGGACGGCTGTACTTTTTCCTGAAAACCGGCAACGTACTTGTCCAGTTTTTCATATTCCCCGACCTGAATATAGCTGCGCACATTGAGAAGAATGTTTTTCAGGTCATGCCGCTGCACGGCGACCTGCCGGTTGGCCTCATAAAGCGCAGTGTAGTGCTTGACCTGATCCTGCAGCATTTCTTCTAAGTTTGCAAGCTGAAGCCGCTCCCGCTGCACGCGGAGCTGGTCGGTGAACAGGTAAATGCACCCCGCAATCGCCGCAATCAGCAGCGCCGACAGAATAAGCGCCGGGATGAGGTAGGCGGTGTCTGCGAAGGTAACGAGGAGGTCGATAATGCAATACGCAAGCACAACTATCAAGAAAAGAATAAATGTAGTCATTCGTGGACTGCGCTTTTTATATGATTTGATGATATGCCACGCAACAGCAATATATGGAATTTCCAATAGAACACCGACCAAAGCAATCAGAGAAAAATACGCATTTGTATTAGCATGCAGCATATCAACTGTTATAAAAAAACGCGCAATAAGATAACTGCTCCCCTCTGCAATTACGGCTATCACATAAAGTGAAAGTGCAATGAACAAGCGGTATACCCATGATTCACGATAGCAGAACGTAAATAGAAAAATTGCTACAACCGAAACGATTGAGTTAAGTACAAGACTATATGCAAATTGTGTTTGCAGCGTGATAAGCACTCCGGAAGTAATTGCTAAAATCACCATAACCGGCGTTGATATATTTTTGCGACGAAGCATCTTTTCCATGCAGAACCATTCTATAACATTTGGCACTATGGCGGAAAGTGCGTAACCTATAATTTGCATATCATTCTCCATTTTCTAAACTTGATAATAGATAATAATATTATATAGGTTTAGGAAGCCATTGCCAATATGCAGTTTTGCGTGTTATAAGCACACTTTTGATTGCTCTACCTTCTGCTAACAATTCCAAGTCGAAAAAATGAAGCATTTCAAAAAGTTAGTAATTTTCTCTGCAAAATAAAAAAACAGCACCTTTCATCACTGAAAAGTGCTGTCATTTGGCGGAGAAGGTGGGATTCGAATTCTGGTTTGAGATTAAATTGTGTACAAATATGTTTATTACATGATATATCATATGTTTTTTGCAACCATTTATACCACTTAGTCTACATGAAATGTGCTTCGTAATTTCTGCTTGGGGTATAAATGGGGTACGCGAGCGAATCCTTCCTCTTCTGTATTCTTTTGCAGACGATACCTCAACCTTTTGCAAAAGGAGGCAATTATGGTAATCAGTTTATGCTGCGGAAAAGGCGGCACGGGAAAGACCACCAGCACCTGCAACATCGGTGCGGCACTGGCTGAACACGGCAAGCGCGTCCTGCTCATTGACAACGACCAGCAGGGCAGCTTAACGCTCTCGCTCGGTTATGAACCATCAGCCCTGCCAAGTACGCTGGCGAACCTGATGTTTCAGGCGATCGATATGCCGGAACTGCTGAACGAGACCATCGAGCGCACTATTCAGCAGGCATCGGACAATCTTCACCTCATTCCGGCGAATAAAAAGCTGGCCGGTATCCTGTCGCGGCTCGTCAGTATGCAGAACACCCGCTCCATGTTCCCGAATGATAACGATGGCATAACACCGGAAAAGATCCTGTCCGCTATTGTGGAGCGGCTCAAAACCTGTTACGACTACATTCTGATTGATTGCAGCCCGCATCTGGACTTGCAGATGATCAACGCGCTTACCGCTTCGGACCGTGTCATCATTCCCACGCAGGCGCATTTTCTCGATACGGCCGGTTTGAATGACACCATCGAAATCATTCATAAGGTGCAGCAGTCGCTCAATCCGTCACTGAAACAGGTAGATATCCTACTGACGATGTTCATGCCGCGCACCATTCTCAATCAGATTTCGCGGCAGAATATACAGGAGCGTTATGGCGAGCAGATGCACGTTTTCGAGCAGCCGATAGACTATTCCATCAAGGTCGCGGAACACCCGGCTATCGGTGTCAGCCTGCTGGAGTACGCTCCGCAGAATACGGCGGCGATTTCTTATCGCGCGGTTGCAGAGGAGGTCATGCAGCATGGCTAAATCAGCACTTGCCAACGCACTGAAAGAGCGCAGCGCAAAATCTGCCACCCAATCAGCCGATGTCAATGATTCGGTCGATGAAGCATTTGAAGCCTTGTTCGGTGCAGCCGCACCACCGGCAAAGAAGAAGCGCGTGACGATGGAGCTTCCTATTGAGCAGCTTCACCCGTTCCGCACCTCTCACATTGGCTTCAAGCCGTACAGTCAGGAGAATTTGAAGATGCTTGCCGATGATATTGCAGAGAACGGACTGATAGAGAACATCAAGGTTCGGCCGTCCGAACACGGCTATGAAATTCTCAGCGGGCATAACCGCGTTGCCGCCTGCAAAATGCTGGGGCGCAAGGAAATCACAGCAGATATTGAATTCGTTGACAACGCCAGAGCCGTTGTGATTGCTACCGTCACAAATTTGCAGCGGCGGCAGAGCCTGCTTCCCAGTGAACGCGGCTGGGCCTATCGTGCACTGCTCGATGCCTATCGTCAGCAGGGGAAACGCAGTGATTTGGTTACTGCAACTTGTGGTGAAATCCACCACAAGTTAAAAGCTCGAGAGAGAGTAGCGTGTTTCTTCGGAGTTGGGGTCAATGATGTGCGACAAACCGTGCGGCTGACATATCTTATTCAACCCCTGCTTAATGCAGTAGATGAGCGTAAGCTGAATATGATGTGCGGCGTTGCAATCTCGTATTACGATGAAGGCACGCAAAAACTGTTTCAAAAGCGACTGAATACAGAAAATCATCGGATATCTGTCGCTATGATGAAGCAGATTAAGAAAATCTGTCCGCCGCCGTCTATTCCGTCCGAAGAACTGAACAAGGTATGGAAGCAAGCACTGACAACATCCGCAGAGAGGAAAAAAGACAATATCAGCTTTTCACGCAAACGGTTTGAACCGTATCTGCACCGGATACCGCCAGATATCAATATCGAGGATTTGTTCCTTGAGTTTCTGCAAAACCGCTTTGCAGATGGAGAACAGCCATGAAAAACAGACAAAAATTATCACGCGCACCACCATGTATTCTTACCGCATTTAATCATCGTAAAAGTACTTGATATTTTGCCGTAATTTTTTTACGGCCGTGATTGACTTCCCGTCTTATGTTGGATATACTATATCCAAGGGAGGAATGATTGTATGCTGAAACGATTTGAAGTACAGGGATTTAAGAGTTTTCTGCACCCTGTTACGATTGATTTTTCTGATGTCCGCGATTACCAGTTTAATAATACCTGCGTGAAAGATGGTCTTCTGAATAAGATTATCGTTTACGGGCGAAATTCCGTTGGCAAGACCAATCTGGGACTGGCACTCTTTGATATTGTATCGACGCTGACCAGCAACAATGTGTCTTCTGAACTGTATAATTATTATCTGAATGCCGACAGCACAACGGATTATGCTCAGTTTGATTATCTGTTTTCATTCGATAACGGAGAAGTAAGATACCAATACCGCAAAAATGCTAAGCGTGAGCTGATCTGGGAAAAGGTCCTGCTGAATGGCAATATTCTGTATGAGTATGATTACGCCGTTTCCGAAGGTATGCTCGAACCGCTGCGTGACCTTATGCCTACGTTGAACTTGAACTTCCGCGGTTCAGACTCTATTTTGAAATACAGTATTGCGAACTCTTCTCTGGAAGCCGATCACCCATTGTATCAACTTTTACATTTTGTATCACATATGCTATGGTTCCGCAGTCTTGACGAGAACAAATACATCGGATACCGAAGCAACAGCTCTAATTATCTGGATTTCATCTTTGATGATGCTGTTCTGCATGAGTTTGAACAGTTTCTGCATCAAGCGGGCATCAAAGAAAATTTGATTGTTCGACAGGATACCGATGGTGAGCAGCGTCTGTATTTCGATACAAAGGTACCTCTGCCTTTTTTCAAAACAGCTTCCAGCGGCACACGCGCACTGTATACTTTCTTCTATTGGTATAAGACCGCCGCAGATGTTTCTCTGATGTTTATTGACGAGTTTGACGCATTTTATCACTATGAACTGGCAGAAACGATTGTTAAACTGCTGGAAAACATGCCGCAGTTTCAAACAATCCTGACATCGCATAATACCAATCTTCTGTCTAATCGAATCATGCGTCCGGATTGTTACTTCATTCTCTCCGAAAACGGACTGCACTCTTTCGCCAATGCCACAAAACGTGAACTTCGTGAAGGTCACAATCTGGAAAAGCTCTATATGAGTGGTGAATTCAATGAATAAGCCGAAGATACTCTTTCTGGTCGAAGGCGCAAAAACAGATGTGCGGTTAATGCAGAAACTGCTCTATGTTTACGGATTCGATCAGAAGTATGAGATCGTTTCGTATAATACCAATATCTATACCTTATATAATGAGATGTTCCGGGATAACGATCCGGCTGACTTAGACCTGCTTCAAGTTCTTAAAGAACACGAAAAAGATCCCCGCAAAAAGCCGTTGTTCGATCAATCCTACTCCGACATTCTTTTGATTTTCGATCTTGATCCACAAGACCCGCTGTTCACTTCCGACAAGATACAGCGTATGACAGAATATTTTGTAGAATCGTCCGATATGGGCAAGCTGTATCTGAATTATCCCATGGTAGAAGCCTTTTACCATATGCATGATATTCCGGATGCACATTTCAACGAGTATTTTGCCACACAAGAAGAGTTGAGCAACGGTACTTATAAACAGCGCGTCAATCAGGAAAATCGTAACCGCAATTACACAAAATTTGCAGTTACAAAGGAAGAATGTAATACTGTCATACAGCAAAATCTTGAAAAGGCACGCTGGTTATGTAATGTACCAGACGGTATTCCCGATGAAATATCAATTCTTTCTGCTGAACTGCGTTATTGGGAACAACAGATGATTTCCGTATTGTGTACCTGCGTGTTTTATATCCCGGAATATGATCCCAAACTGATTATATGATGAAACGCACTGCCCCATCTTTTCAGGTCAGAAGCAGTGTAGCAAGGAGGGACTTATGACTACTGCTATCAGCTTACTGTGCAGTGCGGCTATTGCCTGCACTGTGCCCGCTATTCTTCCTGTGTCCACCGCACCATCGTATTCCACCCCACCCATCACAACCGAAGCACCGGCAGTTTCGGAAGATTTTACCGTGCTGGAGCAGGAAATGCTCGATTTAATCAACGATGCCCGCGAAACTGCCGGTCTGCCGCCCGCACAGTCGAACGATGCCCTGCACGAGATGGCGCAGGTCCGCGCACAGGAAATCATGGTTTCGTTCTCGCATGAGCGTCCGAACGGCACCAAGGTTGACCTCATGCGCGAGGTCGGCATCACACCGCAGAATTACTGCGCCGAGAATATTCTCAGCGGTACGGACGTATCCACGCCGCAGTCCATGATGAACTGCTTCATGAACTCCGAGCCGCACCGCGCATGGATTCTCAGTGAGGAAGTCAATGCGGTCGGCGTGGCTATCGTCCAAAATGAATATGGGCAATTCTATGCGGTTCAGTCGTTCGGCTACTTTTAATCCGAATTAACCGTACAAACGAGAGGTCATTCACGATCTCTCGTTTTATTTTGCAAAAGAAACAGGTGATTTTATGGAATTTACTCTCCCTCAGCGGTTCACTGCGGCTATTCTGTCAGCTGTGACCGCCCTCTCCTGCATGACGATGAGCGTACCGCTTGCCGGTGCGGCAGACGAGGACAACAAAGCCTCTGCTATCGAAATCAAGGTCGGCGAAATCTACAACATATCAGATAACGGAACGCAGAAAGCGTGGTTTCGGCAGAACGGTTCGGCGCGTAATGTATGGCCGATGTACACCAAAGCATCGGATGGCACGACAATTCGCGCATACTGCGCCGACCATGCGAAAACCAATCCGGGAACCGGCGGCAAGCCGTACACGGTCACCGGAAAAGTTTCCGATATGCACGTTTACGGCGTGGCGACACGCAGCGATTCCCGCACGACTCTGAACGAGTTTATCAGCTGGGCGCAGGCACCGCTGACCGCGAGCAACTTCACAGCGGATATGTACTTTTCCGCATCGCAGGCGGCTATCTGGGTCGCGCTCGGCGATGCGCAGATTGCAGCGAACAGCAGCTTTGGCGTGAGCTACACAAGTTCTACGGCTCTCGGCTACCGCGCGTCCGGCAAGACGCTGAGCGCATCTACCACCTCCGAGGCGTTGACGCTGTACGCCGCAATCAAGATGCTGGAATACGGCAACACATTCTACAATGTGTGGGGCCCGAACGGGAAAAATCATGCGCCGTGGACCGGCTGCACGATCAATTATACACCGGGCAGCAGCACATACAGCGCAGCAAATGTAAAGACCGGCTCGATCAATCTGACCGGCGGTATCATCAAATCCGGTGTGTTCGCAGAAAAGCAGATCGACGGACAGACCTGTCTGGTTCTGCCGATGGCGGCGGCTTCCGCAACATTTGTACGCGGCAATAAAATCACGCTCAAAGCCGACAAACTGCCGACCGGCGCATTTCTGATGAGCGAAACGGGTACAAAAAGCACAAACGGCACATTGACGCTGGGTAATGTGCGGAATGACAAAACGCTGTACAAAAACGGCAACGATATGGCTTACGGCGAAACCTTTCTGCTGTGTATCCCGAAAACGACCGCCGAACAGATGGACGCGGCAGACACCAAGTTGCAGACTGCTGTTACCGCGACGATGAATGTAGACCGCTATGATGTTTATGTTGCATCGACCAACGCCAGCGGTGTTCAGCCGGTCATTCTGGTCGAACCGGCGGTCAAGCAGTCCGCCGCACAGCTTGTTTTCGTCAATCAGGAGGTCGCACAGGGTACGGTTCGCGTGCGTATCCTGAAAACTGATGAAGCCGGTGCAGGACTGGCAGGCTGTACCTTTGAGCTGACCTATCCCGGACAAAAAGCACCGCTGACCGGCGTTTCTTCCGCGTCCGGCGAGGTGGTTTTCAACGATTTGCCGCTGAATACCAACGTTACGATACAAGAAACCGCCGCACCGAAAGGCTACACGCTGCTCCCGGCAAAGACGGTCAACACCGGCACGAAAAGCGGTCAGACCATCGAATTGCAGCTTGCAAACAGCACTGACCATACATTCAAAATCCATAAAATCAGCAGTGCGGATGGCCGCAATCTGATGGGCGCCACCTTTGAAATTCGAGGCATTGACAGCGATTATAAACACAGTTTCACTACGGACGCACTCGGAGAAATCACAGTACAGGGCCGCGACCTGCCGACCGGCTCTTTCGAGGTATACGAGATTGCCGCGCCGGAGGGTTACGCTACCGATGGTTCGGATATTCAGACCTTTGCATGGGATAACTCCAAGGACATCGAGCTGTCCTTTAAGGACGCTCCGCGACCGGGCATCAAGATTTACAAGTTCGACAAGGAAACCAAGATGCCGCTGGAGGGCGCGACCTTTGAAATCCGCCGCGACGGTCAGGTACTTGCAACCGTAAAAACCGATGTAAACGGCAATGCCGGTCTGTACGATCTGCCCAAGGGATTTTATCAGGTAGTCGAAACCGAACCGCCGCAGGGTTATCTCCGCGACGAGCAGGTACACGAAGTATACATTGACCCGACCGCAGACCCGACGCAGCTCATCCGCGAAGTCGATGTTGCAAATACAAAAAAATTATCCATCCGTATTGTGAAAATCGACAAGGAAACCAAGGTTCCGCTGTCCGGCTGGAAGTTTGATGTTTATTACAATGATGCGCATTTGACTACGGTAACGACCAACCAGAACGGCGAAGCGATGGTTGAAAATCTCCAGCCGGGTACTTACCGCGTTAAGGAAACCGGCGGCGATACCGAGCATTACAACATGGACGCCGGTGAGCAGACGGTTGAGTTGGTAAAGGATCAGGCCGAAATCCCGACCCTTACCTTTGCTAATACCATCAAGAAGCATTTCGGTATTCTGAAAATCGATAGTGAAACTCACAAGCCGATTGAAGGCGTAACCTTTGCCATCTACAAGGACGGCAAGCTGCTCGGCAACTACACCACCGGCGCAGATGGTCGTATCTGGCTTCCGTATGCAGAGCCGGGCACTTATCAGGCGCAGGAGGTCATTACCGATCCGAAATATGTCCTCAATGAAAAGGTGTTCACCATCGAAAACAACAGCGAATATCCCACATTTTTCGTGATCCCCAACGTCATGAAAAAGGACATTACGGTCACTAAAATTGACAAGGATACTGGTAAACCGTTGCAGGGTGTTGTTTTCCAAGGCTTCAAGGACGGTAAGAGCATCGGCTACTTTACCACCGGCGCGGACGGCAAGTTCACGATCTCCTACGCAGACAGCGGCACTTATACCTTTAAGGAGTATCACACTCTTGCCGGTTATGTGCTGAATAAGGAACCTATTACTATTGAACATACGACGGACGGAAATGTTGATCTCGTAGTGGACAATACCGTACAGAAGAAGTTCGAGGTCATCAAGGTGGACAGCCAGACCAAGCAGCCGCTGGCGGGCGTACAGTTCAAAATCTGGCGCGACAGTGTGCTACTCGGTGACTACACCACCGATGAAAACGGTAAGATCACGATCGAAAAGGCTCCGGCAGGCACTTACAAGGTGCAGGAAGTTGCGACCTTGAAAGAGTACATTCTGAACGACAAGCCTTACGAGATCGAGCATACCACCGACAAGGACACTTCTCTCACTATTGAGAACACCAAGAAGCCGGGACTGTCCATCAAGAAGATCGATGCGGAAACCAAGAAGCCTCTGAAGGACGCAGTATTTAAGCTGACGCGCGCCAATGGCGATGTAGTCAAGGAAGATATTCGTACCGGCGAGGACGGTACAGCCTTCGTCGAGGGACTGGATGCCGCAGATTATATCGTGACCGAGGTTACCGCACCCGGTGGCTACATCATCGACAAAACTCCTCATGCGGTATCTCTGGAACAGGGCAAAACCTACACGCTCACTATCGAGAACACCAAGAAACCCGGTCTGCTCATTAAAAAGGTTGATGCACAGACCAGTAAGCCGCTGGCAGGCGCATCGTTTAAAATCACGCGCGGCGATGGTTCGGTCGTTCGAGAGAATGTGACTACCGATGTGGACGGTATCGCGCATCTGCCGGAATTGGAAACCGGAACGTATATCATCACGGAAACAAGTGCACCGTCCGGTTATGTGATTGATGAAACGCCGAAAACCGTGCAGCTGCGAGAGGGCCAGACTTACGAGGTCGTTTTCTCGAACAGCCGCAGCTACGGCCTGCAAATCCGCAAAATCATCAAAGGCACTAACAAGCCGCTGAGCGGCTGCGTGTTCCGGGTTGCCAAGGTAAGCGGTGAAATTATCGGCAAATACACCACCAATTCCGCCGGTTTGGCGACAGTCAGCGGTCTGGAGGACGGCGTTTACGTCGTCACGGAACTTTCGTGTCCGGAGGGCTATCGTCTGGACAGCACACCGCAGAACGTCATCGTCAAATCCGGTGAGCTGGCGACCGTTGAATTTCAGAACGAAAAGCTGGCAAGTATCCGCATTAAGAAAATCGATGCCGTAACTAAGAAAGGCATTTACGGCGTTCGTTTCCTCGTAAAAGATGAAGCCAACAACCTCATTGGCGAATATTCTACCGACCAGGACGGCTATATCGAGCTGCGCGATATTCTGACGGACGGAAAGAGCGAAATCAAGCTGAAAGTCGAGGAAATCGCGGCGGCACAGGGTTATGTGCTGGACAGCACGGTTCGCACGCTGCGTATCCGCCGAGGAGAAACGACCGAACTGGTCGTGGAAAACACGCCGGTTCTCGGACAAATTCAGGTGGTAAAGAAATCCTCGCAGGATAATCCGGTCACAAATCAGCTCAAAGGCAGTCTGCTGCAAGGCGCGGTGTTTGAGGTTGAAAACGCGGAAACCGGACGTATTGTAGATACGATTACCTCGGACTCCCGTGGTATTGCGGCTTCCAATCCGCTGCCGCTGGGACGCTACTTTGTGCGCGAAATCAAGGCTCCGCGATTTTATCAGCTCAACACACAGAAAGTTGAAGTCAAACTGAAGGTCGAGGGCGATGTGGTCCGCATCGAGATGTATAACGATGCCGCAAGCATCAAAACAAGCATTAAGAAAACGGGCAATTATACCGTAGATGCGGGCGATAATATGCGCTATGACATTACAAATGTTGCAAATCAGTCCAACGTGCCGCTGGATAATTTCTTCTGGCATGACCGTATTCCGACTGATGCCGTTCGTGTCGGTACGATAACGACCGGTACCTATAATGCGCGTGTCTGGTACAAAATCACCTATAAGACGAACAAAAACGGTTATCGCGTGCTTGCGGACAACCTGCTTTCCACCAACCGCTATTCGTTTAAGGTGGATTCCGGTTCGCTCAAACTGGCAATCGGTGAGTATGTGACCGATATTCGCTATGAGTTTGGCACCGTCCCCGCCGGATTCAGAATGACGGAAAAGGCAACGGTTTACGTCTATGTGCCGCCGTATATGGCAAATGGATACAATATTACAAACCGTGTGGATTGCGGCGGTTCGTATCAGGGCGAATGGGACAGCTCGCCCAGCGCATGGGTAACAAAGATCCATCGCGCTCCGATCTATACCAAGCCCACGCTGCCGAAGACCGGTTACTAACTACAGAAACGAGGGAAAACGATAATGAAAAAGAAATGGCGGTGGCTGATAATGCCACTTCTTGCCGCACTGTTTATCAGTGCGGCAGGCGCAGCAGATGAAACCGAACAGGTGCTTTTAGCAGGCGATCACGCAGTTTATACGCCGATCACAGTAGAGCCGATCGAGATAAACGGCATTCCTACGCTGACGAAAACATATGAAATGCCGCCGGACTTTGATCCGGCGGCACTCAAAGAGCAGCCTTTTGAACAGAATGGATATTGGTATCGCTATGACCGTATGGACAAATCGATACAGTATAAAACCGATACAAAGGACGCGGAGGACACGGTAACGATAGACGCGCCCTCTTCCGATTTAGCGACGGTTATTGACCGGTTTCCGGTCACGAAAACCTATGCTAAGGACGGGTTTATTGGTGACTTAACGCTCGATTTACAGAGCATCAAGGTGGAAGCGACCGGATACAAAACCGTAACGGACAGTCACCCGCACAGTGTCACGAAAAGTTATACATTGCCGTATAATGACCGTTCGCTCGTCCCTGAAACGGTTCAGGCAGACGGTTTGAGCCTGCCGCGCACCGGTCTGACATGGGCAGAAGCAGCCAATGTGTCGGACTCCGATGTACCGAACAGCTGGACAGCTACCGCAGTTTACAGTAAAACTACCTACACCAGCCGACAGGTTGCGACCGGCTATCAAGCCAGTGCCGTTTATCGCGGGCAAATTGCAAAAACAAGCGTGGATCATGTGACGTATACCGTAACTTATGTCGGCAGCAAGATACCCGTCATGCCGTTTTTAGATCCCGATGTAACGCTTTCGCAGATCGTAGTTGTCTGCGTCGCGGGCGTTCTCCTGCTGGTGTTTTTGATCGTTCGCTACGTTCTTTGGCACACGGCTCGCGTCTATGTCTACAACGAGGAACGCCGCATTCACGATGTGGTGAGCCGCCAGTTTGTGCGCGTTCGGACACCGAAAATACGGCTGAGTGCGCTGCAAGGGCACGCCGAAACAGAATATACCGTTATTCTGCGCCGCAAGCTGGCAAAACGCCTCGTAGGGCGCGATATTGCCATTGAAACCGGCAAAGAAGCGCAGCATCATGTAGTTGAGTCGTTCGTGGGAAGCGATTATGCGTTTGGAATTATGATTTGAGATGCACTTTTAGTAATTATCATGTTGGAAATCATCTATTATAGAATTATTAAATTTAAATAACATATTGATATCATGAGTAGTTAACGGATTATGAGCATTGGGATTGATAAACGCCCAAGGTTCACCAAAAGTGTCGGATTGACAAGATATATCTAAAAATAAAATAGCAGATAAACTCATAGATGCTTCCGCTATAGTTACATCTTCTATTGCCTTTCCATCTTTGGTAGATAACCTTTCCATCGTCTTATGTGGCAAATCTATAAATATACGACGGCATAAAGGACGTAACCTCTGTTGTGTAATCCACTGCCTGATGCATTTTTCTTTATATCTAGACGGAATATCTGTCGATTTATCAAATGGACAAATAATAATATATGGAAGATGCTTGCAAAATTGGGAGGCGTGTTGCATGAAATAGTAATAGTTGTTCTCTGCCCACAGATATGCATCCCAGTTTGAATTTTTTACCATGGTAGTTGTTTTCAAGTTGTGTGCTCTTATCTCTAATCCCTCATATATGCAAAAATAATCTTCTCCACAAGGCTTCGAAAAAGTTCATCTAAGATAATAGATAGTTTGCCAAAAAACTGCTTAGTGAAAGCATGCCTATCCCCATTCAGAGATCCTCCAACTGTTATGTAATACTTTCCTTTAACAGTACTATACTTCGAACGTGTATCATTGAAGCATTTTGTGAGTTTTTCTTCTAATTGGCGATAAAGAACTTCTCCCATTCCAAAATTCTTTACATCAAAAACAGCAATATTTTTCTCGCCCCGCTTAATCAAACCATCCGCATAATAATCGTCCTTTTTATAGCATTTCTCCTTTTTGATAAAACATTGGGGGATGAATTGCACTCTATGTTCATATAACCAACAGTATGCAAGTGCCTCAACCCTTTTGCCCTGATTAGATCGCGATGAAATATCCTTGTACAAAGTTTCTGCCAATCGGCTTTGTCCGGTTTTGTGAAAATATTGCAGCACATCAGCGATCTTTGAATTTTCTTCGTTGGAGAATCCGCTAAAATCAGTAACATTTTCGAGCTTCAAATAGTTCTTTGCAAATTCTTCAATAGTCATGGATAAGTCGCTCCTCAATTAAATAATATGCAGGTGATTTTTATGAGTAAAAATAGACTATTTCTTCTTATCATCATTATGACGATGCTAACAAATGCTTCTGCCCTCGAGTATCACTACACAGCAAATCTCTACCCCAATCACTTCTACACTTCAACGTCCTCCAACCGTGCGTTGGACATTGACAGTGCAGACGATTCAGGTGGAGCCTCCATCATCATCCCGTCGGACAGCATGAGCGCGGATGCGGATAACACAGCACCGCGCGAAGGCTCGCCGGTCATTCCGGTTGGTTCGTATATTGACCCTTGGGGTGACGCCGTAGAGCAGCAGATCAACACAGACGAAAAACTGAACGGCATAGAAAACGTGCCGTTCAACCGGCTGGCAGGCACAGCAAGCGGCAGTTATACCGTTCAAGCACAGCTCGCCGTCACAAATGGTCATTTCGGTGCGGTATCCATCGGCAATCATAAGCTTTTCGCTTACGTTTACCCCGGAGCGACATACGAAAGTATGCAGAAAGGCGCAGGTCATGTAGACGGCACTTCGGTCTGGAACGGAAATGTGGCACTTTGCGGACATAACCGCGGCTCATGGCCGTATTTCGGTACACTGAAAAATGTACAGGTGGGCGATATCATTACTTATCGCACTTCGCTTGGCGTTCGGACGTACCGCGTCACCTCGGCTGGACAGATTGCGGCAACAAACACCGCCGTTCTTAGCCCTACCACAGGCAACCGCATTACCCTGCTGACCTGTATCGCCAACGAACCTTCTTACCGACTGTGCGTGATCGGTCAGGAAATTAACTAAGCCAACGGAAGCTCATTCAGCTTCCGTTTCTTTTTGCTCCATCAAACGATGAGCGCGGTATATGATCTCCTGCCGCCAATTCTCCTGAACAGATTGAGCTGCTTGCACCCGACGAATGATCTGCTGGGCTTCAGCTTGCAGCTTCACAGACCGTTCTCCCTTTTGAAAACGGTATTCCAGTCTTTCCAGCGCAATGATCAATCCGGCAGGATCAATATCTGTTGTCCACTGCATGATTCACACTCCATCATTTTATCGAAAGGAACATTCCTAATTATGAACAAAATCCATCTTTCTATCAACTATTCGCGGCTTATGCGGCGCGTCTTTCTTGCGTACCGCATTGCACTGATTCTGCTGCTTCTGGCAACCCTTTTTCTGCCGCACGCTTTCGCGGTCGAAGATATGTGGACCGCCGCAAACCGCATTATCAAAGACGTTTATACCAAAATCGCAGGCGTTTCCACGGTGCTCGCCGGTCTGATGTCCGCTGTTGCAGTCATCGGCGCAAAAATGTCCGGCACGCAGCAGAAAGCAGATCAGGCTTGGGACTGGCTCAAGCGAGTCTGGCTTGCCTGGGTCATTATCAACGGCATTGGAGCTTTTATCGCCTACGTTCGTCCGCTATTCAACGGTCTGGCGACGCTGGAGTAACTTAATAAAGCAGTTTGGGATAATTTGTTCGTCCGTCAACGACACGATAAATGAATACCGTACTGTCAATCAGCTTATACACAATAATATAGTTGCCACAAATCAGCTTACGATATTGCCGCATAGCTAAAAAGTCATCTGAGTGCAACGGTCCGATCAGCGGCTGCTCGGCTAAAAGGTCGATTTTGTCCAACAACTTATTGGTAATAGTTTCTGCCGAATGAGGACCCACTGCCGACAAATGAATATCAGCGATCCGTTCAATATCCTGCCATGCAGGCGTAAGAATACGCACATTATATTTAGGCATTCGTATATTTCTCCTTCAGCATGGCACGAACATCTTCCACAGAGTAAGTGGGCTCGCCATTCAGGCGGGAAAATTCAGCTTCCAGGACAGCTGCTCGATGCTGCAAAACCTTTTCACGATTTTCAAAGGCATCAACACTCATAAAAACAGCGTCACCTTCTCCGTTTTTGGTAATATAAATGGGTTCCTGCGTTTCATGTGCTAAGTTGGACACAGTATTGTAATCATTTCTCAACGTGGTAGAAGACTTTATTTTCATATCAGACACCTCCGTTTATTCTACTATTATTATATGAGTATTCTGCTTTTATTACAAGAGGGGGTCATCATATTCTCGAAAAACTTATCAAAGCGCTGTTCGAATGGCTGGCAACGATGTGGTACGAGATGGTGGAAAAGCTGCTCCGGCAGCTTATGACACTGCTGCGCGTAGATACCTCGTATTTTGCGTCCCGCGTGCCGGTCGTCAAGGATACTGCCACCATTCTGCTGGCGGTCGGCTGGGCGCTGCTCATCGGCAATCTGGCGTATCAGGCATTACGATCCATGGCCTCCGGTGTCGGCATTGAAGCCGAGGAACCGGGACGATTGTTTCTGCGAACGGCTATGTTCAGCTTTCTGCTTGTATGCAGCAGGCAGATATGCGACATCGCGCTCAGCCTTTCCGCCGTTATCATGCGGATGCTGGAAGTGCCGAAAGCCGTGACTTTCACGCCATTCAATGAGGATTTCTTCAGCGAACTGCCAAATGCGGGCTGGCTGGTGGTCATCGTAGTCAATGTGTATATCCAGTGGCAGATCATCAAGCTGTTCTTCGAGGTCGCGGAGCGATACGTCATTCTATGCATACTCATCTACTGCGCGCCGCTGGCATTTGCAATGGGCGGCTCGAAAAGCACCGCAGAGATTTTCCGCGGCTGGCTGAGAATGTTTGCATCTATGTGTACGCTCATGGTGCTGAATGTGATGTTCGTGAAAATGCTGCTGTCCGCTATGTCCAATTCGCCAACCGGTGTAGCAATCGTGCCGTGGATCATGCTTATTACGGGCATTGTCCGCGTGGCGAAAAAAATGGACAGCATTATCCTGCGTATCGGGCTCAATCCGGTTATCACCGGCGACCCGCTGGGGCATCATCACGTTCCGGGTATGCTCAGTGCCATGCTGGTGCATCACGCGGCATCGTTTATCAAAAACACGATCTCGAATCCGCCGCACCCCACCAATACGGCTACGGCTCCGCCGTCCGGCCCGCTGGCCTATGGCATGGACAGACAGGTCGGTAACGGACAGCCTTCACAGCTTTCTGCATCGTCCGGCAGCAGTTCGCAGAACAATACGCAGCAGAACAGCAATTTTTCCTATGGTTCGTCTGCGCGGCATACTGCATCGTCCCATATGCCGCATCAATATGCAGACATCAGCATTGATGCAGACGATTTCACGGACGGCGATTTTGTGACCGTGAGCGATTCGGCACATTCCGGTGCCGCGCGAATTACACCGGTCGCGCCGCAGATACGGCCCCTGCCGCATGATTTTGCGAAAACACCGCCGCCGGTTTCTCCGCAGTCCGCAAGACCGCCGGTTGTCCCGCACGGCGCATCTGTCGTTCAAGGAACACCGAATGTTGCAGGTACACAAAGCGTCAACAACACACAGAATACGCCCCAAATGCAAATTCATAGTGCCATGTCGCACGATTTTATTGCACCGCAGGCGGCGGAACATAGCGCGGAAAATACTTCGGTTCAGCCGCAGTCCATCGAACACAGCACACAGACCGAGAAAAACGGCGGCACGCACGGTCAGCAGTCCGGACGCATCAGTCCGGTAACACCGCCGCGTCCCGCAGGAATTCGTGAAGCGAAAATCGCAGAACATACGGAAAATCATTCTTCTGCACAAACCAAGGTCGGCAGTTTTGGCCACAATACCGAAAATTATGGTTCCTCTGCAATTATGCAGACATCTGAACGTGCCGTAGCGCCGAAGGCTGCCCAACTTGGCGGAACTGCACAGAACGTAGAGTCTGTCCGCAAAACCACACAGAACGTAGAGTCGAGCCACAGAATATCTGGTATGCAGTCTGTCCGGTTGAATACTGCACCTCAGGCAAAGAGAAATGCTGTTGCGGTCAAACCGGATATTACGCCGCAGCGCAACCGCGGCACTTCTACCGCCGCAAGACCGGACATTTCTCCGGTTGCACCCGCGAAACCCACAGTTCAGCCGCCGAAAGCACAGACTGCGCCGGAAAATCCCGTTTCACCGGTAAGTCAGCCGCGCACCTTGCGCCGCAGTGCCGAACCGGTGAAATCAAACAACATAACACCGCAGAACGGAGAGGAACGTCATGCAGGACGAAAACACAAGCCGTAAACGAGCGGTTGCGGCGGCACGCATCGCACACGCCGCATGGTCCGGCGGACCGCACGGCGCGGCAGCTGCCACAGCAATCGAAGCCGGAAAGCATCTTGTGAGACCCGTGCTTGCGGCAGTTACCGTGATTTTCGGCTTACCGCTGCTGTTTCTCGCGGCAATACCGTGCAATCTTTTTGACGCGCCAAGCGTCAAATCTGCCGATATACAGGAAATGACCGCACAGGCGCAGACACTGAACGCCTCGTGGAAACGTCAGCGGTCGCTGGAACAGCAGGCCGTAGAACTGTTCGTGTCGCTTCTGCCGAAAAACCTTGGGTTTATCTCGGTAGAAACCCGGCTCGGGAACACGAATGACTACTGGCAGATTGCCATTACATCAGTCCTGCACGAACAGGACGTTGCTCTGCTCGATGAGGACAAGATCGTGCAGACGATGAAAGACAAAATGCAGTACAAACTGGAACCGAAGTACAAGGACGGCAAGCTTGTCGGGCATATTCTGGTGATTTACGACATGACACCGGACGAGCTGATGGACAAGCTGGCTTTTGATGAACAGCAGCGCGACTGGACGGCATTGATTGCGGACACGATTGCAGACAGCGATTACGCCGCGCCGGTCGGTTCCTCGGACAACACCGCAGACGAAGATCTGTCCGATATTGTATTCACCGGACGCGGAAATTCCAAAAATGTCGTGTATTTCAGCCAGTATGACAGCCGCTGGGGCAGTCAGATGTACGGCCGCACCAACACGATTGCGGGCGCAGGCTGTGGGCCGAGTTCGCTTGCTATCTGTATTTCCACGCTGACAAACAAAACGGTCACACCGCCAGAGGTCTGCGAGTGGTCGGTCAAGACCGGTCATCGCTGTGAGGGTTCGGGCAGTTATCACAGCCTGATTCCGGACGGTGCGGCGCATTGGGGCGTACCCTGCCGCGGTATCGGGCAGAGCAGAAAACTCCTGATTCAGGCTTTGCAGGACGGGAAACTGGTCGTGGCGATCATGAGTCAGGGGCATTTCACGCGCGGCGGGCATTTCATTGTGCTGCGCGGTATCACAAGCCAAGGCAAAATCCTGGTTGCGGACTGTGCCAGCTACGAACGCAGTCAAAAGGAGTGGGACATCAATATTTTTCTGAACGAGTGCAACAAGGGCTCCGCCGCCGGTGGGCCTTTCTGGGTACTGGGTTAGGAGGAACAAATGGAAATTGAATATCGCAGCGATAAAATTCTAAAACTTAGAGTTTTTCGTGTAAAACACCGCATTTCACTGGCGGAACTGGCACAGTCCAGCGGCGTGAGTATCCAGCGCATCAGTCAGATCGAGCTGATGGACTGTCCGCTGACACCGCATATCGAAGAACAGCTCACGCGCGCACTGGAAGTCGTGCTGCTGCGCCGCAGTGCTAATGCGGCCGCCGCTATCGCGGACTACCGCGAACAGAAAGGACGGCTGTTTCTGGCTGTTCCGGAAACCGAGGTGATAGCAGATGGATAACGAGGATACTTACTTTATCCCGGCGAATTTCACCGATGCAGGCCGCGTATTCGGTATGTTTGAACTGCGTAACTGCATCGAAGCGGTCGTGCTCGCCGCGCCGACACTCGGTCTCTGTATGCTGATTGCCCGTCAGCTTGCGGTGTCGCTCACGATAAAGCTGGTGATCTCGCTGTGCTTGCTGGTGCCGGTCTGCGGCTTTGCGTTGCTCGGTATCCGTGACGACTCGCTCAGCCGCTTTCTCAGCGTATATTTTCGCTGGCGCAGACACCGCAGAATTATCTTAAACAAGGGAGGAATGATCAAATATGACCATAAAAGACGCGATTTTTGGCGCGCAAAGCCCGCAAAAACTCGCCGCTGCAAGCGATGACCTGCAAGGCAGTCTGCCGATTGCAGATATAGACCGCGGCATCATTCACACAAGGGACGGCGGACTGGTCGGACTGTTTGAAGTGCTGCCAATGAACTTTTTCCTGCAAAGCACCGCAGAGCGTGTCCGCATTGTCGGCGCACTGGCCGCATGGCTCAAAATCGCGCCGAGCAGCGTACAGTTTCTCTGCCTGTCACAGCCGGTCGATGTGGAGCAGTACACGCGCCGTATGAATGAGTACGCCGAAAACGAAACGGATGCAAGCTGTCGGGCCTGCATCGAGGACAATATTGAGCAGGTGCGCGGCATGATCCAGGGCGGCGCGTTCACGACACGTTTTTTCGTGGCATATCGCTTTGAGCCGGACATGGCTCCGGCGGCCAAGACACCCGAACAGCGTGCAGACGCGCTGTATCAGATTGCGGATACCGCCAAAGGCTACCTTGCCCGATGCGGACTTACTGTTGCAGAACCGCAGTACATCGACAATCAGATGGTGGAAATCGTCTTTTCCATGCTGTGCAAGCAGACCGCGCGGAATATCAAGCTGCCTGTGGATTTCCGGCTGATGATGGAGGACTATTTCGGTATTCCAACCGAGGATATGCCGGCTGAAAACAACTTTTCAGTAGATAGCGAAGCTGCGGAGCCGCTGACACACAAAGAGAAAAAACGCAGAAAGAAACGCCCCAAACCTAAGAAAAGCAAGCTGAAATCCGAACAGTCAGACGGTACAACGCGCGTGATGGATCTCATCTGTCCGTCCGCGAGCGACATGACGCACCGCGACCATCTGGTGATAGACGGCGTGTATCACGCCTACCTTTACATTGCCGGTTACGGCTATCAGAGCCTTGTACGCGGCGGCTGGCTGGCGGCGCTGGTCGGCATGGGTGACGGCATTTCGCTTTCTACTACTTTGCTTCGCCGTCCGCGCGAGAAAATATTGCCGAAAGTCGCAAACTCTACAATCTGGAGCCGCAGCCGTATGCGTGATGTAGACGACACCCGCGCCGATTATGAGCAGATGGGCAGCGCGATTTACGCCGGACAGTACATCAAGCAGCAGATGAACACCGCAAACGAGGACTATTACGATATGTACACGCTCATTGAGGTCACGGCCGCAAACGAGGAACTGCTGCATACTCGTCTGGCGGAGGTCGAACGCCTTTGCGCGTCACAGGATATTATCTGCAAACGCTGTGACTACGTGGAGGAACAGGCGTTTCACTCATTCCTGCCGGTAGTCGCTCCTGCACCGGAGATCGCCCGCAAAGCGAGAAGAAATACGCTGCTTTCCGGTGCGGCAGGCGCATTTCCATTCTATTCGATGGAGCTTTGCGAACAGAATGGTATCCTCATTGGTGAAGACCTGCGCAATCATGCGGTCTGTATGCTGGATATTTTCGACGGCAACCGATACAGCAATGCCAATATGACCGTTCTCGGTATGTCCGGTGCGGGCAAGACCTACCTGTTGCAGCTCATCGCCATGCGTTACCGTCAGCAGAGCAAGCAGGTTTTCCTGATCGCGCCGTACAAAGGCTACGAGTACCGTGCGGCGTGTGAGGCCATCGGCGGTCTGTACATCAAACTCGCGCCGTCCTCTACGGACTGCATCAACTTTCTGGAAATCCGTCGCCGGACGCTGGACGTAAACGCCGAACTGACGCGCACCCGCACCCGTGAAGATTCTCTGCTTGCAGACAAGATCAGCCGCCTGCACATTTACTTTTCGCTGCTGCGGCGCGGTCTGACCGAGGATGAGAAAAGCCGTCTTGATGTGGAACTCATGCGGCTGTATGAGCGTTTCGGCATTACGCGCAGCAATGACAGCCTGTATAACGAATACGGCGAACTGAGACCGCAGCCCACACCGGCAGATTTCTATGAACTGCTGAACGAACGCGAGGAAACACAGCCGCTTGCCGGTATTCTCAGCCGTTTCGTGACCGGTTCGGCGGCAAATCTCGGCGGCATGACCAACATTGACATGAATAACAAATATATCGTGCTGGATATTTCGGAAATCGGCAAGGAACTACTGCCGTTCGGCACACTTCTGGCGGCGGACATCTGTCTGGACTACTGCCGAATGTCCCGTGCGGAGAACAAGGTGGTCATTCTCGATGAGGTCTGGTCGCTGATCGGCGCAGGCTCTAATGCACAGGCGGCGGAGTTCGTACTGGAACTGTTCAAGACGGTGCGCGGCTACGGCGCGTCCGCTATCGCCGCCTCACAGGACTTGGAGGACTTCTTTGCACTGGAAAACGGCAAATTCGGCAAAGCACTGCTCAACAACAGCCGTATCAAATTCGCGCTGATGACCGAACCTGAGGAGGCTGCGCTCATTCAGCAGCACTACCACCTGACGGACGAAGAAATGCAGATGCACGCCAATTTCACACGCGGACAGGCTCTGCTGTGCGCCGGACGGAACCGGCTCGGTGTGCAGATCATTGCGTCCCCGCGGGAACATGAGCTGATTACCACCGACCCGCGCGACATCGCTCGAATCCGCCAGCGGCAGCACATTGAAGAAGCGCGCCGCCGCAGACACCCGACAAAGGAGGAAGTCCCGAATGATGAATGAACTCGAAAGCAAGCTGGAAAAGCTGACGCGGCTGACGAAAGCATTTGAGCAGGCAGACGATAGCAACAAGCGAAGCCATCTGGCGAATGAACTGCTCTGCACGTTGGAGAATACAACGCTCTCGGCTCGGCGGTATTTCAGCTCGTTTCTCAAACCGGAAAAGCATGGCCGTGAGGCGCATATCCTGCCGTACCATGTCGAGAAACACTGCGCGGTGGAGGTCACCCGTGACGGCTGGACGCACATTCGCCTGAATACGCTCCTGCAGAGCAACCGCCAGCGCGTGACCGGCTACATCGAGAGTACACTGCTCCAGATGCTGCATGACCACCGTGCGGAGGGCGGCACGCTCCCGTGGTACGACCGCGCCTTTGTTATCATCACCGAACACACCGACCGCCGGTATACAGGCCGCACATTTGATCCCGACAACAAGGAATGGAAGTGCGTGACGAACGCGCTGAAAGGCGTTCTGTTCGAGGACGATGACAGCCGAACGGTCAGCCTGATTCTGGACAGTATACCGGACGGAAAGGGCTTCACGGAAGTCATTGCGGCACCGTATTTTGAAGTGAAAAAGACGTGGATTGGGCGGTAAAAAAGGGGCCTCTGCACGGGCGGTAGTACCGCCTGTGTGAGAGGTCAAAATAAAATGACATTTTCGTTCCTATTTTCTTCCGTTATTGGAGAAAAGCAAGCGAAACCAATGCCGATAGTCCTCGATTTCGCAAAAGCACAAACTCAATTACCGCGACCTGGTAAGACAGGGCGGTAATTTCAGAAAGAAAGGTGATTATTTGCGCGTACAAACCATACTGCCTGTGATGCGGCTCATCGGGTGGTGCAAGAACATAGATTGTGAGTGTGAACACAATTTTCGCCGAATTTTCCGGCCGTCTGTTATGACCGCGCTGGTGCAGCAAAAGTATCTGCGGCCGTACTCGGCGGCATACGGCTGGCGGCTGACACCGGCCGGTTATGCGTGGCTCTCCGAACAGGGATTTCCCATGCAGGCAGACCGGCACACACAGCGTGTCAATCGCAGATTTGAAAACGCCGCTGTGATACTGACCATGTATGCCGCCGGCATTGATCCGTTCGCGGATTCGCTTGCTGCACTGCGGGAGAAAGGCGGGTACCTCTCGGCATCGGTGCTGCGCGGCAGAGAGGGACAGCACCCGATAGGCATCAGCCTCGTGTCCGGTTTCCTGCGGCTCGGCGGCACGATGTTCGCCGTGCATTATCCGCAGACGGCACAGCGAGTTATCATTCAGCGCGAGATAGACTGTGCGCAGTCTGCCATGCTCGGCAGCGGCTGCACCGAACAGGCGTATCTGCTGTGCGGGAGCAGCTACACGGATATTTATCGCGCACTGCTGGAAGAACAGACGAGCTGCACCGGCAAGCGCGTTAGCTACGCCCGTTTCTATCAGCAGATCAGTCCGGCATATCTGCTGCCATGCAACAAGGATGGTGTATTGCAGCTTCGGCTGATGCAGGCAGCGGACTACCGTCCCCGTCTGGCGAAAATGCTCGGCGCACCGATAACAGGCACACATTTATCCGACTGCGATTTCTTCAGCGCGGACTTTCAGTTTCCGGCCCGCATTGTCGCGGACATGGAGCTGCGTCAGGTATTCCGCGCGGCGCAGCAGTCCCGTGCCGCCGGATACCACGGTCTACTGCTTGCGGCGTTTGAAAGTCAGAAGCGCTTTCTGTCGCAGATTTTTCCGCCGCCGTTCTTCCACATCGCGGTAATCGACGAGCAGGCGCTCTGTATTCTCGAAATGGGTGCTGACCTATGACACTGCTGTCTGAACATATCGCCAAACTGGAAGAGCGATGCTGGAAACGGTTGGAACGTTGGAAAGCCAAGCACAGCGCAGATTGGCGGCTGTATGCCGTCCTCGGCGGTATGGGCTGGTACTTTTACGGCATGATCGTAAACTCAGTGCGGCTCGGTATCCGGCAGTCCTTCGACGTGGAAAGCAATATCGCAAGCATCTGGGTGGTGAACCCGTTTCGCAATTTGATCGCGCCGTTCACGCTCACCGGACTTGGACTCACCGCCGCACTGCTCGTTCTGGCGTGTCTGCTGACGAGAAAAGGCTTTAACTGGCTGTCCGGCTATCACCCGGTGCGCGACAAGCGCGGCTTTGACATTCTGCCGGACGGCACACACGGCACTTCACGGTTTATGAAGCCGGAGGAAATGAAAGCGGTACTGGAAACCGGCAGACTGGACGACCTTACCGGCACGATATACGGCAAGCACCGCGATGATCCGCTGGACGACAACCACTTTTCGCTGTATATCGCGTCAAGCAGCAAAAGCGGTCTTGCCGGAAATATGCTGGTGATTGGCGCACCGGGTACGGGCAAGAGCTGGGGCTTTGTGCGCCCGATGATCTTCCAGTGCGTCAAGCGCAGAGAAAGCATGATACTCACCGATCCAAAAGCCGAGCTGTATGAAAGCACCGCCGGTTATCTCGCTGATATGGGATACGAAGTCCGCGTGTTCAACCTGCTTGAGATGGAACACTCCGACCGTTGGAACTGCATCGGCGAAGCCGACTATGACGAACGCCTGATTCCGATCATCGCGTCTACCATCATCAACAACACCTCGTCCGAGAAAGAAGCCGGGGATTTCTGGGCGAAAGCCGAACTGAACCTGCTTACCGCACTGCTGTACTATGTACAGAACGATAAAGACGTTTCGGGAAACGCGCTTCCGCTGTCACAGCGGCGGCTTGGACGGATACTTTCGCTGCTGACCGATAACGGATTGGCAACGATCGACCGCGAGATCAAGCTGCTGCCCGCCGGACACCCGGCCAAAGGCCCTTACGGCCTGTTTTTGCAGGCGAAGGAGAACATACGCGGTAATATCGTGATCGGTCTGGGCAACCGCCTGAACGTTTTTCAGGACAAGCTGGTAGACGCGCTCACGGCAGACAGCACGATCGACCTGACGCTCCCCGGACACAAGCCTTGCGCTTATTTCTGTATCCTGTCCGCACAGGATCATACTTACGCATTTCTGTCCTCGCTGTTTTTCACGATGATCTTTTCGCGGCTGGAGCAGTACGCGCGGCGCGAAACAGAGGACGGCAAGCTGCCGGTGCCGGTGAATTTCGTACTGGACGAGTTTCCATCCATCGGCAAACTGGGCGATTTCAAGCGTTCCATCGCGTTCACACGCGGTTTCCGCATGAACTGTATCGTCATCGTGCAGTCCATCGCACAGCTCGCCGATATTTATCCGCGCCGCGAATGGGAGGAGATCACGGCCTGCTGTGATGCGACGATCTGTCTTGGCGTGAACGATACGACAAGCGCGCAGTTTGTCAGCGAAAAATGCGGTATGACCACCATTCGCGTTACGAATAATCAGCAGCCGCAGACACCGCTGTTTTCGCCGGTGGCGAACCTGTCCCGTCCGTATTCGCAGACGCGAAGCAACACCCAGCGTGCGCTGATGCAGCCGGACGAGGTACTGCGGCTGGATAATGCGAAAAGCATCGTCATGCTGCGCGGACAGCTTCCTATGCTGCTGTATAAGGTCACGCCGCCGGAGTTTGCAGACTTCAAAAAACTGCGAACATTGTCTATCGCGAAGTATCATGGCAAAACGAACGAGATGGAAGAAGATCCCCGAACGGCGCAGACCAAACAGCCGAAACGCTCTGCTGAGCAAGCGGTTTATGCCAATCTGCTTCACTTTGAAAAAGAGGAAAGCTGTCCGGCACTGACTGCGCAGCAGCTGCAAGAAATACAAGACGCACTGAACAAAGGAGAAAAAGACATATGAAACAGGAAAATAACGAAAATCGCCCATCTTTCGGACTGATGAAGCTGAACAACATCATATCGTATTACCATATGCAGATGCCGCGCTGGCTGTTCAGCGACAGCGGCTATTCGGATATGACCTTGGAAAGCAAGGTAGCGTACACGTTTCTGCTCAACCGATTTCAGCTTTCCCGGCGCAACGGCTGGGTGAACCGCTACGGCGAGGTCTATGTCATCTACACCCGTGAAGATTTAGCAGGGGAGATGCAGATCTCGTACCGCAAGGCGATTTCCTGCTTTAAGGAGCTGACCGAAAAGCACCTTGTCTGGGAGCAGAGGCAGGGGCGCGGTCTGCCGAACCGTATTTATCTTGCCGAAGTGGTTTTCGCCGAAAAAGCGTCGTTCGCCTACGACTGCGCACCGTTCTCCGCAAACGAAAACAGACCTGCCGAAAATGCAGGTCTGGAAAATGAAGATGATATGGACAGCAACAAGGAAAACTGCTCTGAAATGCCGGATACGAGCGCAGAACAGTTATATACGGCTGCAACAGACCTACCGGAATTGCAGTGCAAGACCTGCGAAAACGGCACATCAAGAGGTGCGGCAACCGCAGTTCAAGACCTGTCGAAACTGCACACAAGTAAGAAAGAGATAAGAAATACAGAAAACAGTTTTACTGAGGAGAGTTCGTTCATCGGCAGGACACGCGAACATGCGGAATTGCAGGAGATAGAGCGTAGAGCAGAATTTCAGGATTTTGTAGATGCGGAACGCAATCTGCTGGACGACTGCCTGCACTGGCTGTATTATTGCAGCGAGCTTCGCATCGGCAACTGCACCTATCCGCAGGACTATGTGCGCGAAAAGCTGTGGGGACTGACCTTTGAGATTGCCGAGGCGGCGGTGCTGCGGATACAGGCCAATGATCTGGAAATCCGCAGGAACGCCATTGTGTATGCCGCCAAGGTGCTGTTCAGCTGCCTGATGGAGTCCCGCAGCGAGGAAATGCTTGATCCGGTGGCAAATCGCCTGAAACGGAGGTTTTCCACATGAGATTTTGGAGTCCGGAGCAGAAATACCTGCTGGAAGTGCTGAAAAAGACCGGCTGTATGCGAAAAAGTCAGGCACTGACCTTGCTGCACCGGCAGTTTGGTACTTCACCTAACGCGATAGGCCCCATCTGCCGCCAGCTTCGGGACGCGGGTTATCTGCGGGAATTTGACGGCGTGATCTCGGCAGTCGGACCGCAATATGAGCCGTTTATCCCGAATGCGATAGATCTCATTCTGGCGATTTTCCCGAGAGAGCTGCCGATTTTTGAACGCACAGCGCGAAATTCGCTGTACGCACTGGGCACGCAATCCGGTCTGCTGGCGCGAGTGTTTTTTCTCTCGCAGGAACAGAAAATATTCGCACTGCCGGAGCGCGATACCGTTGCAGAGCCGGCGTCCACGCTCACGGTTCTACTGCTGGAGGACGCGACGCAAGCCGGACGCATACCGCCTGATCTGTCCTGTCTGCTGGCGTATCCGGAGCAAAACGGAAAACTGACACTGAAACAACATAACGGAGGGAAAAAACATGAAAATTGATACCAGAGAACTGCTGGAACGCCTTTCGACCTCGCGCCGGGAGTTCAATGCGACTGCGTTTGCAGAGCTTGACCGCAATCTGTCTGACGAGGAACGCGAGGAATGGAACGCAATTTACGCTTCGTTTTCTTCGCGTTCGCTGCTGCGGAACACAGTGATTGGTCTGGAAACCATTCCTTTCCCGACCGATGAGGACGCGGAACAGGAGCTGACCTGCATGGTAGTCATGCGACATCTGGTGAAGGTGCTGATCCCGCTGCCGCTGTTCTGGCTGGAGGCGACCGGCATTAATCCGAACAGTGTGATTGGCGCGGAAATCGACTACATCATCATCGGCGTAGACCGTGAGGGGGAATGTGCGGTCGCGGCGCGTTCGCTCGCTTTGGAGCAGCAGCGTTGGCACGCGCTGAACGTGCAGCGTATCAGTGAGGGCGATGTGGTTTCGGCATCTGTGCTGGCCTGCGGTCCGACCCGCATTACAGTGACGGCCTGCGGCTTTGATGTGACGATGGGACAGCAGGCAATGAGCTATACCTATCTGGCCGATATGCGTGAGGAGTACCGCGCCGGACAGCAGATGCAGGCCAAGGTGTTGAGTGTGAGCGAGGATATGCTTGCCTTGTCCGTCCGCGATGTAGGCACCGATCCGTATGTCCACGCTGAACTGCGGCACCCCGTAGGTTCCAGCCGTATCGGCACGATCTCAAGCAAATATGCCGGCGGTGTGTTCTGCCGCCTGACCGATGGCTGCACGGTGGTCTGCCGCTACGCGCAGCAGTTCAGCGATGACGAGTTCAGAGTAGGGGATAGGGTAGTCGTGCAGATCCGGTCGTTCGTGGACGAAAAACGGTGGCTGAGGGGGAAAATTAGAGGGAAGCTCTAATTCAGATAAAGTCAACTATCTTTTCATATAGCAAGTGTATACAGCATATATTCTATCTGTGTTTGCGATATACTGCATATCCAATGCTTAGCAATCCTGCCGCCACAAGCAGAATAACGTCGATTTTCCTTTTCTCGAACAGCTCTTCTCTGCTGATCGGCGCTGTCGAGGTGAAATCCACGCGGAGAAACGACCGGTCGGCAGCGAATGTTTCTATCCCCGCTTTGGCGGTGCAGATGACCGCCGGGGAGATATACGTCACCATCTGCCCGCTCGGGGCGGCGAACAATACGGCGCCCTCCTCGTCCGTAAGCACCTCGATGTAGCCGTCCGCCGCAGGCTCAGTCACCTGCGCATACAGCGTCTGCCCGTTCTGCCGGAACGCGGCGCGGATATTTTCGCGCAGAAGCGTGCCGTTCATGTCGTACAGGCTGGCTGTACGCACGCCGTTCGGCAGGGTGATAACGCAGGCGATTTCGTCCGCCGTGCCGACATCAAACGCCTCGCCCGTGTAGATTTCGCCCTCCGCCGGGATGTTCAGCGCTGTGCCGCTGTCCAGATTGCAAATCTGCCGCGTGTTCCCGTTTTGCAGTACGCAAAGCGAATTGCTCCCGACCACGTTCGTTACGCCGTCAAATTCGGGCGCAAGCAGCACCGTGCCGTCCTGCCGCACGACGCCCCACTTTCCTGCTTTGGTCTGCACAAGCACACGGTCGAAAGCATCCGTTTTCTCGCCGACAAAGCATTGTACCGCCGCGTACTGCTCAAACGACGCCGCCTGACCGCCTTGGTTCCAGTATGTCACGGTATTCCCGTCCGCCACTGCGGCAAGGCCGGACGCGAGCAGCATGATATCGCCTGTGGTTTTCGTGATTTCCCGGCCGTCCGTATCCATAAGCGCTTCTGTCCCGTCCGACGACGCCGTAAACAGCTGCGTGTCGCCGATATCATACGGCTGAATGTCATCATATTGCCCGCTGACACAGGTATTATCATAGTAAAGCGCGTTCTTCCCATCGCGGCTGCCAATCCACAGCACGCCCTGCGCCGTTTCTCGGACTTCAGGCGACACGATATTCCCCGCTTCGGTCTGAAACAGGATATTGCCGTCCGCGTCATAAACCGTATCTCCCACGGTAAACGAGCGTTCGTCCGGCGAGACCCCTATCGGCTCTCCGGCACCGGACGATGCAATGACCTTCTTCGTTTTCAGGTCGATGAGGTCAGCGTCCCACAATGTCATATCATCCGGCGAAAAAGTGCCGACTGCAACATCTCCATAGAACTCCACACCATTATATCGGTACGCGGTGAGCTGTTCGCCATCGCGGCTGAAAATCGCATATTTCCCATCGCGCGGGAGCAGGAAATACGCATCGCGCTCAAGAAGCGTCGGCTGCGGCTGCTCAAGCACGTGTTCGATTGTGCGGAACTCATTCAGCGTTCCCCGCTCGTCCGTATACAGCCGAAGCGTCTGCGTCTGCGCGTCCCAGTCCGCCGCGTATTCCCCGAGTCCGAACAACTGCCCGGCATCGGTCACTTCTTTCCATTCCGGCTCCGCCGCGAACGCCGTGCTCAGCAGCAGCGCCGCCAACGGCAGGCTCAGCAGCTTGTGTATCTTTATTTTCATCGCGCCCTTTCTTTGATGTACTTTTATCTCAATGTATTTCCATAAGATTTACAGCAAGGGAAACGGTACTGAAGTAAAAATTTGTATGTTTCTGAGTATAAATGATTTCGAATACTTTCGTTTGCTATTGATGAGATGCTGGGGGTCAATAACGAAAAAAATAAAATGGGAAAATGATAGTGGAATCAGTTTACATTTAAATTCGAATATTCTCCTTAGAGAGTGTATGCATATATTTTCAAACACAGCTTTGAAATCATTTCATCCGGAACAGCCGGTATGCGGTCATAATTGACTGTTCTCGTGTGTAAGGATCGCTCGGCGCAAAGCGATTGCTGCCGACGCCCTGCATGACCATAGCGCCGTCCTCTGTCTGCATGGCGCTGACCTCGGCCACGGCCGCTTTCGCC
>JABLTO010184649.1_pt1 | contig 29919 bp, 24 predicted proteins | sample 7160091 | NCBI WGS metagenome assembly JABLTO01 (sample SAMN14651225, study PRJNA627086) | human gut metagenome | isolation source: feces | host: Homo sapiens
AATTCTGTATCCGGCAATGGAAGATTTTGCATTGGATATTATTATCGGCAAGGGACCGTCGGCGCGTTCGATTCGTCTGGATTTGCCGCGGTTTACGCTGATCGGCGCGACGACACGCGCCGGACAGATGACCTCTCCGCTGCGTGACCGCTTTGGCGTGATGCTTCGACTGGAGCTGTACACGCCGGAGGAATTGCAGCAGATTGTCGCGCGGTCTGCGAAAATCCTGCAGGTTGACGCACAGCCGGAGGGCACGTATGAGATTGCGCGCCGCTCCCGCGGCACGCCGCGCATTGCCAATCGCATGCTGCGCCGCGTGCGGGACTTTGCCGAAGTACAGTTTGACGGTGTCATTACGCGGGAAGCTGCGGATACGGCACTGCGTGCGCTGGAGGTCGATGAGCTAGGGTTGGATGCGATTGACCGCCGCATGCTGCGCAGCATTATGACGACATTTGGCGGCGGTCCGGTCGGCTTGGAGACGCTGGCGGCAACGATTGGCGAGGAAGCCGTGACGTTGGAAGATGTCTATGAACCGTATCTGATGCAGATTGGATTTTTAAACCGCACGCCGCGCGGACGCTGCGTCACAGCGCTGGCGTATGACCATATGGCGATTCAGCCGAATATGCCGGCGGTACCGGAACAGATGCGGTTGGACGAAAACCCCAATAGCAAATAACAGCCTGTGCCGCATAGATTGGGGCACACGATTTTATCTGATAGTAGAGGAGTATTGATTGTATGGGCAAGTATTTTGGAACAGATGGCATCCGCGGTGTTGTCAATGTAGAACTGGACGCACATCTGGCATTTAAAGTAGGCCGCGCCGTTGCATATGCGCTGTCTCAGCAGACCAAGCACCGCACCAAGATTTTGATTGGCAAGGATACTCGTATCTCGTCCGATATGCTGGAAGCTGCCTTGGTTGCCGGCATTTGTTCTTCCGGTGCGGATGTAGAGTCGCTGGGCGTTATTCCGACTCCGGCGGTGGCACATTTGACCATCAAGCATAAGGCGGATGCGGGCATTGTGATTTCTGCATCGCACAATCCGTATGAGCACAACGGCATTAAAATCTTTGCCGGCAGCGGCTATAAGCTCTCGGATGAGCTGGAAGCGCGCATCGAGGAGTATATTGACCACGTGGATGAGCTGCCGAAGGCAACCCACGATGCCATCGGCCGCGTGCTGCCGCTGAGCATTGATCCGGTAGAAGAATATACCGATTATCTGGCAGAGACCATTACGGGAGATTTGTCCGGTCTGCGCGTTGCGGTAGACTGCGCAAATGGCGCATCGTCTGCAACCGCTTCGGTGCTGTTCCGCAAGCTCAAGCTGGATGCTGCCATTCGGTACTATGAGCCGGACGGCACCAACATCAATGCACACTGCGGCTCGACGCATCTGGAAGCGCTGCAGAAGATGGTCAAGGACGGCGGCTATGATGTCGGCGTGGCATTTGACGGCGATGCAGATCGCTGCCTGATCGTTGATGACAAGGGCGAGGTGCTGGACGGTGACCGCATCATGGCCGTGTGCGCCGTAGAGCTCAAGCGTCAGAACAAGCTGCGCGGCAATGCATTTGTGGCAACGATTTTGTCCAACATGGGTCTGCACGCATATGCAAAGCAGCACGGCATCAGCATCGAGTGCTCCAATGTCGGTGACCGCTATGTGCTGGAAAAGATGCTCGAAAAGGGATACATTCTCGGCGGCGAGCAGTCGGGTCATGTCATCTTCTTGGAGTATGCAACGACCGGCGACGGTGAGCTGACAGCCATTCAGTTCCTCAAGATGCTGAAGGACAGCGGCAAGCGCGCCTCGGAAATTGCAGCAGAGGTTGTTCCGTGGCCGCAGATTATGATTAACGTGCAGGTGCCGACGGCAATGAAGTACGCCATTTCGGATCGTCAGGAAGTACAGGACGCGATTGAGAAGGAAAAGCAGGGTCTCGGCGAAGGCCGCATTCTGGTTCGCCCGTCCGGTACGGAGCCGCTGGTTCGTGTCATGGTAGAGGGCAAGGACAAGGATTCCGTATACAAGGCAGCAGAGGCTGTTGCCGGTGTCATCGAATCCATCTTATAATTTGTGAAACGACAACGGTCTGGTCGGATGCCGTGCGGCGGAAGACCAGACCTGTTTTCTGCTTTGTACAGCGAAATATGCACAAAAGTAAAAAGTAAATTTTGATACTTGTTGACTGGAATATACAAAGATTCGTTGACATTTTTTTGATGATAGGGTATAATGAGTAACAATATGATGTATGGCAAAGAATCTTCGGGACAAAAAACGGTTTCGGATGAGAACCTGTGCCGGCTGGCGCAGCAAGGAGACCGCAATGCGGAAGAACAGGTGGTCGTTCGGTATTTTGGCTTGGTAAAAGCCTGTGCGCGGCCCTATTTTCTTGCGGGCGGCGACGGAGAAGATCTCATTCAAGAGGGCATGCTGGGACTGCTCAAAGCAGTCCGGACATATGAACCGACGCGCGGCGTTCCATTTGAAGCGTTCGCGCGCTTGTGCGTGACGCGCCGCGTGTACAGCGCCGTGAGCGCAGCGGCGGCAGACAAGCATGAACCGCTCAATCATTCGGAAGACCTTGCCAAGACCCCTCTGTTTGACGAACATTCCAAAGCAGCGCATACCGCTGCGGATCCGGTGAATTTGGTCATTGACAGGGAAGAGCACCGCGAACGGCAGGAAAAACTAAAGGATTCCCTGTCCGCGTTTGAAGCACGGGTTCTCGCATTGTATTTGGACGGCAACTCCTATGAAGAGATGGCGTCCGAGGTCGGAAAACCCGTGAAATCCGTGGACAATGCCATTCAGCGCATTCGCCGCAAGGCAGCAGCGTTGTTTCCGGACGAACATCGGTAATCCCGAATGATTCTAAACACCGCCAAAGAGAGAAAGGAAAAATCATGTATCAGGACAAGACGATCGTATGCAAAGACTGCGGACAGACATTTGTTTTCACCGCCGGAGAGCAGGAATTTTACGCAGAACGCGGTTTTCAGAATGAGCCGCAGCGCTGCAAGAGCTGCCGCGACAAGAGAAAGAATGGCAGCCGTCCGGCACGAGAGTATTTCACTGCGACCTGCGCTGCCTGCGGCGGGGAAGCGCGCGTGCCGTTCCAGCCGAAGGACGACAGACCGGTATATTGCAGCGAATGCTTCGCAAAGATGCAGGCAAAGGACTAATTCAGTCAAATCTACAGAACACCCGCGGATAAAGTGGGTGTTCTTTTGTGCGATTGTATCAAATTGTTGGAATGTGTATTGAAAAAACACAACGGAGACAGTATAATACAAACAGAATTTATTTAGAAATACAGGAGGTCATTCCTATGGCTATGGTTACCAAGAGCACCACAATCGGTGAGGTTTTGGCTCGTGATATCAATACCGCTCAGTTTTTCATCAACATCGGCATGCATTGCCTGGGCTGCCCGCATTCGCAGGGTGAGAGTATCGAAGAAGCATGCATGGTGCATGGCACAGATGCAGATCAGCTGGTAGAAGAAATCAACAACTACTTCCAGAGCATCGGCTAATTTTTGCCGAAGAACGAAACAACAAGGGGAGCCGATACGATGTGTGTCGGCTCTTTTTTCTACAGAAAGGAACGCTATGCAGGAAAATCGCATGCATTTGACACCGCGGCTGCGCACCATTATGCAGCAGGTGCCGGAAGGCGCACGGTTGGCAGACATCGGGACAGATCACGCACTGATTCCGACGGCGCTGCTGCGCCGCGGTGTGATTCAAAGCGCCATTGCGTCGGATTTGCGCGAGGGGCCGCTGGACAGCGCTGCGCGCACGGCAAAACAATTTGAGGTGGAGCACAAGCTTTCTCTGCGTCTGGGCGGCGGACTGCAGACGGTAAAACCCGACGAAGCAGATACCATTGTTATCGCCGGCATGGGCGGCGAGACCATTGCGCAGATTTTGGCGGATGACGCGTGGGCGCTGGACGGAGCGCATTTGCTGCTGCTGCAGGCCATGACTGCACAGCCGTATTTGCGGCAGTATCTCGCGGCGCATGGCGGTGTCATTCAAAAAGAGTCGTTGTGCCGAGAGGGACAGCGCATATACACGGTTATGACTGTCGTTGGCGGCGGAAAGCGGGAACAGAAAAAACTGTCCGCGTGCTGCATTTCGGATGCGCTGCTGCGCGATCCGATGGCGGAAAAATACATACAAAAGCTGCTGCATCGAGAGCAAAAAATTGCGCATTCTCTGGAAACAGCAAAGCATCAAAAACCAGAGGAGCTGCACATGCATCGGGAAATGATTGCGGTGCTCTCGCAGGCATTGCACGCGCTGGGAAAGGACGATTAGTATGATTCAGGTAAAACAGATTTTACATTGTCTGGAACAGGCAGCGCCGTATGAGTTGGCGGAGCACTGGGACAATGTCGGCTTGTTGGTCGGAGATCCAGAGGCGCGTGTGGAAGGCGTGCTGTGTGCGCTGGACATCACGGAAACCGTGGTAGAGGAAGCGGCAGAGCGCGGCTGCAATGTGATTGTGGCGCATCATCCGGTCATTTTCACCTCGGTAAGCCGCGTGACTGCCGATACCGTCACCGGACGCATTGTCATCTCTATGATTCAGAAGGGCATTTCCGGCATTTGCATGCACACCAATATGGATTGCGCGGATGCCGGTGTCAATGATTTGCTCGCAGCATCGCTGGGTCTTACCGATGTCGTAAACATGGGCGCAGGCGAAGGCGGCAACCTCGGCCGCGTCGGCAATCTGCCGCGCCCGATGACGCTGGAGCAGTTTGCACAGCACGTCAAGCTGTCTCTGGATGCCGGCGGTGTTCGCGTGGCAGACGGCGGAAAAATGGTGCAGCGTGTCGCTGTCGGCGGTGGTGCCTGCGGTAAGATGATGGATGAAGCGGTTGCCAAGGGGGCAGACACGTTTGTCATCGGCGACTGCAGCTATGATATTATGATGCGTGCGCACGATATCGGATTGAATCTGCTGGATGCCGGACATTTTCCGACGGAAAATCCAGTTGCACGTGGATTCCGCGACTTGATTGCAGAACATTTTCCGGATGTACCCGTCTATGTATCTCAGCAGCACAAGGACTGCATTACATTTTATTAAAACAAAAAGAACCGCGGCACAGCTGCGGTTCTTGCATTGTCAGTGTAAAAATAGACGCACGAGATGGGAATAGCTCTTGCGATAGGGCTGATAGCGCATTGGCAAATCCAGCCAGGTTTTCTTGTCTACGATGCTTTTTCTGTGCGAAAACGTTTCGAAGCCAGTCTTTCCGTGATAGGCACCCATGCCGCTGGCGCCGACACCGCCAAAGCCCATGTGCGGTGTTGCCAAATGGATGATGGTGTCATTGATGCAGCCGCCGCCAAACGAGCAGGTTTCTGTGATATGCCGGATGGTCTTTTTGTCCTCGGAAAACAGGTACAGCGCGAGCGGGTGCGGATGGCTGTTGATGACCGTGAGTGCCTCGTCCAGCGAATCATACGTCAAGATGGGAAGAATCGGCCCGAAAATTTCTTCCTGCATCACGGGATCGTCCCATGTGACATCGGTCAGAATGGTGGGGCTGATGCGGTGCTGCTCCGGCTGGAATTTGCCGCCATAGACCAGCTTGTTTCGGTCAATGAGACGGGAAATTCGGTCAAAATGCTTTTGATTGATGATTTTTCCGTATTTGGGATTGCACAGAGCATCCGCGCCGAATTGACGGCGGATTTCGCGCATGAGCGCTTTTACCAGCGCATTGCGCACGCGTGCATCGCAGTAAATATAATCCGGTGCGACGCAGGTTTGTCCGCAGTTTAAGAATTTGCCGAACACAATGCGGCGCGCGGCGCGTGCGATGTTGGCGGTGCGGTCCACAATGACCGGACTTTTGCCGCCGAGCTCCAATGTACAGGGCGTCAAATGTTCCGCCGCACGGCGGAGCACCTCTCTGCCGACCGCTTGACTGCCGGTAAAGAAAATGTGGTCAAAGACTTCGTCCAATAGATGCCGGTTTTCCTCTCTGCCGCCGGTCACGACAGCAACGTACTGCGGGGCAAAGCATGCGGATAAAATGGTCTGTATCACAGCACTGGTGCAGGGAGAATAGGCGCTCGGTTTGACGATTGCGGTATTTCCGGCGGCAATCGCGTCGATGAGCGGATCGAGAGTCAACAGAAACGGATAGTTCCAAGGGCTCATGATGAGCACCACGCCGAGCGGGGACGCCTTGGTATAGCTGCGGGCGGCGAACTGCGCCAACGGCGTACGGACGCGATGCTCCTTGGCGTAGGTGCCGGTATGGCGGAGCATAAATGTCAATTCATCCAAAACCATGCCGATTTCGCACAAATAGCTTTCCTCGGAGCTTTTGCCAAGATCTTGATATAGGGCGCGCGCAATGTCTGCTTCATGCCGGACAATGGCGGCCTTGAGTCTGCGCAGCGCATCCAGCCGGATGCCGACAGGCAGCGTTGCGCCGCTGGAAAAATAGCTGCGCTGTGCGGAGACAATTTTGTGAATCTGTTCCGGTTTCATAGGACTCCCTCCAACAGGTTTCTAGCTGCATTGATGATAGCACAAGATGTCCGCGGCGTCAAACGAATCTAGAACGGGATGCCTTGACATGATGTTGTGTGGTCAAGTATAATTTTATGTGAAAAAGATTACGAATAAAGGAGTAAGCGTATGCCTTTAGATGCTGTGTGCCTGCTGGCGACCGTGCGGGAAATCAATGCCCGCACGGCAGAAGGACGCATTGATAAAATTTACCAGCCGGAGCGCGATGAGATTGTTTTGTCGATTCGGCTGATGCGCGGAAGCGTCAAGCTGCTGCTGTCTGCCGGTGCAGGCTCTCCGCGCATGCACTTTATTGAAAAGGGACGGGAAAACCCATCCGCACCGCCGATGTTTTGTATGCTGCTGCGCAAGCACCTGCAGGGCGCCAAAATTGTGTCGGTTGTATCGCCGGATATGGAGCGTATGGCGATTATCACCTGTGATACCGTTGACGAGATGGGCGTTCCGAGCAAAAAGTATTTGGCTGTCGAACTGATGGGCAAATATTCCAATGTCATTTTGTACGACGCGGACGGGCGCATTCTCGATGCACTCAAACGTGTCGACGGTGATACCTCCGGCAAGCGGCAGGTTCTCCCGGGGCTGTTTTACCGCATGCCGCCACCGCAGGACAAGCTGAATTTGCTGGAAATTTCACAGGCAGGTGTCGCGGCAGCCATTCGAGCCGCAGAGGAAGAAACCGGCGTGGATCGCTGGCTGCTGAATCATTTTAAGGGCTTGTCTCCGCTTGTCTGCAGAGAACTGGCATGCCGTGCCTGCGGAGAGACCGAAAAGCCGATGCACGCTTTGACGGATGGAGAGCGCGGCAGTCTGGCGGATGTGCTGGCGGATTTTGTACAGATGATTGAGAAAAATCGCCTCAAACCGTACCTGCTCACAAAGCGTGCAGACGGAACGGTCTTTGACTTTACGGTCATGCCGGTCAAGCAGTACGGAGATCTGATGCAAAACACGCAGGCAGACAGCTTTTCACAGATGCTTGCGGATTTTTATGAGAAAAAGAGCAATACCGAGCGCATTCGACACCATGCGGCGAATATGACGCACACCCTGCAGAATGCGCGCGACCGCATGCGCCGCAAGCTGGCTGCACAGCGCAAAGAACTATCTGATTCCCAAAATCGCGACAAATTCAAGCGGCGCGGCGATTTGATTACCGCCAATTTGTATCAGATTGAGCAGGGCGCGCGCAAAGTAAAAGTCATTGACTATTACGATCCGGCGTGTCCGGAGGTCGAACTGAATTTGGATGCGCGCCTGACGCCGCAGCAAAATGCACAGCGGCAGTTTAAGCTGTATACAAAGGCGAAAAATGCCGAGGAGCATTTGACGCAGCAGATTGCGCAGGGCGAACAGGAGCTGGAATATCTGGACAGCGTGCTGGAAGCGATTACCGAGGCGGAAAATTTGACGGATTTGGCGCAGATTCACGAAGAACTGGTCAAGACCGGCTATCTGTCCGCCAAGCAGGACAAGAAAAAACGCCGCAACGCAAAGCCTGTTCAGGGCAAGCCGTTTCACTACAGGACAAGCGACGGGTTTGACGTTTTTGCCGGCAAAAATAATATACAAAACGATTTGCTGACGCTGAAAACCGCATTTAAGCGGGATATGTGGTTCCACACGCAAAAGATTCACGGTTCGCATGTTATTTTGGTTTGTGACGGGCGGGAGCCGACGGATGAGGCGATGACCGAGGCGGCAGAGATTGCGGCATGGCATTCGCAGGCGCGGGGTTCTTCGCAGGTTCCGGTGGATTATTCGCAGGTGCGCAACATCAAAAAACCAAACGGTGCAAAGCCGGGCATGGTGATTTATCATACCCATCAAACAGCATACGTCACACCGGATGAGAAAAAAATCGAAAAACTGCGTGTGGAGTGAGAAAAACGCTTGTTGTTTTGTCACAAGTGTGTCATAATAAATAATATATTGAATTCACAAAAAAGGAGTCGTACAGATGCAAAAGCAAGAGCTTGTTGTAATTCTTGACTTTGGCGGACAGTACAATCAGTTGATTGCCCGCAGAGTAAGAGAATGTAATGTATACTGTGAGATTAAGCCGTATACGACCCCGTTGGAAGAGATTAAGGCGCTGCATCCGAAGGGCATTATCTTTACCGGCGGCCCGAACTCTGTCTTTGATATGAGTTCTCCGCACTATACCAAGGAGATTCTGGAGATCGGCGTGCCGATTCTCGGTATCTGCTATGGCTGTCAGCTCATCGCGTGGATGGGTGACGGCGAAGTAAAGACCGCACCGGTATCCGAGTACGGCAAGATTGAGCTGCAGGTAACCGATCCGGCATCTGCGCTGTTCCGCGATGTGCCGGAGACCTCCATTGTATGGATGAGTCATACCGACTACATTGCTACACCGCCGGAAGGCTATCAGATTGTTGGCAAGACCAACGATTGCCCGTGTGCTGCCATGCAGAACACCGAAAAGAAAATCTATGCGGTACAGTTCCATCCGGAAGTAACCCATTCCGAGTACGGCAAGCAGATTCTGCGCAACTTCCTGTATGAAGTGTGTGCATGCTCCGGCGACTGGGTGATGGATAACTTTATTGAGAACACGGTTGCTGCTCTGCGCGAAAAGATTGGCGATAAGAAGGTTATTCTTGGTCTGTCCGGCGGCGTAGACAGCTCGGTAGCAGCCGGCCTGCTGTCCCGTGCTGTTGGCAAGCAGCTGACCTGCGTGTTTGTCGATCAGGGTCTGATGCGCAAGGACGAGGGTGACTTTGTCGAGCAGACATTCACGACCATGTTTGACATGAACTTTGTGCGCGTCAATTGCGGCGAGCTGTTTATGTCCAAGCTCAAGGGCGTGACGGATCCGGAAGAAAAGCGTAAGATTATTGGCACGGAGTTTTACAAGGTATTCTGGAATGAGATTCGCGGTCAGGCAGAGGATGGATTCTTTGCACAGGGCACGATTTATCCGGACCGCATTGAGTCCGGCAAGGGCAAGAGCGACGGCAAGGCAAATACCGCTGTCATCAAGACCCACCACAACATGGCGAAAATGCCGGATGACATTCAGTTCCTCGGTGTCATTGAACCGCTGGGCGATTTGTTCAAGGACGAAGTGCGCGAAGTAGGCGAAAAGCTGGGTATTCCGCACGAGCTGGTATGGCGTCAGCCGTTCCCGGGTCCGGGTCTCGGCGTGCGCATTATTGGCGAAATCACCGCGGAAAAGGTCAAGATTCTGCAGGAAGCAGACTGGGTACTGCGTGATGAAATGTCCAAGAACGGCTATGAGTCTCAGCTGTCTCAGTTCTTCTGTGTTCTGCCGGGCGTCAACACGGTTGGCGTTATGGGCGACCACAGAACCTATGACAATCTGGTTGCCATTCGCGCCGTTACCACGGACGACTTTATGACTGCGGATTGGGCAAAGATTCCGTATGATATTCTCGCAAAGGTATCCAACCGTATCACCAACGAGGTAGAGCACATCAACCGCGTTGTGTATGATATTACCTCTAAGCCGCCAGGAACGGTAGAGTGGGAATAAGTCCCTCGAAATAGACATCAAGACTGCTTTCTATTCAGAAGGCAGTCTTTTTTTGCATTTATTGCAAAATGTGGAATAAAACCGCAAATAAAATAACGAAAGCGTTTCAAAAGCCAAAAATAGGCGGGCGAAAGAATACGGAATATATCCTAAAAAAATTCAAATAAGCGAATGTTTTTATAAATCACGGCAAATAGCTATGCGTTTGTAAAATAAACGCAAAATAAACATGAAAGAAAAGAGAAAGAAAAAGCCGAAAATTTAAATGAATATGGGTTAAAAAGTTATTTTAAATTCATTATTTCGGTATTTCGAACGAACATTCGATAAAACGGCATAGGGAGATGAAGCTAGAAGCATAAGGCACCACTGTTTGAGATGACAAACGATATTTTTTGTACATACAGTTTGAAAACTAACTATTTTTTACGATGGATACTTAGGGAAAATTGTATAAAACTTGCAGTTTGTTTTTTAGATATGTTCCTGAAAGAAACTAGAAAGGAGCGGTGTGCTTATCTCTAAATGGTTGACATTTGCTGTTGCAGACCGTATAATAATGATAACCATCATACGCGTAATTGTGAAAAGCGGGGGGAAGTTTTATGAAGATTACGGTATGATTAGCAGAACATATGTTTTCCTACGCTTGTAGAAAATACTCTGACCGGATGATTTTGTCAGGATGCTCCGCTGTACAAGGCACAAGGGGAATGATAAGGAGATTTTTACGAATGAACGAAAGTAAACCAATGCAGACAGGTGTTCCGAGCGCAGACCGCCCGTGGATGCAGTACTATCCGCCGCAGTTGATTGAAAATCTGGCAATTCCAGAACAGACCATTGGCGAGTATCTGCGCGCACACTGCCCAGGGGACGATGTCGTTGCCATGCATTACTATGGAAATGACATCACATGGAAGCAGCTGTTTGAGCAGGTTGATGCGACTGCACGCGGTCTGAAGGCGCTGGGTCTCGGTGAAGGCGATGCGATTCCGACCTTCCTGCGCGCTGTGCCGGAATTTATCTATCTGTTGTTGGCAGCAGAAAAAATTGGCGCGTCGATTCTTTGCCGCGACAACACGCTGGAAGAAAACGTAGAAGCGGTTCGCCGCTCCGGCGCAAAGATTATCTTTACGCAGGATTATCTCTCACAGAGAGAACTGAACTCATACCGTCACGGCTCGGAGACGCAGATTGCGGTGCTGGTATCTCCGTACCGCAGCGCACATTACGCATCTATGCCGGCGCATATTCAAAAGTACATTGACAGCAACTATCCGGATAAGCCGGCATACGGCGGCAGAACCATGTCTTGGGATTGGATTCTTGAGATGGGCGAGAAGTATACCGGTCAAGTGGAAGCGCCAAGAAACATTGATCGTCCACTGTTCCGCGCGTATACCAGCGGTTCGACCGGCCCGTCCAAGCAGGTGATTCATTCTGCACACACCATGATTGGCAATCTGCATCAGATGAATTTTTATGGTGCATCGGACGAATTCCGCCCGACGTGGCTGCTGACGCAGCTGCCGCCTAGCTTGGTTGCTGTTGTTGTAGCGATGATGCTGCTGCCGCTGGCTTCCAACAAGCTGTTGATTCTGGATCCGTTCTGTGCTCCGGAAGATGTTGACCTGGAAATGATGCGGTATCGTCCGAATTGCTGGCCGCTGATTCCGATGTTTATCGAAACTATCATGCGCAACGGCCGTGTGCCGGATGACTACGACATGTCTCATCTGTTCTCGACCGGCGCAGGCTGCGAGGCATTTAACAACAACCAGATGAAGCGTGCACAGAAGTTCCTGCATGACCACAATTGCAAGGCACAGTTCACCAGTGGTTACGGATGCAGTGAGGCTGGCTCCAATCTGACATTGCCGATGTCCTCCTATCCGCTTGGCAACGGCAATGTTGGCATTCCGATGCCGCTTTCTGTGATGTCGGTTTTCCGACCGGGCACGCATGAAGAACTGGGATACAATGAAATGGGCGAAATCTGTGTGACCGGACCGGGCAACATGATCGGTTACGATACAGCAAGAGCAACGGCTCGCGCACTGCAGAAGCACGATGACGGCCGCATCTGGCTGCACACCGGTGATATTGGATATATGAACGAAGACGGTGTTGTGTACGCGCTGACACGCGGCAGTGCACCGCGCTTTGGCTTCCCAGGCAAGGAGCTAGCAACGCTTCCGATGGAGAACCGTCTGGCAGATGCAGAAATCGAAGGCATCAAGGACGAATTCTTTGTTATCATTCCGGATACCGAACACAATCATCATTTCCTGCCGTATCTGTATGTCGTACTGGAAGATGGTTACACGATTGACGATATTAAGGATGATGTGGATGCCTGTCTGGATGATTACATGAAGCCGATGGACATTTTCCAGCTTCCGGAACGTCCGTTCTTCCACTTCAAGACAAACCGCATTGGTTTGACGCAGGAACTGATTCATTCCGATTTATAATTGGCTCTTAGACCGCACAAATCCGGTCAGAAGCATATGATGAACAGCAAAAGGGCAGTGTGTGGCGCAGCGCGCTGCATATTGCCCCATCACTGGAAATACTCTAAAAACAAGAAAAGGGGTGTTACATTGGCGCGTTTTCCAAAGGAAAACAAACCAACCAACGCAAGGGAAATGTATGATAAGGGAAGGGCACGTTCACAAATTTGGACAAAGATGGAGAAAAGATTATGAATCAAAAATTCAAACGAATTTTGAGTCTGTTCCTGTCTTTACTCATGGGCATGTCGGCATTGCCGGCATATGCAGCTCCGGAGCAGGCGGCAGACCAGTCCTCCACAACATCACAGACCGCTGAAACAAACACAGAGACAAACAAAACTGCTGCCAAGCAGAAAATCTCTGCAAGCGGTTCGATTACCGTAGGAGACGAGCAGGTTCCGTTCAGCATGGACGAGTCTGATATCAATGCAGCAATGGTTGCGGATAATTCCGAGGATACAACCGTTGATACATCTGATCCGGCTGTCAAGTCCGTAAAGAAGGAACTGAAAAACATTCGAGTAAAGTCTACCAAGGCAGACGGCACCGAAGAAAAGAAAAAGCTGACCGCAGAACAGCAGCAGCAGGTTCTGTATATGTTCCAGCAGTATCAGGACAACTGGAAGGCAAATGCAGATGTACTGGGTGCACAGCTTCCGTTCTACATGCAGTACAATGACAAGGGCGAAGACGGTCTCGGCGTTCTGGGCGAGATGCTGGTTCTGGCTGGCGTTACGGTTGATGCTGTCAGAAACGGCGATTACAGCTATGACGATCTGACCGGCACCATCATGACCTTTATGTACGGCGACCAGCTGGGCGTAAAGTACTATGGTGATACCGTGCGCAGCAAGCGCGACGACGCTATCAAGGCCGTCAAGGCATCCGGCGCAAAGACCGAGTATCAGAAGCTGTTGGTTCTGAATGACTGGCTGGCATCGCAGGATACGTTTGATATGTCCTATATCATGAATATGGGCAAGGATACTCCTACCATGGCAGCAGAGAACCCGAAGGATCCGGATCATTATCAGGATGTATACGATACTTTGTATGCTAGCTATAAGGAACAGATTACCAATCAGTTCCATGATCAGATTTTTGCAGGCGTCGAAGCAGATCTGCGTCAGAAGTTCTATGAGAAGGCAATCAGACAGGCGGTTTATACGCAGGCTTTAGATGGTAAGACTGACGAAACGGCAACAGAAGAAGAAAAGGCTGCTGCAAATGAGCAGGCGGATGCCTATATGGAAACCAATAAAGATGCGATTTCCAAGGATGCCGCAGGCTTTGTAAAGACCAGCTTTGGCGAAGAAGCTGCACAGCAGATGAGCGAGCAGGCGGATGCCTTTATCAAGGATGCAGAAGAGAAGGGTGTAGAAGTTCAGCCGGGCGTAACGATGACTGTTGAGCAGATCACCCAGAACTCTATGGCAAATGATAAGATTGTCGATTTGGATCAGGACGGCACGAATGAGACAACCGCTAATGATGCCATTCCGATTTATACCGAACAGGCAGCAAAGCAGCTGGCTCCGGCAGTTATCAACTACTGGGAAGGCAACCAGATCGGTGCACTGGCAATTGGCAAATCCGTTTGCTTGGGTTACTCCAAGGCATACGCATACTTGGTTCAGGCTTCTCATCCGGAAATCTACGGCAAGAACGGCGCTTCTACCGATATGTCCAAGGCGGACAACTGGAAGGAAGCCAAGGATCTGTACACCTTCAGCTCTGACGGCAAGAAGGTGAACACCGATGGCAACTACAGTGTAGACTTGGTTCGTATTACGTTCAAGGCTAATGTTACCATGTATGGTGAGACGCAGCCGGACTTCAACTCCGACCATTTCTGGAATGCAGTCAAGGTAGATGGCAAGTGGTATTATGTTGACCCGTGCTACACCGACTGCTACAGTGAAGTTATGACGCGCGACCGCGTGGAGACCGATGGTTACATGAACCATATGTACTTCATGTTCAGCGATACGACCACAAGAAATCTGTACGATGGCTACTTCAAGGAATTGAATACGGCTTATCAGGATGTAGCTACCGACAAGACCTATGAGGACGCTTGGTTTGCTCGTGCAAAGAGCGATGTCAGCTCGGATGGCACGAACATGTACTATGTATATGATTCTACCAACCTGATTAAGCGGCTCAATAATTCCAAGCAGGATCAGACGACAACTTCTCAGGAAGATACGAAGTATAAGCTGGTCAGCCACCCGATTACCAATAAGGATTCCGGCGATGGTGATACCGATTATACGACCCTGATTGATTTCACCTACAAGCCGGATTCCAACAAGGATGATACGGTTGTTCAGGTTTACAATCCGGAAACCAAGAAGATGGAAACCAATGATATGCTGACCGAGCTGTATGCAAAGCATGCAGAACAGGCTGATATCTATCCGTCTATCGCAATCACTTGCGCACAGTATGAGGGTAAGCTGTACTTCAACCTGTCTAACTACATCCTGAGCTATGATTTGACCAGCGGTAAAGTTGCAACTGTCAAGAAGTACGATACCGTTTATGGCAAGCGCGACAAGACCAACGCATTCGGCGGCATGTCGTTCGCTCTGGTAAACAGCGCAGATGGCGCAGACTTTACGTTCCGCGATCATCCGATTGCAGGCATCAGCCTGAAGAGCGATGGCAAGCTGTATGTTTCCGTCGCAACCAATCTGGCGTACATCTCCGGTAAGGATGATGTAAGCAACCGTACCAAGCCGACCGATTCTAAGGATTATACCATTGACAGCAAGGACAATGGCTATGGTTACGAATTTGAGGAAAGCAACTACAATCCGGACTACAGCAACTACAGCAACGATAAGTACAGCGATTCGATGATGGAGCAGTTCGGATACAAAAGAGAAATCAACGACAACGATGAGTTCATGTGGGTTGCAAACCTGAGAGGTACCGAGGCAATGTCCAGCATCGCTGGCGAGAGCGTTGAGTACAAGAAGGAAACCTGCGATCATCACTACATCCATTTTGACGAAACCTACTTCACCAAGAAGAAGGATTCTGACGGCAATAAGACCGATGAATGGAACACTGGCGAGAGCTATGTCTGCACGGTTTGCGGCAAGTCTGTAGAGGAGCCGACCGAACCGAAGAAGAACAGCATGGGCAGCAGCAGTGACTACGAAAAGAAAAAGGCACAGTATGATAAGGACAAGGCAGAATACGACGAAGTTGTAAAGAATGCCGGCCATACCTATACTGCAAAGGATCCGAAGTGGACCAAGAACGATGACGGCACCTATTCCGTAACCTTCGATACGCTGGTTTGCTCCTCTGTTTGTGAGAAGGAAAAGAATCAGCGCGACTGCTTGGTCAATGATGATACCATCACGATTAAACTGAACAAGTCGGTTACAGCACAGGCAGAAATCACCAAGACCGAAGGCTCCTGTACCGATGAAAACGGTGTAAAGGTAACGTATACCGCTACCGGCGAGGCTGAAGGTCACAAGTACACCGTAAGCAACGTTGTAGAGACCGGCAAGGGTGAGCACACCCTGAAGTCTGAGTTCAAGTGGACTAAACTTAAGGACGGCGGCTATTCCGCTACCGTTTCTGCAAAGTGCGAAGTTTGCGGCGCAGAAGAGAAGGATGTACAGGCTGAAGTAACTTCTGAAAAGAAGGATGCAACCTGCACAGAAGATGCGCAGATTACTTATACTGCAAAGGCAACCTGTCTGGGTCAGGAACTGACCGAAACAAAGGCTGCTGAAGTACAGGAAGGTACTGCACTGGGTCACAAGTACAAGGGTGAAATCAAGTGGAGCGAGGATTACAAGTCTGCAAATGCAGAGTTCACTTGCGAAACTTGTAAGGATGTTCAGACTGTCAAGGCTGACGTAACCACAAAGATCGGTGATGCAACCTGCACGACCGGCGGCAAGGTAACGTACACCGCAAAGGCAGAGCTGAAGGACAAGAACGGCAAGGTTCTTGCAACCGCAACCGAGTCCAAGACTGTGGATGTACAGGCACTGGGTCATGAGTATGAGGCCAAGTTCGACTGGGCGAAGGATGGTTCTTCTGCAAAGCTGACGCTGACCTGTAAGAGAGGCGACGACAAGCAGACTGTTGACGCAGTCGTTACCAAGGATGAAAAGAGCAGTGTTGCACCGACTTGCACCGAAGCTGGCAAGAACGTATTCGTTGCAACTGCGACTTATGACGGCAAGGACTACACCGACACCAAGGAAGTAGCAGTTCCGGCACTGGGTCACAAGTACAAGGGTGAAATCAAGTGGAGCGAGGACTTCAAGTCTGCAACTGCAGAGTTTACCTGCGAAACTTGTAAGGACGTACAGACTGTCAAGGCTGACGTAACCGCAAAGACCGATAATGCAACCTGCACGACCGGCGGCAAGGTAACGTACACCGCCAAGGCAGAGCTGAAGGACAAGAACGGCAAGGTTCTTGCAACCGCAACCGATACCAAGGAAACCACTGTTGATGCACTGGGTCACGATTACAAGGCAAAGTTCGACTGGGCAAAGGATGGTTCCTCTGCAAAGGCAACGCTGACTTGCAAGAGAGGCGATGATACCCAGACTGTTGACGCAGTCGTTACCAAGGATGAAAAGAACTGTGTTGCACCGACTTGCACCGAAGCTGGCAAGAATGTATTCACTGCAACCGCAACCTATGAGGGCAAGGAATACACCGACACCAAGGAAGTAGCAGTTCCGGCACTGGGTCACCACTATGTTGATGGTGTTTGTGATCGCTGCGGTGCAATCAAGCTGCCGTTTACCGATGTAAACGAGGGCGATTGGTTCTACGACAAGGTAGCATATGTATACCACCATAAGCTGATGACGGGCACTTCCGAGACGACCTTTGAGCCGAACGCAACGCTGACCCGTGCGATGATGGTTCAGATTCTGTACAACAAGGAAGGTCGACCGGCAGCAACCACGAACGGAAATCCGTACACGGACGTTCCGAAGGATCAGTGGTACTACAATGCTGTACAGTGGGCATATGAAAACAAGATCACAAGCGGTACCAGCGAAACGACCTTTGAGCCGAACAGCGAGGTTACCCGTGAGCAGTTTGCACGGTTCATGTACAACTATGCAGGCAATCCGGCAGTTAGCGGCAAGCTTGACTTTGTAGATGCTGATCAGGTTTCTGATTGGGCATACGATGCAATGGTTTGGGCAAACCAGAACAACATTATCCTTGGTAAGAAAAAGAGCGACGGCAGCGTTGTTCTTGATCCGAGAGGAAATGCAACCCGTGCTGAGGCAGCAACTATTCTGATGGGATACTGCAAGGCACAGGAAAATCAGTAAAAGAGTCGGAGCAATTCCGATAAACTGATTCAGAGAGCCATATCTCTGGCCCCGCAGTGGTTTTCACTGCGGGGCTTCTTTTTCATCCGGAATTCACAAAAGAAGAAATTGGAAAAATTGTGATTTTTCTTGATTGTGGTATAATGGAACAAGATGCATGCAGGGAGGTGCGAAATATGGAAACAGAGAAAAATAGATTTAGCCAGCTTCTCGAACAGCTGATGAACTTGGGAGAAATCAAAAACGCAGCGCTGGCGAAGGCTTTGCAGTATGATGTGAGCTACATCAGCAAGTGGGTCAGCGGGCGGATGCTTCCGGCGGAGAAAAACAAGCGCAATGTGCTAAAGCGCATAGGACAAGAGCTTGTGCGGCTGAGTTCCCAAACAGGCAAAGAAAACCTGTATGAAAATTATCAGATTTGGAACGATGCAGAGCTGGGAGAAGCGATTTTTGACAATTTGGAAGCGGAATATGATTTTGTTCAAGATACACAGCGCCTATATGGCTCCTCGATTGAACCGAAAACCGTATTTTTTGCGGAGCTGAGCCCTGCACAATACATTGCGAAAATGCATCATCCTGTGCTGCGGAGAGTGAGTCAGCTGCACATTACGGCGGAAATGGACTTGCTTGCGCTCACACATGAATACCGCTTACAGATTATTCAGGGCAATATTCGGCGGGATGTACATGCGTTCTATCCGGATGTACACTTTTCGCTGATGGTAGATTTGTCGCCGGAAAAATTTGATTATACATATGATCCGATTTTCCTGATCAATATGATGTCGGATATGGCGCGTATTGATTTTAAGCTGTATAAAGGGGCGCAGGCGGCAGGACGGCTGATTTTTGCCGTAAAAGATGAGTTTATGATCAGCGGTATGCTGATGGACTTCAACCGCTGCATGGCAGTTACCGTGAGCAGTGACGCGGAAAACAGCAATCCCATGTACCGCAGCATTCGGGATTTGTGCACGCGGGAGATGCTTTTATACCGCAGCACGACCATGCAGAAAATGATAGATGGAAAATATTATGTGCGTGCAATCTTGGCTGTAAATCAGAAATGGGTTGTCGGGCATCTAACGGAACATTTTCTGCCGGATGATCTGTTTGAAGAATTGATGGAACAGGTAAAAGAACAATACGATGAGGAGCAGGAGCAACGCATACGGTATCTGCATACGCTGACCAACAAAATGATGGAAACGACAAATATATCTGTTATCCTGCACAGCATCGCTTTGGCCAATCTTGCGGTAGACGGAGAGCTGGACTTTTTCGATCATCCCATGCATCTGTCGCTGCAGCAGAGAAAGCGCTGTTTGCAGTATATTCTAGAACTGTGCACACAACGAGAGAATTTCAATGTGAAATTGGTATACGGCTGTTTGGTGGCGGATTTTCAGTATGCCGAGACACAGTGTGTATTTTTGTCGGATACCATTTGTTATGTCAGACTGCACACGGAAAACCGAAAAAATAATCTTGCTGTTTTTCATCATCCGGATATGAAAATAATTTTCCTGCGTTTTTTTGAACACATGTGGTCAAAAAAGAGAAAAGTTATCCGAGAAGAAACTGAAGAAATTTGCGCATTTATTCAGGAGGCAATCCAAAGAGTTGATATTTTGGATCGTGCCAGCAAAGAAAAAGAAACCGATTGACAAAACATAACCAGCTGTTCGTATGACGAATAGCTGGTTTTTTGCTTTTTTTGCAACTTTCCACTTCCTTCACGTTCATTCCTGTATTTTCATGGTAAACTATATTCATCTCATAAGATGATCCATGTATTTAGATGGATAACAAAGTAGGGCTTAAAAAAGAAAGGGGAATACATATGAACAAAACATTGACTGGTAAGCCAAGTGTAGATCGTCCGTGGATGCAGTATTATCCGCCGCAGATGATTGAGGGGCTGAGCATTCCGGAGCAGACAGTGGCAGAGTATCTGGAGGAGCGCTGCCCGGGAAGCGATGTTGTAGCCATGCATTATTACGGCACAGACATTACATGGAAAGAATTGAACGAACAGGTTGACAAGACAGCCCGCGCACTGCGCGCGTTGGGATTTGGCGAGGGAGACCAGATTCCGACCTTCCTGCGTTCGGTTCCGGAGTTTTTGTATCTGCTTTTGGCAGCAGAACGAATCGGTGCATCGCTGCTCTGCCGCGATAACACGATTGAGGAAAATGTGGACGCGGTGAAAAAATCCGGCGCAAAGATTATTTTTGCACATGATTTCCTATCGCATGATGACCTGAATGCATACCGCAATGGTGCCGGTGTGCATGGTGCGGTTTTGCTCAGCCCGCTGCGCAGCGCCGACCGAACACAGATGCCGGATTATTGCTGGGATTATATGGATTCGCTCTACAGCGACTATCCTGCATACGGCCCGTGCACGATGTCTTGGGATGCATTCCTGCGTCAGGGAGACGGATTTACTGGTACCGTAGAGGCGCCGAGAGACATTGACCGTCCGTTGTTCCGCGCATATACCAGCGGTTCGACCGGTCCGTCCAAGCAGGTTATTCATTCCGCACACACGATGATCGGCAACATGCACCAGATGAATTTCTATGGCGGTGCCAGCGATTTTCGCCCGACATGGATGGTAACACTTTTGCCGCCGACGCTGGTTGCCGTGGTTGTAGCTATGCTGCTGATGCCGCTGGCATCCGACAAGCTGTTGATTCTGTCTCCGTTTGTCGATGTCAATGACGTGGACTTGGAACTCATGCGCTATCGCCCCAATGCGTGGCCGCTGATTCCGATGTTCATTGAAATTGTGATGAGAAACGGCCGTGTGCCAGACGATTATGACATGTCGCATCTGTTTGCGGCTGGCGCAGGCTGTGAGGCGTACAACAACAACCAGCTCAAGCGTGCACAAAAATTCCTGAATGACCACAATTGCAAGGCGCGCTTCACGACCGGATACGGCTGCAGCGAGGCAGGTTCAAATATGACGCTGCCGATGACACCGCATCCGATTGGAAACGGCAACGTTGGCGTGCCGATGCCGCTGACCGTGATATCCATTTTTAAGCCTGGCACAGAGGAAGAGCTGACCTATAATACAATGGGTGAGATTTGCCAGTGCAGCCCCGGAACCATGATGGGATATGATGACCCGAAGGCAACAGCAAAGGCAATCAAGGTTCATTCGGATGGCAAGAGATGGCTGCACACTGGTGATATTGGCTATATGGCAGAGGACGGCACAATCTATGCGCTGACACGTGGTTCTGCACAACGCTATGGCGGCGGAGAGCTGATGACACTGCCGATGGAGAACCGTCTGGCAGATGCCAACATTCCGGGCATTGATGATGAGTTCTTCGTTATCATTCAAGATCCGGAGCATCACCATTGCTTCGTGCCGTATCTGTTTGTCGTGCTGGAAGACGGATACACAGTGGACGACATTCGCGAGAAAGTCGCTGCATGCTTGGAGGATTACATGCAGCCGGTTGAAATTTATGCACTGCCGGAACGCCCGTTCTTCCACTTTAAGACCAACCGCATTGGCATGGTAAAGGCAATTTGCGAGGGGACTTTGGGAAAAAAGTAAGCGTATAAACACAGAAATGGCATAGGGCACATCGTTGGCACGGTGATGCTGGTCGGTGCTTTGGCATCCGGCGTCACGACGCATGTTCCCAATTATTTGATGTCTGTCGGCTGGACGACGCAAGGAACAGGCTATATTTTGTCTGTATACTCTATTGTCGTTTTGGCTGCCACGATTATTGCAGGATTTATGATGGATCGCTGGGGCATTCAAAAAACGGTGCTTACCATGTCTGTTTTGATTGTACTCGGCATGATTTGCCTGTACTTATCAGAGTTCAACATGAATTTTGCGTGGGGATACTGTGTGTTCTTCGGGCTTACGATGAGCCTGCCGAGAATGCTTCCGTCTCTTTTGACTTCCACAGTATTCGGCACAAAGGATTATGCAGGAATCTATGCGTTTTTGAATCTGTTCTTCCTGATTGGTGCAGCGGTCGGCTCTGTGCTGACGAGCATTTTGCAGGGCATCTTGGGATATGGCATCACGTGGATGATTTATGCAGGATTTGCAATCTTGCTGTTCTGCTGCGTGACGGTTGCACTGTCTAACGGAAATAAACTTCGCACGGTATATCCGGATGGAGAGCTGGCGTAACCGTAAAGAAAACATAAAAGCTGTGTGTGGTAAAAACCATGCACAGCTTTTTTCGTCTTGACAAAATAGATAGTGTGTGCTAATATGAAGCTAGCTTCACGAGAAGTAAACTTCATATTCGAGGAGGCGCGAATGAAAACAAGAGTCAAAGAGCTGCGGCAAGCGGCAGAAATCACACAGGTTCAATTGGCAAAGCTCGTCTATGTGTCATCGCGAACGATCATTTCCATTGAACGAGGACAGTACAATCCATCGCTAATGCTGGCGTATCGCATTGCACAGGTGTTCGGCGTCAGCGTAGAAGATTTATGTTGCTTGGAGGAAAACAAGCAGGAGGAGGATAAACAATATGAAGGTTTATAACAAGAACGACTTGATAGGCGGCATCAATCGGATTTGGATGAGTGTGATCTGGATCGCTTTGGCTGTAGGTGAAAAAGGAAAGACGCAATGGATCTGTGCCGGTCTATTGGTTGTGAGCAGCATCGTTCTTATCATGCGCGCCGTTAAAAAGCCGTCTGCTGGGGAACAGATTGCAGCCCTGGATGAGAGAAACCAAATGATCGACTTAAAATCCAAAAGCCGAACCTATGATATTATGAATGTGCTGGACGTTGTGCTGATGATGATTTTTATCGTGTTGGGAAAATATTGGGATATATCCGCCATTTCATTTGTTGGCATCGGTATCGGCATCGTGGGTATTGTCGCGTCTCTGGCACAGAGCATCACGTACAGTTATTACAATGAAATCTAAACAAAAAATGCCGTGTTTGAGAAAATCTCTAACACGGCATTTTTATACGATAGATTTTAATTTTTCAGTTTGCCGACTGCACAGAACAGCGCAAACGCGATGATATTGACGGCAACAATGGTTGAACCGACCGGTGTGCTGGCGAGAATGGAAACAAGGATTCCCAAGAATGCGCAGATGACGGACAACACCGCGGAACAAATGGTCACAGCGCGGAAGTTTTGAAATACGCGCATCGCGGACAGCGCAGGAAAGATGACCAGCGCGGAAATCAGCAGCGAGCCGACCAAATTCATCGCCAAGACAATGATAATCGCAATGATAATCGCAATGAGCAGGTTATAGGCGTTCGCATTGGTTCCTGTGGACAGCGCAAAGTTTTCATCAAAGGTCACAGCGAAAATCTTGTTGTAAAACAGGGTAAAAATTGCAATGACAACGAGAGAGAGAATCGCACACAGCCAAACCTCTCCCTGCGTCAGGGTCAGAATAGAGGTAGAGCCGAACAGTGTGCTGCACACATCGCCGGATACATTGGAGGAAGCGGAGAACAGATTCATAATCAGATAACCGATTGCCAGTGCTCCGACAGAAATCATAGCAATGGCGGCGTCGCCCTTGATTTTTGTGTTTTGTCCGGTGCGCAGCAGCAAAATCGCGCACACAATGGTGATTGGAAAGACCAAAATCATTTGGTTGGACAGATTGAGAACCGCTGCTATGGCGATGGCGCCAAACGCGACGTGGGAAAGACCGTCTCCGATGAAGGAAAACCGCTTGAGCACCAGCGTCACGCCGAGCAGAGAGGAGCACAGCGCAATGAGTACGCCGACAATCAACGCGTATCGAACAAACGGATAGGCAAAATAAAATGCCAGTGTGTCCAAGAAACTCATTGTGCGTCACCTCCTTCCAGAGAGGCAAAGCGTTTGCCGATTTTGCTGTTGAGATATTGTGCCTTGGTGCCATAGAACGAGGTCTCACCGATGTGAAGGATGTGACTCGCATAGTGCAGAGCAGCATCCATATCATGAGAAATCATGATAATGGTGATGCCGTCCTGCTTGTTCAGGTCATGAATGATGCGGTACATCTCGGTGGTAACTTTCGGGTCGAGACCGGCAACCGGCTCATCGAGCAGCAAAACCTTTTGCGTGGCGCACAGAGCGCGTGCGAGCAGGACGCGCTGCTGCTGACCGCCGGAAAGCTCTCGGTAGCAGCGGTTTTCCATGCCGTCCAGACCCAGCTTGTGTATCATTTCTGCGGCGAGCTTTTTTTCCTCGCGATTATAAAAGGGACGCAGTCCGCAGCGCCCTTGACAGCCGGAAATGACAACTTCGCGGATAGAAGCCGGAAAGTCGCGCTGTACTGCTGTTTGCTGCGGCAGATAGCCGATTTCATTGGGGCGGAGACCGTCTCCGGCTTCAATGCTGCCGCTGATGGGCGGCTGTAAATGCAGCAGCGTTTTGATAAGCGTGGATTTACCGGAACCGTTTTCGCCGACGATGCACAAATAGTCGCCGGTGTGAACGGAAAAATCAAATGCTTGTGTGATGGCTCGGCCGTCGTAGCCGAGAACCAAGTCTTTACAGGTAATGAGTGCCATGGGGTATATGCTCCTTATTGCAAAGCTGCCGACAAAACAGAAAGGTTTTCTTTCATGACGGAAAGATAGGTTGTGCCGGATGCGAGATCGTTGGATGTGACAGTCTGCATGGAATTGAGGATGCGAACCTGCTGATCTCGGCTCTGCGTGTTTTGAATGATGGTGTTCGCAATTTTATCATCGGAATTTTCAATGGTTAGAATGCTGTGCAGTCCCAATTCGTTGACTTTGTCTGCCAGAAAAATAATGGTATCAAAGCTGGCCTGCGTATCCGCCGAGCAGCCGGAAAATGCCGCATAATACGACAGCCCGTAGTCATCTACAAGATAGCGGAATGGAAAACGGTCTGCAAACAAGACGGTTTTGATCGGCGCGGCGTCTACCGCGGATTGATAGGCGGCGTCCAACTGTGCCAATTGTTTGTTGTAAGCAACCGCATTGGCAGCATATGCATCTGCATGGGCGGTATCTGCCTGAGAAAGGCTGTCTGCAATGGCGGAAACAAACAGCTGCGCATTTTTGAGGGATAACCAGACATGTTCATCATATTCCGGTTCTTCTTCAGACGGTTCTCCGCTTCCGTGCTCGTGGTCATGGTCATCGGCACCCTGCATTCCTTCGACAGTTTCTTCTTCCTTAGCATGTTCGCCGAGAACATCCAGCAGATTGATTACCTGCATGTTTTTATTGGATGCATTTTTCAGCGCATCGGACGCCCAAGCGTCCGATTCACCGCCGGCGTACACAAAGACATCGCAGGAAGAAATTTTCATAATATCTTCTGCGGAGGGCTGATAGCTGTGCATGTCCACGCCGTTGTCAAGCAAAAAGGTGATTTCTGCATTGTCCGCCTGATCGCCCAACACCGTCCGCACCCAATCGTATGTCGGGAAGATGGTTGTGACAATGTGAAGCGATTTGGTTTGTGTGTTTGGTGCGTTTGTATCAGAGGCTGTTCCGCAGCCGGTGAGCAGTCCTGCCAGCAATACCAGTGTCAAGCAAAAAGAAAATATTTTTTTCATGTGTGTCCTCCTGTCTGCTGACAATCTTCGCAAAGACCATAAATAACAGAACGCGGTGCGTCCACCTGAAATCCGTGATCGTTTAACAGGTGCAGGTACACAGCTTCCAGTTCTTTGCAGTGCAGATGAATCAGCTTGCCGCATTTTTCGCATTTGCAGTGAAAGCAGACGGTGGGATGACAATGCGATTTGTCGCCGAGATATTCAAAGCAAGCGCTGCTTTTTTCATCGACAACATATTTGGCAACAATGCCCTCTGCCACCATACGGTCCAAATGCCGATAAATGGTTGTTGTTCCGACCGAAATATTTTTGCTCTTGAAATAAGCATGAATATCGTGCACCGTCACATGGCTGCCCTGCATAGATTGCAGGTACGAAAGAATCTCTGCCATCTGTTTGGTGCGGTATTGTGATTTATTCGCCATATAGTATGCCCCCATAAATTGAAAACCATTTTCAAATTATAGCACAAGCGCGGAAAAAGTCAATATGAAATGGATTTTCAATTTCGCTTTTTGTATTTTGCTCAAACTTAAGAAAAATTAAGAATTCTTTATGGTACAAATGCGGCAATCTTTTGTATAATAGAAGCACAGAACTGGTAAGGAGCGTGAAACAATGATGACGAGAATTTTGCTGATAGAAGACGATGCAGATATTCGGGAAGGTGTTCGATTGCTCCTGTCCGCTGAGGGGTATGAAATTATAGAAGCGGATTGCGGCGCCAAAGGCTTGGAACAATTGGACGAATCCATTGACTTGGTGATTTTAGACGTGATGATGCCGGGCATCTCCGGCATCAAAACATGTGAAGAAATTCGCAAGGTATCCTATGTTCCGGTGCTGTTTCTCACGGCAAAATCCAGCGAAACGGATAAAGTCATGGGACTGATGGCGGGCGGAGACGATTATATCATCAAGCCGTTTTCCTACGCGGAGCTGCTGGGACGTGTCAAAGCGCTGCTGCGCCGATACCATGTGTACAGCGGCAAAAAAACCGTCGAGGAGACTGCGGCAGAGCAAACGATTATTCAAGTCGGTGATATCAAAATCAATGAATTGATGAAAGGCGTCTGGAAAAACAACCGGCCGATTCGCGTGACAGAAATCGAATATAAGATTTTATTGCTGCTCATGAAGCATCCGGGAAAAGTCTTTTCTGCACAGCAGGTATATGAAAGCGTTTGGAAAGAACCATATTTGTATGCCTCCAACAGTACCATCATGGTGCACATTCGAAATCTGCGCATAAAAATTGAAAATGTACCGGAAAGTCCGGAACACATCAAAACCGTTTGGGGAAAGGGTTACCGCTTTGAATAAGCTGAGACTGAATCTGAAAAATCAGGCGATTGCAGTCGTGTGTGTTTCTGCGCTGATTTCTTGTGTGTGTTATCTGATTCTCAACAGTGTCGGTACATATCTGCTGGATCAGTGTCTGTCCAAACAAGTGCATGTCGAACAGCGGAATAAAGAGATGCTGCAGTCTTTGCAGGAGTATGTGTCTCAACAGGATTTACACGTAGAAGATACGAATGACATTGATATTTGGCTGGACAGTCAGCGCGAAGGCTATTTGATGATAGGTATTTATCAAAACGACCAGCTGATTTACGATTCGACAGCCTACCGCTTGGGAACAGGATATTTTAACAAGACGTATTCGGAAAGCGAAACAGACGGCTTTACGACACAAACCATTGCATTTGCCGATGGAGATGCGCAGGTCCTGCTGTACGGATACTACGACAGTGCGTATTATACAACGGCGACCGTTATAGAAATCGGCATCTGTGTCATCTTGTTTGTCCTGCTGTTTGTGGGCTGGTTTAGCAAAAAGATTGCCTATATCCGAAAACTCGAGCAGGAAATCAAAATTTTGGAGACCGGCGGCTTGGAAAAACCGATTACCGTGCGCGGAACCGATGAGCTGGGTACGCTGGCAAGCGGACTCAATCAGATGCGCATGGCGCTGGCGGAAAACATGGAAAAGGAAGCAGAAGCCAAGCGGGCGAACTATGAGCTGATTGCTGCGGTATCGCACGACCTGCGCACGCCGATGACCAGCCTGAGCCTGTATTTGGATTTGCTGCGTGAGGGCAGATATGATACCGAACAGGAGATGCATCAATATTTGGACAAGAGCCGCGAAAAGGTTGTCCAAATCAAGCAGCTGTCCGATCAGTTGTTTGACCGGTTTTATATGTCTAAAAAAAGTTCCGTTCAATTGGAACCGCCCGTCAAAGCCCAGTTTATTCTAGAGGACTATCTGTCTAATCTGGTGGGATTTTTGGAGGTCAATGGCTATCACATACAAACACAGCTGGATTGGCCGGAGGCGTATATCGCCGTATCTATGGAATATATGGGACGAATCTTTGACAACATCGGCTCCAATATTTTGAAATATGCCGACCCGCAGCATCCGGTGCTGCTGACGGTTTCCGGCAGCAGACGGCAGCTGGTGATTCGGTTTGAAAACGAGATTCTATTGCAGAGCAAAAATCCGGAGAGCACGGAGGTCGGTGTGCGGAATATTTGCCTGATGATGGAGAAAATGCACGGACTCTGTCAGGTGCGAAAGACCAAGGGACGATATTGCATCCAATTGGCATTTGCTGCTGAGAGAGAATAACGAAGGAAAGGAAGAACATCATGAAGAAACACATTTTAGGAGGTTGTTTGGCGGCTTCTCTGTTGCTGCTGTGCGGCTGCGGAAGTGGAACCATCAACCAGACTGTGTATGTGCAGAGTGTGGGGGATATTCTGGGATATGACACAACGGCGAATCAGTTTTCCGGTGTCGTTGAATCGAGCAAGGCGCAGAAAATCGAAAAAGACAATGATAAGACGATTGACGAGGTCAAGGTACAGCAGGGAGACAGCGTGAAGAAGGGACAGGTTCTATTCTCTTACAATAAAGACTCTTTGCAAATTTCCGTGGATTCTGCGAAGCTGGAAATAGAATCTATCCAGAACAAAATCACATCGTATCAGCAGCAGATTACACAGCTGAAAAAAGACAAGAAGTCGGCGGGAAAATCCGAGCAGCTCAGTTATAACCTGCAAATTCAGGAAGCACAGCTAAATCTGACGTCGGAACAGTACAATTTGAAGAAAAAGCAAAAAGAACTGGAGGATCTGCAAAAGGATTTGCAGAATGCGGATGTTGTTGCAGAGGCAGACGGCGTGGTGCAGTCGATTTCTACGGGCAATTCGTCGGACGGCAACGATACCTTTATGACAATCCTGCAAACCGGCGCATACAAGATTAAGGGAAAAGTCAGTGAACTGGAAGTTGGAGATTTGGAAAAGGGCGCAGAAGTGACCATCCATTCCCGCATTGACGAGAGCAAGACTTGGGCGGGCACCATTTCTCAGGTGGATACAGAAGGTGCGGTCAGCGAGTCGGATGATTCTTCCAGGGGAAATGACCAGAATGCAGACAATACCGCGTCCAAGTATACGTTTTATGTGGTGCCGAATACACAGGATGATATGATGATCGGACAGCACGTGTATATCACGCTGGGCAGTCAGGAAACCGATAAGGGTATCTGGCTCAATGCAGACTATGTTGTGAAGAATGGCGATGACACCTACGTTTGGCTGGCGAACAACGAAGGCAAGCTGGAAAAACACCCTGTCACGATTGGCAGACACAATGAAGAAACCAATACCTATGAAATCACAGACGGTCTGACACTGCGTGATTATTTGGCGTTCCCGACGGATACCTGTAAGGAGGGCGAAAAGACAACCGTTTCCAATGCCGGGGATTCCGGCGAATCAGAGGATTCGTCTGCGGATACATCCGAAGATATGGGCTCTGCGGCGATGCCGGCCAAGGAAGGAGCGTCATAATGAGTCAAATCATTACATGCCGCGATATTTTCAAAGATTATGCGCGGGGAAAGCTGACGGTGCCGGTGCTCAAGCATGTGACTTTTACGGTGCAGCAGGGCGAGTACATCGCGATTATGGGACCGTCCGGTTCGGGAAAGACCACGCTGATGAACATTATCGGCTGTTTGGATGTTCCGACCTCCGGTACATTTTTGCTGGACGGAGAAGAAATTTCCGGTCTGTCGGAAAATCGCATGGCAGAAATTCGGAATAAAACACTGGGATTTGTCTTTCAGCACGCGGATTTGCTGCCGGAACTGACAGCACTGGACAACGTTGCGCTGCCGCTGCTGTATCGCGGCGTGCGCAAAAAAGAACGCCGCGCACGGGCGGCAGAGGTGCTGGAAAAAGTTGGACTGGGTGACCGCATGGAGTTCTACCCGAATCAGATGTCCGGAATCGGTTTGTACAAATCGTGTACATAGCCCAGCACATTGTAACAGTCCGCCACAGACTCTACGATGACACGAACGGCGCAAATGTCATAA
>JABLTO010035624.1_pt1 | contig 29897 bp, 27 predicted proteins | sample 7160091 | NCBI WGS metagenome assembly JABLTO01 (sample SAMN14651225, study PRJNA627086) | human gut metagenome | isolation source: feces | host: Homo sapiens
AAGATTATTTTAATTAATTATAATTTCATTGAAAACTTAGGTGGACCAATTTTAAGACATTTTACTTATCGTGATGAAGATGGCATTTGTTATTCTGACAAGAGAATGATTATCAATGTCAATATGGACAAATTACTTAAGAATTATTATAATGGTATTGGAATGATGAGTACAAACATTTAGCTATGCTTAATATAGACAAAGAAAATTTATTTGAATTATCTAAAACTGATAAGCTAGCTAAAAAGTACTATGATAAACTTATGGAACTTAATACCAATCAAGAATTTGTAGGGTTATTATCAAACGACGAAGAGTATGAAATGTATGTAAAATCTGAAATTAGTGAAGCCAGAGAGAATGCTCGTAAAGAAGGAATTGATATTGGCGTTAAACGTGGCATCAAACAAGGAACTCTACAAGGCATTGAACAAGGATCAAAAGAATCTAAGTTAGAAATTGCTAAGGCCATGCTTAGTAATCATGAAGACTTAGAAAAAATAATGACTTATACTGGACTTACTGAAATTGAACTAAAAGCATTACAGGACTAACTTCTTGTAAAAAAGAGCTCAAAAAACCTTTCTAGTTGTGAGGTCTTTTTTTCTTTAACAGGCATCGGATTACAACCAGTACTATCGCTTCCTAACTCATCAATATGAAATCGATTACCACAATTTTGACATTCTAAGTACTCACCTACTTGTTTAAAATAAACATTAGGCGAAGGACTACAAACATTACAAGTATTAAAAGAAACTCTTACCTCATCATCAGTGCCTCTTACAGCAATTAGTTGGATTGTTGTATCTTCTTCAATATAATTTATAAATGTGGCGACATTCGTAACAATTTCTTTTTTATTACTAATTCATTATCTTTGTTTTTGTTGATAGTTATATAGTTATTATCAGCATATTCAGTTTTATATTCAGTATTTTTAGTACAACCTGTATAAAGTAAAACATTAAAAATTATGATGGTTAGAACCAGAAAGTGTTTTATTTAACCTCTTTTATAGCCACTACTTGGAAGTCTAAAGCAGTAATTAGGTCTTTAACTTGATTTTCATCTAAACTTTCTTTACTGATAATTGTCACTTCTTTAGTAGAAAGATTAACACTCACCTTTTTAACACTTGGTATATTTAATAATGAAGATTTTACCGAATTTGCACAATGCAGGCATTGCATACCTTCTATTTTGACAATCGTTTTAATATTTTTACTAAACATATTATTTATCTCTTTTCAATTTTATTTTTTTAAGTCTTAGGGCATTTAATATAACTGTTAAACTACTTAGAGTCATTGCAATAGATGCAAGCATTGGATTCATATTTAAACCAAATTTAGTAAATAAACCTACGGCTACTGGTAGCATACATATATTATAAAAGAAAGCCCCGAATAAGTTTTGTTTGATATTTTTAATTGTTTTTTCACTTATAGTATAGAGATTTAAAATAGATTTTAAGTTGTTATTCATAAGAATTACAGATGCTTCATTGCTAGCAATATCAGTACCACTTTTTAGACTAACACCAATTGAAGCAAGAGCAAGACTTGGAGCATCGTTTATACCATCTCCTATCATCATAGCTTTTTTGTTTTCATTTAATAATTTTGTTATAACGCTTGATTTATCTTTAGGCATGACATTAGAGATTACTTTAGTAATTTTTAGGGATGAAGCAATAACGCGGGCAGTAGACTCATTATCACCAGTTAGCATAATAACTTCTTTACCCATCTTTTTTAAAGTATCTATAACATAAGGGCTTTCACTCCTAATAATATCTTTAACACCAATTAAAGATATTACTTTATTATCTTTTGCTACATAGATAATACTACACCCTTCCTTAGTTAATATATTTTCATCTTCTTGATAATAGTTAGGAACATTAAATTCTTTTAATATTTTGGCATTGCCAATTAAATACATTGAATCATTTAAAAAACCTTTAACACCTAACCCAGGTAATTCGACATAGTTAGTAGTAGCTACACTATTTTTGGGTTCATATTCTTTAAATGATGCGGCTATTGGATGAGTAGAATTTTTTTCAATTAAAGCAATATTAGATAGAATTTCTTTATTAGTATTTTTAGTATAATTAAACATTTTAAATATTTTCAAATCACCATATGTAAGTGTTCCGGTTTTATCAAAGACAAAGGTATCTATTTTATGGGCATTTTCTAAAATGGTACTTGATTTAACTAAAATGCCATTTTTAGCGCATATACCCTCACTTACAACTATGGCAAGAGGGGTTGCTAGTCCTAGGGCACAAGGACAGGCAACAACTAAAACGGTTACAAAATGAATGATGGCTAAATTAAAGGGGTATCCTAGTAGTAAATAGCCTAGAAATGTTAAAATAGCTAGAACGATAATAGTAGGAACAAAAATACTACTTACTTGGTCAGCAAGTCTTGCGATTGGAGCTTTGGTGTTAGTAGATTCTACTACTAGTTTAACGATTTCTGAAATAGTTGAATCTTTACCTATTTTTAAGGCTTTATATTCAATATAGCCATCGACATTTAAACTGCCGGCTAAAACAGAGGCGCCAACACCTTTTTTTTCTGGCACTGATTCGCCAGTGATAAACGCTTCATTTATATGGGATGTACCTTTTACTATGACTCCATCAACCGCGACTTTCATACCAGGTTTACAAATCAATATGTCACCTGCATGGACCATGTCTATTGTTACCTCTTTTTCTTTAGCACCCTCTTTTACTAAGGCTATTTCAGGTGTAATTTTTACTAGATCCTTAATAGCGTCTTTTGTTTTTTCTTTACTAAAGTCATCAATATAACGACCAAGTTTAACAAAGTATAAAACTAAGCTTGCTGATTCATAATAAAGACTTTCAACAAACTCGGTATGACCATTCATAATCATGATAGTTGAATATACACTGTAAAAGAAACTTGATAAAACACCAATAGTAACTAATGTATCCATATTAGGATGACCTAATAGTATATTTTTAAAGCCATTTTTTAAAATATCAAAGCCATAAAATAAGTAAATAATGGCTAAAATACATAAACATAAGGCATAATTTAAAGGATGCGTCATCATATTTAGAAAAGAAATGACTGGTAAATGCACCATATGCCCCATTGATATGTATAAAACAAGGACGGCTAAAAGACCAAAAACTATTAAAGAGAACGGATTTTTCTTAGTTTTATTTTCTTTTTTAGCATCATAAATACCAAGACTTTTGAACCCAGCTGCATGAACCATTTGATTTAAATCATTAATAGATAAAATTTCTTCATAAGTTATAAAAGCTTGTTTTAGGACTAAATTTACACTTGCATCTATTATGTGTGGTTGTTTTTTTAAATATTTTTCTAGACTATTTTGACAGGCACTACAACTCATGCCTTCAATACTTAAAATCACTTTTTTCATTATGAACCTCCTTTAAAATACGTTTCATCACTTGTTACTAATATAGTATTTTTTAGCATATTCAGCCAACAAGTAATAGTATAAGACCCTTCTTTATCGGGTGTAAAATAAATAATGTTAGCGTAGTTATCATAAGTTAAGTTAAAGTCTACTACTTGATATTCATTATCAACTTTAGCTGTAAGAAAATTAGCATAATCTTTTTTAGGTAGGCTAATACCAAGACCTGTAAGACCTCTATTTTATTTAAGATGATTTTAGTTTTGCCTGTTACTAGATTAAGAACTAAGCCCATTGTTAACATAAGAGGAATTGTTCCTAGGCAAAACATAAACATAGAAAAAGCACCTTTAATAAATGATCCGGTTGTAAGAGCATATAACTCTAGACTTTGTAAAGGACCACTTGGCATAAAGGCATGCAAAAGATATTTTTAGTATATGAAACATTTTTAATATTTTTAAATGACTTTAAAAAATTAGTGATTTTACTATAACAATGGCCACAAGGCATGCCTTTAACTTTCAAATATATTTTTATTTTAACTTAGCAAAAAGATTTAGTATATCATCAACAACTGTAATATTACCTTTTTTTATTTCTTCAACCATACATGTTTGCATATGGCTTTTTAGTATTTCATTGCTTAAGCTTTTTAAAGCATTGATGGTAGATGCAACTTGTAAAAGAACATCATCACAATATCTATCACTTTCAATCATTTTGCTAATGCCATTTATTTGGCCCGCTATTATTTTAAGACGTCTATCTAAATTTTTTTTCTTCAGGCGTTCTGTGTTTTTTTATAATACAGTTAGTACAATTTTCCTCCATATATATCACCGTTAACATTGTAGGGTATACCCCCTACCCCTGTCAAGAAAAAAATATTGCACTTTTAGCTAATAAAATGTATAATAGCCTCTAAAAGAGGTGACGTAAATGTTTGCAGAATTTTTAAACCGTGATGAATTTTATGATAAGTACATGATAGACCTATCCACTAGAATGGCTATTGGAAACGTAGAAATGGAAAGTGCGCCAGGTACCTTACTAGAAAAATACATGGATATTCTTAATAATATGAAAGCATTTACTAATTTAATTAATAGTGACATAGATAGACTAACACCAGACGATATAAAAAAATGTGCTAATATAATAAATGATCATATATTCGATGGATTTAGAAGAACCACTGTTACAGTTAGAAAAGCTAAAAAGTTCTTCCCTATACCCGCCTATATGGTTATACCCCAAATGTATAATATTTTAAATAATTATTATAATGTTTGGAATGAATTACCTATTTATTTAAAAGAAGCAAAGCTTCATATAGAACTTGTGCGTGCTCAACCTTTTGAAGATGGTAATAAAAGAACAGCCCGTATTTTAACTAATTACAATTTATGCAAACAAAATAAAGCTCCTGTAATTATAAGTGGTTGTGAAACAGATAAATATTTTGCTTTTATAGATAACTATGATGCTGATGGATTTGCTAAGTTTTTAGAGGAAAAATCAAGAAAAGAGTTAGAAGTGATGCTAGAATTATACATGAAAATTTGTGGTGATGATTTTTTCCTTACAAATACTGAAGAACAAGAAAATAGTATTCCATATGTTTATAAAAGAACATTTAAAAATCAATAATTACTGTATCTTGGCTATTTAATTTAATACTAATTAAATAGTTTTTTTTATAAAAAAAGATTGTAACATTGTTACAACCAAACACCATAAGTAATAGCCGCCATGGCAAGTAAAAGACCGACTACATAGAAAGCTTTAACTATGTCTTGCTCACTCCATCCAAGTTGTTCAAAATGATGATGAAGTGGTGCCATTAGAAAGATTTTACGATGAAATTTACGAATAGCTATTATTTGAATCATACTTGATAATGTCTCAACAACGAAAACGCCACCAATTAAAGCAAGAGATAATTCATGACGAGTAACAATAGCAATAGAAGCCATTGCCCCACCCAAGGCTAAACTACCTAAGTCACCCATGAATACTTTGGCAGGATGACTATTAAATAATAAGAAACCTAGTAAAGCACCGACTAAAACAAAGCAGAATATTGCCACTTCTTGATAGCCTTCCATCCAAGTGGCATTCCAAGACAGAATACCAAAAGCTAAATAAGCGATTACACATAAACCACCACATAAGCCATCTAAACCATCTGTAATATTTACAGCATTACTCGTACCTACTAATAAGAATAAGATGAATAAACCAAATGTCCAACCAAGAGGTAAAACAAGACCTAAGGAAGTAATTTCAAGAACTGGTTCTCCACCATTTTTCATAAAGATATAGAAAAAAACAATAGCAATTAACATTTGTAATAGAAATTTAGTTGATATTCTTAAACCTTCGTTATTATGATATCTTACTTTTAACCAGTCATCGATAAACCCTAAAAGACCATACGATAAGAAGACAAAGACGACAATTATTAAATTATGATTTAATGATATAGAACCTCTTATATATAATAGTAATAGAGTTATGATAACTGGAAAGATAAATATTATACCTCCCATTGTTGGTGTACCTTCTTTTTTCAAGTGTCTTTCTCCTACCATTTCACTGACGTGTTGACGGAAGTTAATTTTCTTTAAAAAAGGGATACAAATAATTCCACAGATAATAGCAAAGATAAAACCAAGCATCATTGCTAAGGCTGTTTTAGCTAAAATTAGCATATAATCCACCTCTTTTTTATTTATTATATAATAAAAATCTTATTCTTTCTTTATTTTTTAGACATTTTACAAAACTTATACACTACCCTAACATTAATTTAACAGTTCCACCTTCTTTTATAAAAGTGCCTGCACTAGGACTTTGATAGATAACATTATCACCTACCCCTGAATATTCTACTTTGAAGCCTTTTAGTGATTTGGCAGCACCATCTTTATTTTCACCTAAAACAGAAGGAACTTTAACATATTTAGTATCTAACCAACGATATTCTTTTTCCATGCCTTTGGTACTACTATCAATATCTAAAACGGAAATAGCTGTTTCTAAAATGCTTTTGGCAATTGGGGCTGCAACTACTCCACCATACTGGGTAACACCTTTAGGATTATCAATGGCAACATAAACAACTATTTCAGGATTATCGGCAGGCATAAAACCAATAAACGATAAGATATAGTTACCATCTAAGTAGTGACCATCACTTACTTTTTGGGCAGTTCCGGTTTTGCCACCAACACGGTAGTTTTCAATATAAGCATTACGGCCGGAACCATTGGCTACAACGCTTTCTAGAGCATATCTTACTAGCTTACTTGTTTCTTCACTTATTACTTTTCTTTTCATAACTGGTTCTTTAGTATAAATTATTTGATTAGTCTCTGGTTCTAGCATATTTTTAACAAGAAATGGCTCATATAAGAATCCCCCATTAACCGCAGCACTTACCGCTGAAACTTGCTGAATTGGCGTAACACTTATGCCTTGGCCAAAACTAGTAGTAGCAAGTTCAACTGGACCCATACTTGCAGTCTTAAATAAAATACCATTTGACTCACCATTTAAATCAATGCCAGTTTTTGAGCCAAAGCCAAAATTTTTAATTGAATTCATAAGGGTTTCTGTGCCTAGTTTTTCGCCTAAATAGACGAATCCTGGATTGCATGAGTTTTCAACAACTTGTAATATTGTTTGAGCACCATGACCACCATGTTTCCAACAATGAATAGTTGCCCCATCCACATTTACACTACCACCATCAAAATAAGTATCAGTAAATAAATTAACTGTTTTGTTTTCTAAGGAGGTTGCAAGAGTCATGATTTTAAAAGTCGACCCCGGTTCATAAGTCATCCAGATAGGTAAGTTTTGATTGATAGTTTCTATAGAATAATCTTTATAGTTATTAGGGTCAAAGTTAGGACGACTACTCATAGCGTATATTTCCCCAGTACTAGGGTTTGCGGCCAAAATCATTGCATGTTCTGGGTTATACTTACTCATGATATTATCAAGTTCACGTTCAGCTGACAATTGAATATCTAAATCAATAGTAAGGGTTAAATCAATACCATTTTGAGGTTTTTCATATATTTCAGATAATTTTAGACGATTACCTTTACCATCGGAAAAGTATTTAATAGCCCCATTCTTACCCGTTAAGTATGAGTCATAATTTAACTCTAAACCAGACAGGCCTTGATTATCAATACCAACATACCCTAAAACATGGGATAAAACAGAGCCATATGGATAGTATCTTTTACTTTCTTTTACTAAGTATACCCCATCATAATTTAACGCGGCTATTTCACTTGCTATTTCATATGATAGTTGTCTTCCTTCTGGGTGCACTCTTTCAATACTAGTTTTTTTGCTAACATGAGCTAACATATCTTTGTAATCAGAGTTTAAAATTGTACTAAGGGACTTAGAAACTGCTTCTTTATCTTTTATTTGATTAGGTATTAAAACTAGGGAGGTCGTTGTTAAGTTAGTGGCTAGTACTTTACCGTTACGATCTAATATTTTACCCCGGTCAGCCCCAATAGGCAGATCTCTACTCCACAGACTACTTGCTAAATTACTAAGTTTTTGATAGTCAAAAACTTGAATATAGAAAACACGTATGATAATGATTATAAAAAGACATAAACTAAATAAAAATAAAAAACGTATTCTTGTATGGATATCAGAAAAAAACATAGAATCACCTAAATAATTCTATGCTTAGAGGACTAGAAAATATGTTGGCATTAAATAGTAAAATGATTAGATATGTAACTTAGATTTATAATTTCATATGTTTGCACTAATAAATACATTTTCTCATTTATTTGGAGTACTTTCTTATTATTGCCATTCTACCTTATTTTTATAATAATATTTCAAAAGTTTTAACAAAAACATAACACTTTGATGATATTACTGAAATCTAATTTACGTTCTTATTTTTATCATTTTCTTTTTTGGATATCCTAGATGATAAGATGACACAAGAAATGTCAATGATAAAGCATAAAAGAAGAAAAAGAAAAAAGATAAGAAACATAGAATCACCTATAAAAGTGTATGTTTTGTCTTATCTTTTATGAATCTAAAGGTGACTTGGCTTACTAGAGCACCAGTATAATCAATAAATACATCAAGGACTCGCATCGCCCGGCCACCAACAAAATACTGATGAATTTCATCACTCAAAGCATAAAGTAATATGAACAAACTTAAAAGAATTATATTTTTATTATGAAACGCACCACTTTTATTGATAGCGTTCATACCTAGTAAGCCTAGTATAAAATATTCAGTAAAATGAGCAAGCTTACGAATAGCAAAAGAAGAAATTTTAAATGGTAAAAGCATTAAAATAGTATTTGATAAGTTACTACTAGCACTACCACTTTGGCTAGAAAAAAAGAAGATAACGCCTAGCCACAGAACGAATAGTAGCCAAAAGATATGCTTCTTAATTTTCATCTAAAACCTCATTTAGTTTTTGAACTGCTGTACTTACTGTTTCCATATTAGGATTCATAACGTAAAGATTTTGATTTGGATAGCTATAAGTTGGTTGTAAGCCACCTGTGCCATCAACATTGTAACTTGATATATGCCAAGAAGACATATTATTTAATTGCATTTTTACTAAACTTGTTATTTCTTCAGTTGACAAGTTTGTTTCAAAAGTACCATTTAAAGCATTTAGTATTTCGCTATAATTAGAGATAATTGTACTAGATGAAGTGACTTTATTAATAACTTTTTCGATAACTTGTTCTTGATTTTCTCCACGATGGCGATCGCCAGTTGAATAAGCGTGTCTTTCTCTTGCAAACGCTAGGGCACATTTACCAGCAACAGTGTTTAAGCCAGGATTAAAAGTACAACTTCTATCAGTCCAACAGTTAAAGGAATAGTCAACATCAGAGTTTAATGTGATACCACCAATAGCATCGACAAGGTTAACGACTGAATTAAAGTTTACTCTAGCGTAATAAGGTATTTTTATTTCTAGTAAGTCTTCAATAGTTTGCATTGTTAAGTCTACTCCCCCAATTGTACCAGTGTGGGTTAACTTATCTTTAAGACCAGTTGTGCCATGAACTTGAACATAGTAATCTCTTGGTATATGTACCATTAATATTTTTTTATCTTTTGGATTTACGGCAACAACTATGTTAACATCACTAAGGCTTCTGCTAGGTAATTTGCCACTTCTTGTATCAATACCACTCAAATATAAAACAAACGGATCTTTAGTAACATTTATACCTGTATCAGTAGTTATTATTTCTGTTTGAACATCAATTGTATCGATGATTTTTACTTTTTTCTCGTAATCTTCATCATTTTGTATCATTGCATCATAATTACCAGAATTTACTAAAATAACAAGTTTGGTGTCTTCTAAAATATTATTTAGTAAATCGACAATATTATCTTTGTATTCAATTGTGGCATTTACTTTTTTATGTAATTCATTTTCTACTTTAGACATATCATCTAAGTCTTTATAAGAATAAATAGTCATACCAGCAATATCATTAATGTTTTCGTAAGTTGCGTCTTTACTACTTAAAACATAGTAAATATTCGTTTCATAACGAGCCCCTAAATTAGCCTTTAGGAAAGCTAATGTTTCATTAATTTTTACAATAGCCAAAGCTTCACAGCTCATAAATACTAGGGTCATAAGATTTAAGAATATTAAAACGAACGTTTTTGTTTTCTTTTTTAAGACAAATATACCATGAATAGACATTAATAAAGCAAAACATATTACAATTACTAAAAAATATTTTAATGGTAAAACATTGGCCTTATAAATTAGATAACCTAGCAAAATCATAAATATAATGGATATAATCCACAGTAATAAACTAAATTTTTGGAGTTTACTATTAGTTTGTTTTTTCTTTTTTTTCATTTTATACCTCTCTTTTTTCTGTTATATTATAGCATATTAATTATTGTTTATTTTATTTTTTTGATTGTTTTAGCGTAATCGCGATTAATATAAATACGACTACTATTAAGCCAATAATGATATAGTTAACACTTTGGGGATTGTTAACCGCGTCATTTACAACCGCAGCGGTTAGAAAATAGTCAGAACAATGTTTAATTTGAAATTCAGCCATGCCATTTTTAACAAAGACAACATTATCCATATACTCTATTTCATCACTATCAGGATTATAATAGTAAAGATATAATTTTTCACCATCATTAAATTTGTCAGATACGTCAATTTTCACTTTAGCTTCTAAAGGAAGCATACCATGATAATCAAAAGTAATAATTAATTTATCATTTTTAACTTTTTCATTAATTCTTTTTGTATCTTTAGTACTAGCATCAAGGCTTAGACGCAAGTCATTATCAATATACATATTTTCTTCAACAGAAGTATTCTTATTTTCTTCTTTTAGAAATTTCCATGAATATGTTAAGTTTCTTTCATTGTCAACAACGTCATATAAGTAATAGTCATTGGTTTCAGTTTTAGTTATATGAGTACTTAAAGCATTAACATTTTTACAAAAAAAGAATGATATAATCATTAAAGTAAAAATGAAAATCTTTATATTTTGCTTCATAATTAATCATTCCTCTTTTCTATTTAACAAGTAACATAATAAATGGAATAAATTGCATTATAAATTTGATTATCATAACAATTATAATATTCCGATCATTTTTGATATAAATAAAACTGAATAATAAAGCTGGTACAAAGTACACTAGTAAATCAACTAAAGTAAGAGTTGAAGAATTAAAGATGAAGTTCATCATAGTATAGATTAGGGCACTAAAAATGATGAATAAAATATTATCCTTAACACATGTACTAATTGATTCACGGAAAAGTATTTCTTCAGCTATGGGAGCAAAAATCAAAACTTTAAAGAAAGCATAAATGGGTGATGTTCTTAGAAGAGTTAGCATAGCGCTAGTATTAGAATCCATATTAGCATCTGGTAAAAAAATATCAGTAAGCATTCCCATTATACCATTTAAAAGGATTATAGATACAATACCTAATACTATAGTTCCTATTGTTTTTAATATTTTGGTTCTTTTAAATTTTTGAAAATCATTTTTTAGATTATTTTTATACATAACTACTGAGAATACTAGAAATAGTATATCAGTCGGCATCATAATATATGCTGAATTAGAAATATTTAGTTTCGATGCTAGCATGCTACCTAGCATAGTGTAAAGAAAATATACAACATATAGTAATATTACTTTATTTAAAGGACTTTCTTCTTTTTTTAACATAAAACTTTACCTACTTTCTGTAAGAATTATATCATTATTTTTTTAATATATTGTCTTTTAAAAATAATTAGACATTGGTTTGACAGTAAAACATCAATAAAGTACGACTAATGCGTGCTTTTTAATTAAACTAAGGTAATAGATGTCGTATTGTCACTTGGCTTTCCTATTTTGTCATAAACCATAACTCTAATACTATAAGTTTCTTTTGATAGTCCACTAAAGGTATGCCCAGATCCCATACTATAATCAATATTATAATCTTCTGCCATTACATTAACAGATATAGTATTTTCATCCATCTGTGTTTATAATACTAGCAAAATAGGCAAAAGAACCACCTATTACACTTAATACCAAAATACTCACTATTATATATAATGTTGTTATTTTATTTTTATTTTTCATACTAACCCTACTTTCTAAAAAAAAAGCGCTTTACATCTTATTTCATTAATTTTACTTCGATTAAATGATAGCTACCATTTTCTTCTTTATAGATATATTCATAAGTTGTTCCTTTATTTAATGATTCTTTAACTGTGTTTTCACTAAATCCTGCTATTTCATTATCTTTTAAGTCATATAATTTATCATTAATTTTCTTTAAGATATTAACATGAATAACAACATTACAATCTAAGTCATATGTATAACCAATCATCTTTGAGTAATAATCATTAGTTTTACAAGCACTTGTATAATCATTAATATTTTCTATATCTACTTGTTCGCCTTCTTTTAAATCAAAAACTAAAGCTCCTGTACAATCTTTGGTAATATCATTATACATATTTGTAGCTTCATCGGCACTAACCTTATTTTCAATAACATTAGTAGCCTTATTCTCAGCACTATTATTTCTTTTTTCTGACTCAGAAAATAAAAGTGATATTAAAATACCACCCATAACAATTATAAGGCACAATATTATTCCTAAAAATGCCTTAGTCTTTTTAGGTATCTCTTTAATTTGCTTAAATAACTTTTTCATTTATAGCATCATCTAACCTGTTAAAAATTTATCATATAATTTATGAAAAAAAAGGAACTCAACTGAGTTCCCTTATTAGTTCTTAATTAGAACCATCTAAAAAACCATTTCCACATATGATTTACCTCCTTCTACTTTACTACAATATTATGATAGCATAATTATTTTTAAATTACTAGTACCAATTTTCAACCAATAAATGACAAAAAAAGGCTGTGCCTACTTTGTTTCGTAAACACTAGCCTTTTTCTTATCTCTTCCAAGTCTTTCAAAACGAACAACACCGTCAATTTTAGCAAATAGAGTATGATCTTTACCCATACCAACATTAGTACCAGGATAAATTTTAGTTCCTCTTTGACGATAGATAATGCTTCCAGCACTAACAAATTGTCCATCAGCAGCTTTTGCACCTAATCTACGTCCAGCAGAATCACGGCCGTTATCAGTTGAACCTTGAGCCTTAACGTGTGCAAAACGTTGAAGATTTAAAATCATTTTAAACATTGTTTTCATCCTCCTTAACTGTAATATTTTTAGGATAAGACTCTGCCATTTCTTTAAATAGAGAAATCATATTTAAAAGTAACTTAGAGGTTATCGCATCATGTGATAAAATTTGCAATTCAAAAGGTTCTTCACTAACAATTTTTAAAGACTTGTTATCAAATGCTAATATTGCATTAACACTTGTAGTTAGAATAGCAGAAACACCAGCACAAACAATATCTTTGCCATAAGCTGCATATCCTGCATGCCCTTTTAAAATAATTTTATCAATAACATTATTATTTTTAGTAATTTGTATACTTATCATTAAGCAACAATACTTTTAATCGTAACTTTTGTATAAGGTTGTCTATGACCTTGTGTCTTACGATATTTTTTCTTAGGACGATATTTGAAAACGATAATTTTCTTTTGTTTACCATGTTTTTCAATCGTACCTACAACTTTTGCACCTTTTACAGTTGGGTTTCCAGTTTTACCATCTACATATAATACTTCATCAAAAGTTACTTCACTACCAGCTTCTTGTGGTAATTTTTCAACATAAATAGTATCTCCTTCAGAAACATAATATTGTTTTCCACCTGTTACAAATATAGCTTTCATTTCTTACCTCCTCACCTTTTTTGAGACACGCCTAATAGGTACACATAAGTGTTTATAACCTTTTTCGAGCGGTTTTATAAAAGCCAATCTTCCATAAAACAATAAAATTCTATCAAAAAAGTAAGAGTAAGTCAATTTGTTTTCTATAATTCTCTTACTTTTTTCTAGTTAAAGTATAATTATTAAGGTAATTTGGTCTTGAAGGAATATTTATTCTTAATTTTCTAATATCATCATTAGTTGTAAAATCTTTAGGAACTAAGAAATTTTCGGTACCATCATCACTAGTATGGACAAGCATTTGGTCTTTACAAACAAAACTATCATTAAATTCTTTGCCATTATCTTTTATTTTAGTTTTAACAAAAACTATACCATCACACTCTTTTATAACGCTTACAAAAGGTATTTCTTTATTATCAGTAATGCTTAAATACTTTCCTAGTACTTTTAGAGTTTTTTCATTCTCACTTATTTGTTCGTATTGTATTAAATGTCTATATATATTAGGCGTTGGTTTACCAATTTTATTTCTCATAACCTCCGTAAGCAAAAAATACTCAGTAGCAAATGTTCTTTCAAAATAAGATAACATATTATCTACTCTTTCTTTTTCGGTATAGTTTTTAGTTTCTAAAACACCATACTCATCATAAAAGTAGACTTTGTCCCAAACGAACCTATTATTTTTTTGAAAGTTCATATAATCTGTTATAATTGTTTTTTGGTCTTTTACTACACCTTTTACAAAAACATCTATACTACCATCCAAATTATTGAATTTAAAACATACTTTTCTTTTTAAGGCATTTTCTAGTTCTTTAGCATATACTAAGACCTCTTTGGGCACTACTGTATCATCATTTAATAGTTCCCATGTATAACTTGTTTTTACACTACTATTCGTAGTACACTTCATAACTTTAAGAAAATTTAAAATGGCTGGATTTCCATATATGTCATAAACACTGGTACTTAAAGATAAATATCCATCTTTTACAATACTTTGACCAACTGATAGAACTTCTAAATAATTTTCTTTATTAGTTACTATATCATTATTAACCTTAGTAGCATGAACACCTTTTGTTTCCAATTCTTTTAATAATTTGCAACATACATCACTATCATAGCAATGAAAAACTTTTAAATCTTCCATAAATAAATCACTCCTAGGTTCATTATATAAGTATTTACTTGCTTTGACAAGAAAAATCATAAAAGTGACTTTTAAGTACATCTTTTTCATCTATATAATACTTACCATTATAAAAAAAATGCTTAGTATTCTTTCTTAACAAATGATAATTAAGATTAGATTCATTAATAATATTTTGGTAATGAAATGAATAAAGATATCTTTCTAAATAAAATCTGTTTAATAAATATTTAACTTTTTGTTTATAGGTGATCATTTGATACATTAATACACCACATATATAATAATTATTCAATTTATAGTAATAATTACAAAATAAAAACAAAAGAAATATAAAATGCGAAATGCTTTGTATAACAACTTCTGTTTTTTCATAAGGCATAAGTAGCTCTAAAATACCTTTTAGAAAAATTGCCCCATCCAAAGGAATAATTGGAATTAAATTAAAGAAAAAAATTATTTTATTATAAAAAAGCAAAAATTTGGTATCATAAGCTGACAAGTAAGTTTGATTAGTTAAAATGATATATAATATAACTTGGAAAAAAATGCCACCCATACTTATAATTAAATCGGCATATATGGAAGAATTAATCTTTTTGTTTACTTTTGTAATACCACCAAAGGGATAAATTGTAATACTTATAATGGGATAATTAAATAGTTTTATAAAAAAAACATGACCTAACTCATGAATAATTACAATAGTAAAAATAAATAAAGATTGTTTAAAGTAACCACATAAAAAGGATATTAATAGAAATATAATGCTAGTAAAATGAATTTTAAATACTTTTAATATAGTCTTCATAATCTAATAGTTTCCGATCTTTATAAAGGGTTAATATATAATAGTTATCTATACATTCTCCTAAAATAGTACCAGTTTCAATATAATCATATAATTTGTAGTTACTGTTTGTAAGACCACTATACCAAATATCAGTGCCATCAACACCTTGAACAATTAAAGTGTTACCAAGGCCTTCTTTTTGACCCTGATAAACTAAAATGCCACTTGTAATAGATGATATGGTAGACCCTTTATCAACATGAATTTTAACGCCGTCTAAATACTTTTCATAAGCACCAACTGTATTATTAACACCAACTGTATTATCTTTAACACTTGGTAAAACACTACCAAACAAAGAATGATAAAGGTTGTTTATTTTATTAAAGGCCATACTATTTTCGAAAACGATTGATTTAAAAGCACTTAAATTATCTGGGCTTAATTTGATATAAATTGTACATATTAAAATGATAATGATACTAATTAGAATTTTGCTAAATATTTGACTTATTTTCCTATCATCTTTCTCTTCTTCATAAATGTTGTATGCTCTTTTTTTATGTCTTTTTATAGCAGCTTCTATTTCACTCATTAGTATCACCCATTAAAGTTTATGATTAAAAATATTAATTATGAATAAAGTAAATATATTTTATTTTAATTTTAGAGCATTATCTTGGTTAATTTCATTTTCTGTTAATGATTTTATATAGTTATCAATACTTATATTAACGTCTCTTTGAAAAACATAGCCAATTGCTACACTGCCAATAGAAACTAAGGCTATGTAGTATTGGAAGGAAAGTAAAAATATTTCTAATGATAAATAATCATTTATGAATGAATTGGCTAGAAATATTAGCCCATTCATACACCAAAATCCATCCACTATAGCATGACGCCACTCCGTTTTTTTTAGTTTTTTTAAAGCAATTAATTTTTGACTTAATTCTTCTTTAGTTAGCTCTTCCATAATATTGTCCCCTTTGTGTAAATGTATTTTAACATTTTCATACATTTTTTCAAGTATTAAATCATATGTTTTAAAAAGAGGAAGTGTGTTATGTTTTTATTATCATTATTACAAAATATGTTATTTTTTACAGGTAGTTACTCAAATAATGTCTTTCCAGAGCCATTAAGTAAAGAGGAAGAGCAAAAATGTCTTATTGGTTTAAAGAATCATGATGAAAAATGCCGAAATGAACTAATTGAACATAACTTAAGATTAGTAGCTCATATTGTGAAAAAATTTGAAACTCATGATTATGATACAGATGACTTAATAAGTATTGGAACTATTGGCTTAATTAAAGGTGTCGATACTTATAAATTCGATAAGGATATTAAGTTAACAACATATATTGCTAAGTGTATTCAAAATGAAATATTAATGTACTTTAGGAGTATTAAAGGAGAAAATCAGAAGAACATCAGTTTAAATGATTCTATTGGATATGATAAAGATGGTAATGAAATTAGTTTAATCGAAGTAATTAAAGATAATGAACCAGATTTAGTTCATTTTATTGAAACAAAAGATAATTTACTATTAGTTAACCAATATATGAAACATTTATCTCATCGTGAAAAAGAAATTCTTTTAAAACGATACGGATTAATGAACCAAAAAGAGCAAACACAACAAGAAATTGCAAAAGAAATGCGTATTTCAAGATCATATGTTTCAAGAATAGAAAAAAGAGCGTTATCAAAGATATTAAAAGAATTTATACATAATCAAAAATTGAATGACAACTAATCATTCAATTTTTATGGTTTAAAATCATTTCTTCTAGCTGACTTGCTAGATGATATTTTATAATTTTATTTTGATTATTCGCAGCAAGTAATTTGGTTTCTACTATTTTGGCATTTTTAAATAAACAGGCATAAAGCAAAACTTTTTCACTTTCTTCTTGTGAATAGTTAAGTTCTTCACTTACTTTCATTTTCTTTTTTAAATTTATCATGGATATATATGCTTCTAAGGCATTAGGCGTTCTTTTTTTTATTTTTAAAGTATATATTAAAAGTAGTATGCTTTCTACTAATAATAACCACACACTCCATGTTTCTATTGCAAAATAAAATGAAGCAAGCATAATAAAAATTGTTATAAGTAAATAAAATATTGCAGTTATTATTGGTAGGCCTGTTTTTTCGTAAAAGTTTTCATTTATAGATTCGTTAGTAACACAACGTTGCCAAGAAAGAAAGAAAGCATTAAAGGAAGTCTTAGTATGCAAATCATTTATATAATTAGTTAAATTTTGTAAAGTAAAAGTGTTATTTTTACCGATATGTTCAAATAAGAAAGAAAGAAGCATTTCTTCACTAATGGTAGTATTTTTAGAATTATCTAAGTTTAAGGAAATATCTTTTTTGTTATAGTTAACGACAATATTACCTTTAAAAATCAAATTAATAAGGGAAACAATTAAAGACGCTTTAGTAATTTTTTTATTTATTAAATACTCAGCGCATTCAATATTTTTACTTGGTAAGAAAGTATTAGAAGCTACTATTTTTTTAGTGTTTTCTCTAAATTTTAATAGAAAGTAAATAAATGTTATAGAGAGTAATAAAATGACACCTAAACATATATTGTCTAGTTTACTTTTGCGTTTTTTACTTTCTTCTAAATCTTCTTTTTTAGTACGATAATCTTCTTGTTCTAAATCAACTATATTTTGATAGGCATCTATATGACTTTTTTTATCTTCTATTACTTTATTAACTAAATTATTACTAAATATTAGACGAAAATCAAAAGTAGAAACTGGTTTGCCATTTAAAGAATGAATTTGGACAGTGTCATTATTAGTATAATGGATCTCTGTTGTTCCTAGGCTATGGACCCATAGGCGAAATTTTTCACTCATATCTTTACCTGGTAAAGTAATATTAATTGTTACTTCGTTTGTATTTGGAAACAAAATATCATCAATAAAGAAGCCTTGTAATTCCGCTATGTCATTGTGATAAACAATAGCGTCTAAGATAGTATACTCAAATAAATAAACTACTGTTTCATCTTTTACTTCATTATAGATATGATATGATTTACCATTTTGAAGCATTTTGGTAGTATATTCTTTATTAACAGCATCGTTATCGTAATAGGCTTTGGTAAGTTTTTGGTAACTTAGTTTATCTAACTTCGTATTAGTAACATAAGAGGCAACACTTACAGTATCGTCATCTATCCCACTTGCATTATATAAAGCATCACTTTGTAAGTCCATTGGTGAGTGGTAACTTAGTCTACTATTTTTATAAATAATGTCTTTTTCTAAGTAAGTAGTTGTACCACTTAAAACAATATATTCCTTTACTTTTAAATTACCATTACTCTGGATATCAATATTAATACTTTCTTTTGTAATATCATAATTACTATATGCACTAACAAAGGTTGGCATCATTAGAAAAAAGAAAAATAATACAATTTTTTTCATTAACACACTCTCCCACAAATAATTAGAAGCACCATAAGCATATCATAATTATGTAAAAAAAGAAATCTATTTGATTCCTTTTTGTTTGTTAAATATTTTTGATATTTTAAAATAAACTTAATTGGCTTGTCTCTGGCATACTACCAAAAATACCCATTGTTCGCATTTTATCAACGGTTGTTTGATTAACTTTACCACGGCTAGCAAAATCTTCAATGCTATAAAAAGCCTTTTGGTTACGTTCTTCAATAATTTTTGTAGCTACTGAGTCCCCTAGACCATCTAAACTACGAAATGGCATTATTAAACTATTAGAACTTTCATCCATCACAAAGTTATTACCATCGCTTTTTTCAATATCTATCGTTTTAAATGATACTCCTCTTGCAGTGGCTTCTAAAGCAAGTTTCAAAGTTTCAAGTAAAGATGATTCTTTATTAGTCATATCATAACCTTTACTTTGTAATTCAATCATCTTTTTCTTTATAGCGTCATAACCACTACACATGGCATCAATATCAAAATCTTGGAAACGAGTTGAAAAATACGTACAATAATAAACAAGTGGTTTATGTACTTTATACCAAGCAATTCTAAAGGCACTAGTAACGTAGGCTGCGGCATGTGCTTTTGGGAACATGTACTTTATTTTATGACAAGATGTAATAAACCAATCAGGAATATTTGCTTTTTTCATTGTTTCGACATAGCCTTCCCAAGTAGCTGGGTCTTTACTAGCCTTTCCTTTACGAACAAATTCCATAATTTTGAAGGCTTTAAAAGGTTCAAGTCCACCATACATAAGCTCAACCATAATGTCATCACGACAACCGATTACCTTGGAAAAAGGGACAACATTCTTTTGAATTAACTCTTGGGCATTACCAAGCCATACATCGGTTCCATGCGCAAGACCAGATATCTTTACAAGTTCGGCAAACGTTGTTGGTTTTGTATCTTTAACAAGCTGAATTGTAAAAGGTGTGCCAAACTCTGGTACGCCAAGTGTTCCTGTATCACACATAATTTGTTCTTTTGTAACCCCTAAGGCTTTAGTACTTGTAAAAATGCTCATTGTTTCTTTGTCATCAAGTGGCACTTTAGTTATATCATCACCTGTTAAGTCTTGAATCATTCTTAGTTGAGTTGGATCGGTATGACCTAAAATATCTAGTTTCAAAACGTCTTGATCGATGGCATGGTAATCAAAATGGGTTGTTCGCCAAGCACTTGTTGGGTCTTCAGCGGGATACTGAAATGGTGTAAAATCAAAAACTTCCATATATCCTGGTATTACAACAATACCACCTGGGTGTTGACCAGTTGTTCTTTTAACACCAGTACAACCAATAGCAAGACGTTCAATTTCAATACTACGCATAATAATATTTTTATTTTCACAATAGCCTTTAACATAACCATAAGCTGTTTTCTCAGCGACTGTTCCGATTGTTCCTGCACGGTAAACATTATCAACACCGAACAATACTTTAGTATATTCATGAGCACTAGCTTGATTTAAATCACTAAAATTTAAATCAATATCTGGTACTTTATCAGCATTAAAACCTAAGAAAGTTTGAAATGGTATATCATGACCATCTTTATGCATAAGCGTATCACATTTAGGGCATTTTTTATCTGGCAAATCAAAACCACATTTATAGTTATTACCAAGTGGCTCACCATCAGCACCTTCAAACACGCTAAATTGACACTTAGGGCAACGATAATGTGGAGCTAGGCTATTAACCTCAGTGATACCCATTAAGTTAGCTACAAAAGAAGAACCAACCGAACCACGGCTACCAACTAAGAAGCCTTCATCATTAGAGTGTTTAACTAACTTTTGGGCAATAAGATAAATAACATCGAAATTTGCTCCGATAATCGCGGTCATTTTATCCTTGGCTTCTTTTAAAGCCTCTTCTTTATCTTTTTCTGGTTCATCATGCAAAATTGCTTTGGCAATTTCTCCTTGGACCGCATCTGGTCCTTTTGTTACTACATCATGTAGTCTTTTATAAATCACCGCATCTTCCTCACCGGCATTTTTCTTAACAGCTTCAATGAAAGGTGCGCCATATAACTCAAGGGCAATCCGCTCTTCAATGTGGAAAGGTAAAGGTTCGCCATACCACTCACGGGCTTTTTTATAAACCATATCGGTTACAATCATTTGGGAATTTTCAATCTTTGGAGCAAAAGGAATACCTCCCGTATCAATAATAACCTCGATTTCTTCAACCATCTCGGCAATTTTATTAGTATTAGTAACGACAATTTCGTAAGCTACATCTTCACCTAAGAATTTAAAATCATCAAGCATTTCTTTGGTTGTTTTAAAATACTGATTAGGTACTTTTAAGCCTCTTCTATTTAAAGGATGTAACTTACCATTGAATTTTTGATTAATAATTATTTCTCGGTAAATCAAATCATCTTTATTAAAGTTATGCACGTCTCCTGTTGCCACTACGGGTTTTCCTGCTTCTTTAGCAACTCTTACAATTCTTTTTATATATTCTTCTGCTTCATAGACATTAGAAAACTTAGCTTCAGGTCCTATCAAATGGGCAAAAGAACTAATAGGTTGAACTTCAATATAATCATAAAAACTCATCATATTAACTAGTTCTTCATCTTCTTTACCAGCTGCTTTATCAAAAATTTCACCATGAATACAACCAGATCCAATTAAAAGACCATTCCTTAATTTTAAAACGTCTCTTCTTGGTATTTTGGGTTGCTCATTTTTATATAAATATTTTGTATTAGCAATTGATACAATTTTAAAGAGATTTTTTAAGCCTTCTCTATTTTGGGCAATCATAGTCGCGTGAAAAGGAAAAGCAAACCTAACTAAAGATTGCATATCAATATTATCTAAAAGTTCATCAGTTGTATTAATACTTTGATTAGATAAAGATGTACTCATCTTATAAAAAGCAATAGCTGTTCCTTCAGCATCATAATCAGCACGATGGTGTTTATCTTCATCCCAAGGGACATCTAGTTTTTTAGTAAGCGTTTGCAGTTTATGATTAGGCCATTCAGGATGAAGCATTCTTGCAATACTCATTGTATCCAAAACAGTATAGTTAAATTCACCTAAATCGTATTTTTGACAAGCTGCTTTCATAAAAGATATATCAAACTTAGCGTTATGGGCCACCATTGGGTTATCACTAGCCCATTCTAAAAATCTTTTGGTTACATTTTCTTCGGTATCACAACCCCTTACCATTTCATCAGTAATAAAAGTAAGTTCGGTAATCTTCTTAGGAATTGGTCTATGTGGGTCAATTAACTCATCAAAGCGATCCAAAATTTTACCATTTTGAATCTTTACCGCACCAATTTCAATCATTTGATCAGATCCAGCATAAAAACCAGTTGTCTCTGTATCAAATACAACAAATGTGTCTTCTAGTAAGTTATAAGTTTTGGGATTAAAAACAATATCAACGTCATCATTAACAACATTCATCTCTGCCCCATATAAAACTTTAAAGCGATCGGCCCCTTCTTTTTTCTTGTTATAATCTTCTACGGCATGAAATAACTCAGGAAATGCTTGAACGCAGTTATGATCAGTAACGCACAAAGCATGCATTCCCATATCACTTACTTTTTTAACTAAAGAAGCCGCTGGTATTACTCCGTCCATCGCACTCATCATCGTGTGCATGTGAAGCTCAACTCTTGGAGTTTCTGCTTCATCTATCACGGCCTCATCTTTACTAGTAGTTTTCATTAAAGAACGAACTGACATTACGAAATCTTTAGAAAAATTATCAAATTCAACATTACCATAAAACTTATACCAATTACCAATCTTTAAACTAGTTAAAACAGCTTTGTATTCAGCTTTATCCTTTTTAAAGATCTTTGCAATAATAGAATTAGTTTTATCACTAATCTTTAACGTAATAATATTTATATTATCTCTTTCTAAAGTATCAATACCAAATATATAGGCCTCAAAAGTAACACCTTTTTGTTCCCCAGTAGTACTTGCAATGGCACTTACTTCACCAGTTATTTCTTTGCCAAGGATAATGTCACCAACTACTTTTTTTGGCTCTTCTATCTTTTTAACTTCTTCTTTGGCACTTTTTATTTCTTCTTTTATGCTTGCTCTCATTTCTTCATTTAATACTAAGTTAAATTCCACTTCTTTTAAACCATACATAAGCATACTTTTTTGTAATTCTTTAGTTTCTTTTTTAAGTTCATTTAGAATCATCTTATTAAGACAATTAATTGTTATAATATCATCATTTACTATAACTGGGACTTCTAAAACACTACTTAAAGATGGCTTTTTAATAATTAAATCTTTTAATAAACCTTCTATATATAAAGAGATATCACTATCAAGGACAGCCTGATAATGAAAAACAACATAACACTTCTCTGTCCCATGAATACCATTACTAGCACACGCAAGTAATTCTTTAGCAGCATTATATGGCAGTGGTACATCCTCTTTTAAGTAAACTTCAAAATAACCATCTTTTCGGTGCAATAAAACTTTTTCTATTTCTATATTTTTAAGTTCTTCACGCTCACTTGGATAACTTATACTATCTAAAAATCTTGTCACATCATTTTGCACTTTAATCACTTCCTTTTGTTTTATAACATGTATGGCTTTATTTGTCTAGTAAATTTTTTAATTTTGTATTTTTTCTATTTTATTAACTGTTATTTGATAAGCATCAAATCGTTTTGAGACTTTACCTCTTATTAAGGCTAGTGAAGATGCACTTATATTTTCTAACTCTTTAATGGTATTTGGAAAAACAACAAATTCTAACTCACCTGTCTCATCACTGCCCCGAAGAAAAGCCATATCCTTATTATCTTTTGTTTTAATAACTCTTATATTTTCTATTAAAACTACACACATCACATTTTTAAGAAAAAAGTTACTTACATTTTCTAATTTCAAAATATCTTTACTAATATACTTACTAGCGGGATGATTACTTAAATAAAAACCAAATACTTCCATTTCTTCATTTCTTAATTCGCTATCCGTACTATCTTCTTGGTATATTAAATCTGGTTTTTCTAGTAATGATTCATCTATTCCACTAGATAAAGCAGCATAGTTTATAGCCTCCGGAATAGCTTGAAGAAGGGTTTTATGATTAACCTTAAATGTATCAAATGCAGAAGATAAAATTAAAAGCTTTAAAGTATTACTATTAACGCTTTTACCATATACCCTGCTAGTAAAATCAAAAAAGTCCGTAAAACACTTTTTCTTTCTTTCTTCTGTTATTTCTTTAATCGCCATAGCTCCTAGGCCTTTTATTACTGAAAGAGGTAATCTAATAGCCCCATTTTCTACTTGATAAGTATCAGTACTTGAATTAATATCCGGAGGATATATTTTAATTTTATTTTGTTTAGCCATAGCTAAATATTCTTTTGTTTTTAAAGGATTAGTAGAAACGTTATTCAAAGCATTTGTAATAAAGTATAAAAAGTAATGTACTTTTAAATAAGCCATTTGATATCCTAGTAAAGAATAAGATACTGAATGTGATTTATTAAAGCCATAACCGGCAAACTTTAGTATCAAAGAAAAGATTTCTTTTGCTACATTTTCCCTAATACCTTGGTTTATAGCCCCACACGCAAATTTTTCTTCATAACTTGTAATAATTTCTTTTTTCTTTTTACTCATAGCTCTTCTTATGGTATCTGATTGTGCATTAGAAAATCCTCCAACACTCACAAGTATTTGCATGACTTGTTCTTGATAGATAATAATACCATATGTTTCTTTTAAGATTGGTTCTAACGATTTATCTATATAAGTAACACTTGCTTTACCTTCTTTTCTTCTAATAAATTCATCAATATTTTCCATTGGTCCTGGTCTATATAAAGCAATAGCCGCGACTAAAAGCGAAAATCTATCTGGTTTTAACTTTTTTAAAAAGTTTTTCATGCCTTCACTTTCAAACTGAAAAACACCCATTGTTTTGCCAAGTGAAAAAGCCTTATAAGTATCTTTATCATCTAAAGGTATTTTATTTAAATTAATAGTTATGCCTAGGTCTTTTTTTATAAGACTAAGAATATTTTTTACAGTTGTTAAATTACGAAGTGATAAAAAATCCATTTTTAAAAGACCTAAATCTTCTAAATAGTTCATTGTAAAACCAGCAAGTAAATCACTTCCATCAACATGGACTGGTATTAGTTCATCTAATGGCACACTTGATATAACAATACCGGCGGCATGACTAGATGTATGCTTTTTTAAGCCTTCTAATTTAAGGGATAACTTAACTACTTCTAAAAATGATTCATTTTCTTTAAGGGTATTTCTAATACTTTCATCTTTTAAATTATCTTTTAAAGATAAGTTAGGTGAAAACATATTGATAAATTTGTCCATCTCAGTATCAAGTCCTAGAGCTTTAGATACGCATCTTAAAACAAGTTTACTTTTTAAAGTTCCAAAGGTGATAATGCCAGAAACATTTTGGGGACCATATCTTTTTTTAACGTACTCGATGACCTCGCCTCTTCTTGTCTCTTCAAAATCTATATCAATATCAGGCATCGTTACTCTAGAAGGATTTAAAAATCTTTCAAATATTAAATTATATTTTAAAGGGTCAACATCCGTAATACCAATAGAATAACTAACTAAACTACCTACTGCACTACCACGACCTGGACCTACTAAAATACCATTTTTCTTTGCATATAAAACATAGTCATACACGATTAAAAAATAATCACTAAAACCCATACCTTCAATAACATTAAGTTCATATGTAAGTCTTTGCTTATAAACACTTACTTCTTTACCATTAAGTCTTTTTTGGAGTCCTTTAAAGGCTAGCGTTTGTAAAAACTTATTAGAATCAATATTTTCATTGTACCTTGGAATATACCTTTCTTTACTACTTAAATCAAGTTCAATTAATGAAGCAAAACACTCAATTTCTTCTTCTATCTCAGTAGTAGGGGTATAAAAATCCCAAGCATGATGCTTGTTATCTTCTTCTTGTACTTTTTTAAATAAAGTATTACTGTCTATTGCTTTTAAAAGTCTTAAATAACTAGAATCGCTACTATTAAAAATATTGATTTCTGGCATGAATATAACTCTACTCGTAAACTCTAAAGCTTTATATTTTTCTAGATCACTTGTATAAGCAACAAATGTATTAGAAAGATTAATAACATCTTCATAAATACTCATAAAAAGCACTGGTACAACAATTAATAGTTCGTGAGAACCCTCTAATATATCACTTAGTACTAAATTATTTTCTTCTTTTAAAGTATTAATTTTTAAGAGTCTTTTATACCCTATATTATTTTTAGGATATAAATATAAGTATGTATCATTAAGTTTTATTTTTAAGCCTATAAGAGGCTTTATATTATGGCTTTTACATGCCAAAAAGAATTCCATCGTGCCATATAAGTTATCATCACATATACCGCATACATAGGAATTTGTACTAGAAAGAGCATCCATAAGTTTAGGGATAGTTATTAAGCTTTGCATTAAAGAATAATCAGTACAAACATTTAATGGATTTCGCATAAAACAATTCCCCCAATCATAGATAAATTATAACAAAATTTAGGGCATATTACTATATAAATAAGTATCTATAAATATCTTTATATTGTTTTACAAAAATGATATGCATGTTGTCTCTTATTTCTTTTGGCACTTCTTTTACATCCATTTCATTTTGTTTAGGTAAGTAAATAGTTGTAATATTTCGGTTATAAGCACTGATCACTTTTTCTTTGATGCCACCTACGGCAAGTATTTCGCCTCTTAGGGTCATCTCCCCAGTCATTGCAACATCACTAGGAACCTTAGAATTTGTATATAAACTAATTAAACTTGTTGTGATAGAAACACCCGCACTTGGGCCATTTTTAGGGATTGACCCTTCTAGGACATGAATATGAACATCTTTTTGTAAGAAGAAATTTTCATTAATTTGAAAATATTTAGCATTACTCTTTAAATAGCTCATAACAACACTTAATGACTCTTTCATAACTTCACCTAAAAGACCTGTCATAATAACTTTACCTGTGCCATCATATAGTATAGATTCAATTGGTAGAACGATACCACCTGTAGTAGTTACAGCAAGACCATTTACTAAACCACAATTCCAAAGATGAGGCTGGTAATTATTAACAGCTAGTTTATCATCTAAATATTTTTTTATGTCTTTTTTATCAATAACTATTTGTAAGTTATAAGACTTTTTTACTGAACTCATAATTACTTTTCTAAGGATTGTTTCCAATTTTCTTTTTAAGTCTCTAACGCCCGCTTCTTTAGTATAAAGAAGAATAAGAGTTTTTAGGGCATCATCTGTAAATGATACTTCTTCACTTGATATGTGATATTCTAGATAAATGTTAGGAAGAAGATAGTTTTTAGCAAGGGATATTTTTTCTTCGGTTGTATAACTTGATAATTCAATAATTTCTAAGCGATCACGTAGTTCGGTGGGAATATCTTGAATATAATTAGCAGTTAAAATAAACATAGTATGACTTAAATCAAATGGTTCTTCTAGGTATGCATCAGTGAAGGTTTGATTTAAGGTAGGATCTAGTATATCAAGTAGAACACTGGCAGGGTCGCCTTTGTAATCTTTGGCCATTTTATCAACTTCATCAATTAGTAAAACAGGGTTTTTACTACCACATTTTTGCAAAGCAGTGATAATTTTACCAGGAGCAGCACCTAGGTATGTTCTTCTATGCCCCATAAGCATGGCACTATCATTAAGACCACCAACACTTATTTTATAAAAGTTACGATGAAGACTCTTAGCAATAGAAATAGCAATGGTACTTTTACCAACACCAGGAGGGCCTACTAAGCAAATGATAGGACTATTAAGCATTGGATTACGTGATTTCATCGCTGCATACTCTAAAATTCTGGTTTTAATTTCTTTTAAGCCATAATGACTTTTGTCTAATGTTGTCTTAATATAATTTAAATCAGAGGCTTCAATTGTTTCTTCATTCCATGGTAAGGAAAAGAAGGTATCTAAGTAATTACGAACAAAGGAAATATCAGGACTCATATCACTTGCCAGTTCATATTTTAATATTTCTTTTTGTAATTTAGTTTTTGTTTTAGTAGGTAACTCTAAATTGTCTAACTCTTCATAGTAAGCCGCGGCTTCTTCTTTTTTCTTGTCATCAGATCCAAGTTCTTTTTCTATTTCTTTTAGCCTTTCTCTTAAAACAAATTCCTTTTGGCTTTTTTCTAATTCTTTTTGAACAGAAACACTTATTCTTTGATCAAGTTTTAGTACTTGTAATTCTACAACAAAGTCATTTAGTAAAGCATTAGCTCTATTCATAGGATTTAATTCTTCAACGTAACTAAGTTTTTTTTCAAGAGTCATGGGTAAGAAAAATGATAAGCGATCGGTTATTTCATTTAAACTCATATCTTCTTTTATTTCCCCTAAAATAGAGTTATCAGTTGTAAAAGAGGCTTTAACATATTGTTTTAAGAGTTTTATAAGTTCACGTTTCATCGCTGTACTTTCACTATCACTAATATTAGTAATTTGTGGGCTTAAATAATCACATTGTAAAATTTCTTCTTTTAAAGGTAAGTTATAGTAACGGTTAACTTTGATTCTTTTTTCACCTAATATTGTTATTCTTTCTAAATTATCGCCAAGAACTATTCTTTTTTTGATAATACCAATCACAGCTATTTCGGGTAAATCACTTACTTTAGGCACTTCTTCTAGGCTATCTTTAGGTGACACTATTACTAATTTATTATTATATTCTTTTTCACTTAATTCAATTATAGAATGGGATAAAGGGTTATTAAGTTCTAATTTAACTTCTTGATTGGGCAAAAGAATAAAATCTTTTAACATCATTACCGGTAACGTTTTTGCCATAAGACCCACTCCCCTAAACATTAAGATTTATTATAATTGTTTTTTCTTGGTATTTCAACCTAAACCAAGGAAAATTCAAAAAAAGTTCATCGCTTAACTAGTATAATTTATTTTACTTTTTGAACATAAGTTCAAATTAATCATTTAAAGAAAAAAAGACCTCACAACTAAAAAGATTTTTTGAGATCTTTTTCGCAAGAAGTTAGTCCTGTAATGCTTTTAGTTCAATTTCAGTAAGTCCAGTATAAGTCATTATTTTTTCTAAGTCTTCATGAGCATTAAGCATGGCCTTAGCAATCTCTTGCTTTGCATCTTCACGTGCATCACTAATTTCAGATTCGACATATAATTCGTATTCATCATCATTTGATAATAATTGAACAAATTCTTGATCGGTATTAAGTTCCATAAGTTTATTATAGTACATACTAGCTACCTCATCATCTTGAGCTAAATCATGTAAGCTCTTTTGATCCATATCAAGCATAGCTAAGTGTTTGTACACATCCTTTCCACCATCATTATAATAATTTTTAAGCAATTTGTCCATATTGACATTAATGATCATTCTCGAATTAGAATATTTTTTGCCTTCTTCATCACGATAAGTGAAATGTCTAATAATTGGTCCACCTAAGTCGGCAATAAAATTATAGTTAATTAAATAAATTTCGTTTATCTTTCTATA
>JABLTO010050864.1_pt1 | contig 29862 bp, 18 predicted proteins | sample 7160091 | NCBI WGS metagenome assembly JABLTO01 (sample SAMN14651225, study PRJNA627086) | human gut metagenome | isolation source: feces | host: Homo sapiens
CTTCTGAGCAAAATCTTCCAGAATCGTCTTGCCGACTGCTGTATGGGCCAGCTCTCGTCCTCTGAAACGAACAGCAACTTTGACCTTATTGCCGCTTGATACAAACTTCCTTGCCTGATTCACCTTGGTGTTCAGGTCATTCGTATCAATATTCGGTGATAAGCGGACCTCTTTCACTTCGATGGTCTTCTGCTTCTTGCGTGCTTCCTTCTCTTTGCGCGCCTGCTCATATCTGTACTTGCCGTAATCGATAATCTTGCATACAGGTGGTTTGGCCGTCGGAGCGATCTTCACCAGATCCAGATTCGCCTCTCTGGCTAATTTCATTGCATCTCTGGCTGACATGATACCTAACTGTTCGCCGTCTTCCCCAATCAGTCGGATCTCCCGATCTCTGATCTGCTCATTAATCATTAATTCGCTAATAATTGACACCTCCATGTCTCATGACTTTTATTCATAACATTAAACTGAAAAATGGTGAGCAGAAAACTACTCACCATTTAAGACACGTAATGTGTAAAATACTTAAATATGAACCCAAGTCATCTGAAATGCTAAGGTGAGAGTGAGTACTCTGCTTTCTCGTACGGATGTTGTGTCTATCACACAACTTCATATATTCTACCACCTTTACATTTCAATGTCAATAGATTTTTTGGATTTTGATTTTATTTTGTTTTAAGTTTTGTTAAAAATATCTGCTGACATTTAATTCAGTTCAAACAACTGGCGCTGTTTCAAGTCAATGTTGGCCCATGAAATATTGGAGTTTTCCTGCCCATAGAGATAAACGGTACTCTTCACTCTGACATAAAGTTTGCAGCTCTTCTTGTAGCCATTCAGATTGTCTGAACTGCCGGTATCTCTCAAATATTGCTCAATATCGGCCACATTCAGACTGAATGCATTATTCTCTGTAATGTCAAAAGCATCACCTTTTTCCTCGATTGTTTTGCCGTCATAGCCCTTTAAAGTACCGATTTGATTTGTAATATTGGTTACTTTTTCACTCTCCGCCGGTGCACCATCAGACGAACTGCCCGCTTCATCGCTTTCTTCCAGCGTACTGCCCTTGTCATCATTTATAAAGAATGAAATCTCCATCTTCTGTTTATCAAGGTCTTCCTGGTTCAGATCCGCACTGACCATATTATAGTCCTTGACATTGATATTAAAGGTCATATCCTTTTCAAGGATATTATTCTCTCCCTCTTTCCATGAAGACTGGTCTGTGGCATAATAACGGGCACTTTCAATATTCGCATCCGGATTCAGCGTATCCACAAAGTCAACCTCCGGTTTCACTGCCGTAACATTGGCAGCAGCAACCATGGCATTAATAAACAGCTGGATTTCTTCGTCGCCGTCAACCTTGCTATGGCCGGCACCGGTGTAAATCACATTACCTTTACTGTAGAAATAGTAGTTATTTCTTGCATCATTCGGTGAATCCAAATACACCGATCCCGACAGACAATACCACACAACCACGTCTGAAGTGCCATCGCTTCGTCCGTTGATATCTCTGTCCTGCTCCAGCGCCAGCTGATAATACTGGCCATGGGTCTTTGCTACCTGAATATTATTACCAATTACATACGGATACTGGGTAATCGCACCATCATTAATCTTCGTAGCCGTTGTTGTTTCCTTATCTCCGATTGAACCTTTCTGCAGCATATTGTTGGTATATGCCTGGGTCTGTGCATAACTGCTCTCCCGGCTTCCATTTGTCTGCCATGCAATATCACCTGCAAGTGTCATCAATGTACCAAAATCAACACTCTGACTGTTTAATGCCTTTCCGTGCTTCAATAATGCCGAAACAGTCTCACCATTTATCTGCTCAGTTGATGTAATCCCATATCTGTCCATACCAACTACAGAACGCAAAATAGTATTTAATGATAATCCCCAGGTTCGATTTCTGCTAAAAAGCCAGTCATCCTTATAAATTGAAGTGTTTTCATTATTGCCGGGTTCATAATCACTGTCCGCTATTTTTTCATACATATCATTCTTGTCATAATTAATATAAGATGTCGTATCATGTGAAAAAATAACACTCCTACCTGATTTAATAAAATCCAGAATATCCTGTACCTGTCCATTCTTATCTGAAATATCCTGATAAACATCATCAAAACCGATAACCAGCATCTGCTTTTCGGACAACAGTTTCTTCATTTCGCCTTTGTTCATATTGTTGATTTCAGTAAGTGTTTTTGTCTCAATCTTAATCTCAAAATCATCAATATTTTTTATCATGCTCTGAAATTTCGAATCTGTTGCCAGATTCCAGTTACCATTTACATTGTCCCATCTTTGCGGGAGAAGCTGGAGCACATTGATCTCCTGCTTTTTACCGGCATTTTTCTGTTTGGCATAGCCTGTTTCAGATGTATGAATATAACTGTTCTTATTACTGGATACTTCAAGTTTCCATGTGATCAACTTGAAATAATCCGTCGGTAACTTTCTGGTTAATGTATATTGCCTTCCGGCCTGCAGCTCATAATGCTTGCTTCCGCTGCCATTATCCACCCGAGAAACCACATTGCCGTCCTGATCCTGAATCATGATATACTTTCCCTGTTCTTCCGCAGAAGATAAATTACCATCAAAATTCAGATCCAGATAAAGTTTGCAGTCATAAGTTGTCAATGCCGGAGATGCATCAGAATCATTACCAATTGTAAATACATATTTCAGCTCACCATCCACATATTCACCATCCGATGTATTCATTCGCTTTGGTTCTGCCGGCTTCCCGTTTTCCACAAATGTAATCGTCGGCTTTGCCAAATTAGCAAAAAACGAAAGATTCCCATTTCCATTATTCAACGCATCAACACTTACAACATTATCATATCCTATTGCATTCGTCAGAAATTCATAATAATAAGATGCATTGTCTACTTTTTCCTTATTAATCTTCCCATCTGAAACAAGGCCATTTCCTGCAATCACCGGATAACCACTTTTAACAAAATCAAGCAATTCTTCACATTGCAAAGACGTCATGTCATTGCCTGAACCTCGGAAATAACCGCTGCCCTCCGGTCCATAGGTATTGATCGGGGCAAATAAATACTTTTGTATCAATTCCCCTTGATTATTCTCATAGGTTATTTTTTTCTTTGTTCCATTCGAATTCCAAAGATAGTCTGTATCCAACTGACCAAGGAGCTTCAACAAACCATTCGCCGTACTATCATCACCCGAGTGAAGCTGTACACCGCTTCCCACATGACTGTAACACATGGCATCTGAACCTGTAATATATGAATTACTGCCGTTTTTTGTTCCATCAATATAAATCAGATCATACTCAGAAGCCAGATCATCAATATGTCCGACAAATTCAGACGCTGTCATCGGTGTCACCTGTATATTGCCATATAGAATACTCAACTCTGCACAGGAAGCGCAGCGACTGCCATCCGCTGCCAGTGCCTCCTCAAATATTATTTTCATCTCTGTAACATTTGCGACAGGCTCATCGAATTTTAAGGTCTGCGTTGAACGATCCCATTCTGTACATTGCGTTTCACCGCTTTTTGTCACCTGACTTCCGTCCTGCTTTGTCAGAATAACTTTCCATTTCTTCAAAACACCATTTTGCTGTCCTCCATTGCCGGTATCAGGACGCGGCGTATAAACAAACCCACTCACCTCTGCCGGGTGATCAAATGTTGCCGTAATATAATGTCTGCCATCCGGATGCCCGGAACCCGTGGCTTTATTATTCCATTCAGAATGCCAATAAGAGTCTGTGTCTCCATCTGACATTTTTTCAACGCCATATCCATACTGCTCACAACATACATTAAGGGTGACCTTTGGCGTCTCGTTTCCTATCCACTCATAGATTTTACTGCTCAAATCCGTATAATCATGACCATTATTATCCGGCATAATCTCAAGTACATTGATCACATCTTTGCTGACCGTATTTCGCTTGTACTGATAATTGATGACATATTCCAATGCTCTGGCTATAGAAAGATCCGTGCTGAGAGGTTCCAGACTATCTGATTCCCCGGTTTCGTCATTTTTCTCCCCAAGGGCACGGTACTGGTTCTCCTGCTCGATATACTTGGTGATCGGTTCAAACCCCTGTGCCTGCGCATCATTGAATTTTGTCTTAAAATTCTTATTGATCAAACTGCTTGCGGACGTCTCCTGAGACGCATCGGCTCCGGTAGTCGATGCAAACAGATTTTTATAAAAATACACCTGATAATTCACATAGCTTTCATCCGCATCCTCACCCTTAATATAGACTGCAAATGATTCTTTTAAAGTATCATCTATGGCTCGATCACAATTGACAACACATGGCACCTGAGACTGTGCCGTCTGATCTGCCATGGCTTTAGACAAATGACCGTTGATATAGATCAAATCATAGCTGCTTAAATCAATTTCTCCGGCATCCTCCAAAATCGTCTGAGAATTATCCTGTGATGCACCGGAACTATAGACTGCTTTTGTCCAGTCAGACGCACTTCTTGTATCCACTTCTACATGAAAGTTCTCAAAAGCCGAGGATTCTGCCTCACCGGATGACTCACTCTCAGATGTCTCCCCCTCAACCGTCTCACCGGATGAAGTGCCTGTCGAAGATGTGTCTTCCAGTTCCAGATAAAATACATCTCGCTTCAGCCAGTCGTAATTGATATAACCGCCCTGACAATAGATTTTATTCACCTGCACAGAGGCTTCAGTATTGCCGCCCGGAACAAAATCATAATCACCGGTTCCCGGCGTCAGTGTATATTCTGCCGCCGAAATATAGTGTGTTGCCGCCTCTTTGCTGTTTTCATCAACCGGCAGATAAACATCTTCCCCTGACGGATAATTCGGATAATACCAACCGCTATAAGTGCAGGCCGAAGGATCCTCCGCAGCATTCGGATCAGACTGACAGCAGAACCATACCTGATTGACCTTATAGTAATAACTATAACCAAGATCTTCAGGAAGTTTCTGAACATCCTGATAGCTGACAGCCTGACGGCCGGTAACAACAGACAGCGGTGTCTTCGTCCAACTGGCATTATCCGCATTATATTCCCAATACCAGTACTGATCATCCTCAAGGGTAATCTTCACACCACTATTCACGTCACCGCCTGTCGCATCACCGCTATTGTCGATATCCGCATCAGACGCGCCTGTATCCCCTACTGCACTTGTATCCTCAGTCGCCGTCTGTGTATCAGCGGCTGCACTTTCAGATGCCATCCGCATGACATACTTCAGATCACCAATCAATGTATATTGATAATACGGATACGCATCGATATTTTTACCAAGGTAAATATAAGGATTTTGCTGATTTCCGGCTGTGGATGCCTCATCAAATGCGCCGCTCGGCGTCACATTGGCTGTTGGGCCCGAATTCTGTGCCGAATGATCCCTGACAAGTATTGCCTGACTTGTGTCTGCTGTAGGATTTTCTCCCGGAAATGTATATTTTCCATTCGTAATATTTTCTGCGATCTCACTGTTCAGATCCGCATATACATTCTCATAATAGCCATAATAACCATTCTCGTAATCATACTCAGCCTGAATATCTTTCTGTGCTGCCCGGGCCGTCTCAGAATCCTCTGTAAACGCCGCATTCACCTCTGAATTATCCACAGCTGCAAATGTCAGGAAATACGGTGCCCGATCATTATCCGCTTCAATATAAGAAAATTTCTGAATATTTTCCCGATATTTCTCCGTCTGCTGCTTGTCGCTGTCCACATCATTTCGGATCGGATAATACTGCTGCTCTTCTTTTGTATAATCACCGGTGCCGTCTTTATTCTCCTTATAGATACCATTGACTTTCACCGTGTCTGTGCGGGATTTTCCCTGCATATCTGTCAGATCAATAGACTTCCATTCTTCTGCATTGTCATTATCTTCCAGAAAATACTTTTCTTTGTACGCTGTATAAGACAATGGTGCCGCATCCGTATCGGCTGCCTTCATCTCCACACGCTGAATACCCGTACTCTTTGATTCATCGATGGTACCGTCATCCTTCAGAGAAACATTCATGACAAATTCTTTGCGTTCTTTCTCCGGCAGCCTGCTCAAGCCTTCCTCCAGATTTTTAAAATGAACACTCTGCGGCTGTCCATTCTCATCTGTATACTGATAGGTATACAGCTTTATATATGGTTCCTGCCCTGAAATATAATATCCAATCTCAGCATCTGCACTGTTATCCACCAGCTCAAGAATCCTGAAAGGCTTATCTTCTGAATTGTCTTTAACAATTGTTTCAATTCCCGGCATCGCCGTCGCAGCCTGAACAGACATGGTTGTCTGCAAAAAAAGACCCGCAGCAGCAGCTGCTGCCAATGTCAGACATACACCTCTGACAATTCTTTTTTTCACTTTGCGCTTCATACAGAAAATTCCTCCTTCATTTCTGCTCTCATCCTTCTGTCTCGGTTGTTAAGATTCTGTACCCAATTGATTTCTAAGTGCCACAGTATATGTCTGTGTTATTTTTTCGCCTCTTTTAGTCATAGAGAGCTGAAAACGAAGAACTCCCTCTGTTTTTGCCTTGCTGATATCCACATTAAATCCGCTGACATTCTCTGCCAGCACATCACCGTAGATTGTTCCGTAATTTTGGGGATTTCTTATATAATACAGCTTTTGTTCATCCGGGCGCCATCTCAGCACATCCACGGTTTCAACCTTGTTTCCCTTGTCATCTTCTGTCACACTTTCCATCACAAGCAGCTTTTCGACCGCTTCATTCTGACCGATATCATTTTCAACCGCTCTGCCATCCGCCTGATAAGAAATAGATTGATTCGTATCCAATATCAGATTCTCGATGCTTTCCAGGGTATTCTGCATATTTCGCTGTACATTGGCAGTGTCCGACGCATGACGGTAAAAATTTGCTGTAGATGTAATAAAGGAAGCAATGACCACTCCGAAGACACCGATGATCGCGATCACCGCAATCAATTCAATCAGGGTCAGACCACGATTATTCAATTTTGATGGATATTTTCTGTGTTCCATGTATACTCCCCTTTAATTGTCCGGCTGTTCATCGACAACCTTATAAGTACCGGCATCTTTGTTGAGCTGTATGCTTTTCTGACTGCCGCCTCCAAGAATCATCATCGACTGACAGTAACTTTCGCTGTCATGGAAAGCAACATCTTTGCCCTGATCCAGCTGATCCAGTATCTGTTCCTGTCCGATGGTCTCCGTCTGTATCTGCCTGAAACCGCCTGTCGCTCTGTTATAAGTCAGGATCAATGATGTATTGCCTGATTCCCACATATTGTGAACAACGCCGCTGTCATCTGTGTAGCTGATTCTTGTCTTTGCCGGAGCAATCTTTTCAGCCTGATCGTCCCTGACCTTCTCATCACTGCCGCCGTCTTTGCCTCTGTCCAGATAATAAGTGATATAATAACCGTCACCGGCAACATAGGAAAGCTTGACTTCTGCCACCAGCCGATTCATGGCCTCACTTTTCGTTCGATCTAATGCGCTGCAGATAGACTCTGTCGTTCTTCTCACATGAAACCCCAGTACCGAATTCAGTGATGGTATCATAATGCCAAGCAATGTGGCAAATATCGCAACAACGATAATGACTTCAATCAGTGTAAAACCTTTATTTTCTTCGGATTTCTGCCTTGATTTTCTCATCATTACTCTTTTCTCCAGTTCTCATAGGTAATATAATCTCCCAGCTGATAGGTATCTGACGTATTCTTTTCCTCGTCATTGGTAACAGTACTGTTGCCAAGAACATATTTATCACCTTCCCAGAAGAAATCCTTCGGTGAAATATTGCCGTCATTGACAACGACACTCTGAAATACCTTCGCTGCTTCCAGAGGAGCCGACTCCAGGGATGCCCCGGCTTCCAGGGTAATTTTCCCTTTTGCCATAATAATACCTTTAAAATTCACGCCTGCCTGGAGCACGACATCACCCGTACAGATAACCAATCTCAGATTGTCATTCTCTGCCATTGATTTCGTAATCACCAGCGGCTCATTCGTTCCTTTAACTGTTTCTGTCCCCTCAGACGTCTGGTAAGTACTTTTCTCTCCATTATGCACCATCATCGCCTGAAGGCTGCCATCCTCATCACTGGCTGTAAATGTATACTTCAGATGTACGGGATCTCTTTTCATCAGAAATTGAACCATCTGTTTTTCGTTGACCAAATTGTCAAATACGCTCTGCGTATAATTTGTTTCGTCATGACTGATGCCTTCTTTATCTTTGACATCTGTATTCAAAAGATCCACACTGGTAATCATCTTGCGGTTCAGGGCATACCAGGTATTCTGCATATTCACCTGTTCCTGCTGCAGCTTCTCATCTGATTCCGGATTTGTTGCATCATCGACGCCATTCTCCGACCGATCACCATCATAGGTCAGAATGTTGCCGTTTGTCACATAGCGCACATAGCTGTCACGATCTGCAACTGTGATGCCCGAGTTTTTACCAAAATAGAAAGACAGATCCTGATTCAGCTTATTCGTACTATTGGTCGCATAAGTCTGCATAAAATCAGAGGCCTTTTCACTGTCTGTAAAATTCAGATAGAAATAGACATAACCGCCGCCGGCGTTGTCGTTATAAAAAACCGTCTGGATTGGCTTCGACTTATCTACGCCGATTTCCGAAAGACTTTTTCCACCCCATGCGGATACTGTTTCATCCCAGTCAACCTGCTGATCATCATCTTTCTTCATTAGGTCACTTACAATATAATCATCATAATTCATCGGATTGGAGGCACTTACCTCGCTTCCTGTCTTTAAGAGTGCCGCAGGAACCAGATAAGCCAACTGTGAACCTTTAACGGACAAACTCTCACCCAGCATCACATCACTGTTTGCGGTTCCCGACGATCCTTTGACACCGGATACTGCAATATAACTGCGTCCTGCCAGCAGAAATTTCTTCACTGCAGATAAATCAATGGTCGTATTCCTGCCATTGATAACAATACTGCTGCTTAAATCCGCATCACTGCTGTGATCATATAGCCTCGGCGTAGCATTTTCCACACTCTGTCCCGACTGTGTATAATTCTTGCTCTTTTTTGCTGAATCCGGTGAACCAAAGCCATAATATTCACCGGCAATCTTCACCTGACTGCCGTCACCGCTTTTTGCATTTTTTTCAACTGTCAGGTCATCCGCCACATAAGTCGTTCCGCCAAGTGTTACATTCCCCTCTGTCATCCGGATTCCCTGCGTCCAGAGCGTAACACCTGCACCGGCCGAAAAACTTCCCTGTTCATCAACAGAAACCTCTCCCTCTGTGACAACTTTATCTCCGGAAGATATTGCCAGTACTGCATTTTTTTCAACTTTGATGGATGTATGCGACTTTTCCGATGCTTCACTGTCATCTTTGAGATTGCCTGCAAAAATGCTGCCCATAATGCTTGTATGACCGGCTGATATACCGACATTTTCTGCGCTTTTGCATACAATGCCACCCTGTGCCACAACAACCATATTCATCAGATCCGGCAACGTAGATGGTGTCGGGAACTGTATCTTCGGAATACCAAGCCGGATATCCGTCTCAATAATCGCCGCATACCCCTTTGCATCCACATAAATCACCTTCAGATTTTTCAGCAGAAGTCCACTTTTAGGATCTGATTTCAAAACCGGATTCTTTCCCTCCGGTGTCGTTACAATCAATGTTTCTGTAGCTGCGTCAAAATCATCCATTTTCTCAAGATCCACATAGGATCTCAGATAATCCATGGAATACTGTCCCAGCGGCAAATCTGACACGCCTTCTTTCCCGGATTGTCTGACCCGTGATGTCAGTTCCTGCAAAAAAGCGGTCTCAAATGCTTTCTGTCTTAATTCATCCAGCACTTCATCCGATGACGTACTTTGTTTGTTATAGTCTTCCATGACTTTGATATAGGCAGCCGACATGGCATCTCCCACATCCTGCTGCAGCCCAAGTCTGATTTCTTCCAGCGCCTGCTCCGCAGTATAAAAGCTGTCCTTTCCCTTTATGCCGGTGATCTTCATATTAAAATTCTGAAGGGCAAGATAAAGCACCAGCAGTCCAAGGATGCCGATAAATGCAACCGTTATAATCACTGTAATTAACGAAAATCCTTTATTGCCTTTCACGTTTTTCTCCATCTCCGTCAATTTTCCTTTGCTCCTTCTAATACAACAATTCTGTCACTTTCAGGGAAATTATTTGCTGCAGCCCCTGCTTTGTAAATTTCCACTTTCATATGATAAATACGATCTTCATTCTCTTTGTCATCCAGTCCGTTCACCGACAGAACCTGTTTCGCACTCTTACCGCTGACGCTCCTGCCTTTTATACCATTGGCATCCACCGCCTGATAAACCAGCTTCATCTGATTCACACTTGTTCTGCCCGAACTACTGTCTGTACTGATGTCCTGGTCCAGGTTGGTACGAAGTACCGTCTGTGCTCTGTAAAGACTCGGATTTGTATTCCAGTTAATCTGACCGAGTACAGAGGGATTTTCATTAACCGTCAAAGACATCCTGTATTTCTGCTCCTGTGTTGTCATCGGCAGAGATGTATTGCTGTCTGCACTGTCCGTACGCTGTTTGGCTACATACAGCTGAATCGGATAGTTGGATGTATTTTCAAAAACAATTTCATCCAAAGGATGAACAGCACTTGTCGAATTGTAATTCGGATAATAGAAAACAAACAGATTTTTCAGCTCCGTTCCCGTCTCCGAACTGTAAAACGGCACATAAGCACTCTCATAAGTGCAGAAACATGCATCTGCACCATTTGTCTTTCCTGTTCCCTTACATGGGCAAATGCTCATGCTTTCCCATTTTTCACCGCCTTTTACCGAATAATTATAGGCGTTTAATGTATATTTTGCAGAGGCCTTCACCGTGCCACCGCTTTCCTCCACCTTGATATAAAGTGTACGTTTTGTGTACTTGTAAACCTCATCGGCGTCAAGAATCGGTGCCTGATCTCCATCAATCTGCCCCGGATAGATTTTGCGGGCATATTCTGCCTGTCCCTGGACAATGGCTTTCATGGCATTCTCATCCCAATTCTGCGGCATGATCAGAAAAGCATTGCTCTCTGTATCCAGTTTTGAAATATTCGGCACCTCATAATCATTCTTCTGATTCTCTTGTGACGTTCCCGACTGTTTCTTATAGCCGGAATCTTTGCTGCCATCAAATGTCACCAGTGCGTCAAATGTTTCATCACCGTTTTTCAAGCCATCAATCTGGAAATAATACTTGGACTGATTTTTGCCCTTTGTTCTCGGATTGAATGTTCCCGTTCTGCCGTTATCAGTTGAAATGACAGATGCCGTTACGGATGATGTATCCTTATCAGATGCACGATAAAGACGCACATTCTGATATGTACCGCCATTGTTCAGGCTTTCTTTTATAACCATACTGCCATTTTCAATATCCGCTGTCTGATCTGAAAGAAAACCAAGACGGATTTGCTTTGTCATCGGATCGATTGGATAATTAAACGCCATTGAAACATCTTCAAAGCCCTTGGATTTGATTTCTTCCATCAGGTTTTGTGCCGCTGTAGATGCATTCAAATAAAGTGCCGACTTTTTATTCACATGCCCGGATGTGACAAATGCCTGCAAAAAAACAACCGCTGCGATTGCAAATATACTGACCGCAATAATCAGCTCCAGCAACGAAATTCCGGCATCATTTATGTTTGATTTTCTGCCTTTCATCGGTCTTTCTCCTTATAATCTTGCTTGTTTTCCGGAAATATCGGTTATTCCGGAAAACACAGATAGAGGGGTGCTTTACTTCCCCTCTACCCCTTATTCATCTTCTGTATCTGATGACGTTTTCTTATTGGATGAAACTGTTCCAAACAGGTTCTTATTGCCGGATTTCACAGGACTGGTATTCGGCTCCGTGTATTCCTGGCCTGTACCCGTCATGGCATACATATCGACAACGATGGTTCCGCCAAGTTCCCCTGTGGAGGATGAAAATGTCACATTGACACTGTCAATTGTCATTCTCGTCTTTTCTGAGGCAAGGAAATCAACAATATTCTTCAGTTCATCATATGTACAGTTAAATGTGATCGTATTCTGCATACGATACAGTGATACATCCTCCGATGATACGTCGATATCTGTCCGTCCCGACTCACTCTGATCCATTGTTCCCTCAATCTGATTGATCTGATCCTGTGTCGGCTCATTGGCCTGTTCAGATAATGTCTGCTGATCATCCTGACTGCTGTACGAAGCAGAACCGTCCAGGGAAGCAACCAGCTGCATATCCGAGAAATCCATACCTGCAGCAGATATCCCCAATTTATCTTCCATTCTTTTGCCAAGTAAAATGGCATCTTCCTCTTTCACATCAACCGGAAACATTGCAAGATAAGCATTCACCTGATCATTATATTTGGCCGTTTCAGATACATAGAAATCTTTATTCTCTTCAATTTCTTTCAGCTCATTCAGTTTCTCTCTTAACGGCACATTTTCAGCCCGAAGGGCTTCCGCCTTATCCATCTGCGGACGAAAAACAAGAAAATAGCCAAGGGCAAAGACAGCAATGCCCAGAAAAATCAATAATAACTTTTTATCTCTCATTGACAATTTTGTATTCATTCTGTCGCTCCTTACTGTGCATTGCTATCAACGACTGCCGGCTGTGCATATGTGCATGTCACGGTCATTGTAACCTCACCATTTTCGCCCTCTTCCAGACTGTTTGTTGTCACAGATGTCAGACTTTCAAAGGTTCGCATCTGAATCAGTACCTGTGCTGCTTCATTCTTATTCGATACATGCAGATCAAAGCTGACCCCTGTACCATCCGACGTAAAGCTGTCCAGGGTCAGATCCGACGGCATTTTCTGTTCCATTTCTTCCAGGAAATCCCGAAGCTGTTCATTCGGTGTATCTGTATAAGCATACAGGCCTTCATAACTGGCTGTTCTTGATTTTGCACTGCTGTACGCGTCATAGATATCCTGAATATCCTGTTTTGCCGCAATCTGTTTCTCCAGACTGGCTTTTGTCAGATTCTGATAAACATGGCTGCCGATTCCCACTGCTGAAAGCAGCACACCTGCACCAATACCGATAGCCGCGATCACAAGGGCACCGCTTAACGTCTCCTGTTCACGTTTTTTCTTCTTCGTTGCTTTTTCCATCAGGTTAAGGCCTGATACAGAAGGTGCAGCTACTGCTGCATACAAATAAAGCTGTTCGCCGTCCCGGACTCTGTCTGCACCTTCAAAATTTTGAAGGATCTGCACCTGCTGGGCCAGTTCATGGCTAAACAATTCCGCAATACCTTCAATGCCTGCACCGAGACCACAGCACGCCACAGAGTCAAAAACAGTTCCCGGATTTCGGGATATATAGTAATCCATAATCCTGGATATATTTCCAATCAGATATCGAAAACTCTCTGTGACTTCCGCTTTTGCAGCCGAAAGCTCCGGCATCCCCTCAACGGGTGACGCATCAAGCTGTGCATTGAGACATTTACCCGTATACAGTGCATCCAGTGCCTGCCACTCATTCTCAATTTCACCGAAAACCGTTTCCTGCATTACTGTATCAATGGCCATATCCACGCCATAATTCACCATTCGCTGCAGAGCCAGATCACCATCTTTGATAATACTGATCATGGTATACTTCTTCTCAATCTTCGCCAACAAATGGACGCCTTTGGCATAGATATCCCGAACCGCCTGATACAGGCTGTCACCAGTATAACCAATGCCCTGTATCGTCAGTCCTGCATTCTCAGCCAGCTCATTATAAGCCGCAGAAATGGACTTTGGTGCTGCATAGACCATCAGATCATACTGTTTATTGCCTTTATTTCGAGCATTCTTACGATCAGGATTGGTTTCTTCGCTGCTGTCTGCTTTCTCACTGATCTCGCCGAGAATCGTATAAGATAAAACATATTTGCTGATATCCACAGGAAAATATTCACTGCTGTTTGTCTGGATCAGTTCCTGTATCTGATTCTTTTTCACCATCGGAAGCTGGATACGGCGACTGGCAATACGTGAAGAACCCGCCACAAAATAAATCTTTTTGGATTTAATAGCATGGGCTTCCAATCCCTGAACAAGCAATTCTGCCAGGTTTTTGGTGTCACGCACTTCTCCGTCCTCTGTCATTCCCTGAGGCATCGGGATACTGAAACACTGAAGTATTCGCTCTTTTCTTCCGACTTCTTCAATTTCCGCCACCCGCAGCTGGGAAGCATCTATTTCAACACTTATAAATCTCGCCATTTTTTGTCTCCTCATAAAAATGTTCAGTTGCAAAATTATATTTTTTATTTTTACCATCCTTATGATGTGTACTGCTAATGCAGTCATTCAGATGCCTTCAAATAAACCATATAATTTTATAACTGAAAAGAATTGATTCATTTTTCAGTTACTTTTTGTAATATCAATCTGCCGGATACTTTCATTAGATTCCAAGCATGCCCATATACCAGTGAATCCAGCTGTTTCCCCATAATGCAGCTATAAAAATGCCCGCTGACAGATAAGGCCCCATCGCCAGCATATGCCCGGCCCCGCTGACCCGTATACGAATCAGATGGATCACAGAGCCAATGATGCATCCAAGGAAAAATGCCAGAATGATCAGCTGCCATCCAAGGATCAGACCACAGGCTGCCATCAATTTGATATCACCGCCGCCAATGGCTCTCCCGCCGCTGACCAGATAGATCACCAGCAAAATACCGCTGACACAAAGGGCTCCGACCAAATGCGTCATCCATGCTTCCGGCTGCACAACAACGGCCGCAATGCCCAGTATACCCAGGAAAACATTAACAGATATCGGGATTTCATATGTCCGCCAGTCAATCAGACTCAGCACGATAAGGGCTGACGTCATCAGGCAATAAATCGTACTCATGCCATTAAGGCCATTCACTACACATACCAGGACATAGAGAGCGCCATTCAGCGCCTCTATGACCGGATACTGTGCTGAAATTTTTGTTTTGCAGTTCCGACACTTACCGCCGAGGATCAGCCAGCTGAATACCGGCACCATATCATACCAATGAAGCCTGCTCCCGCATGTCATGCAATGGGATGGCGCTGTCACAATGGACTCGTGAAGCGGCATCCTGTAAATACACACATTGAGGAAGCTTCCGATGGTGATACCGAATATGAAAATGACGATGTACGGGATAAGTTCTAAAAAAAGAAGCATAGGGGGGGTCCTTTCTTATAGCTGCAAAATTTGTTTGTTGGGCGAAACGCTTCCCAAGGGCTTTGAAAACATAAAAATTAGCAGTCTCACAGCAGGCACGCTCGCGCTGCCCATCCCTGGCAGCGGTACATAAGGTGCTAAAGTACAGCACCTAAGTACCGGCCGGTATGGAAGCACCTGCTGTGAGACTGCTAATTTTTTATGTTTATCCAAAGGTGATAAGCGTTTCGCATCCAAAATTTACGTATTTGAAAATTAGTTGTTAGCCTTTGTTGTAAGGTCAGTAGGGTCATAGCTAACTGTAACTTTACCCTCATTAGTAACATCTATAGTTGCACTGATTGTTTTATCATCAGACTCCCAGTTCTTAGACTTAAGTTTTGTCTGGGCCCAATTATTACCTGCAAATTCTGTAAGGACACTATCTAATGCACTTACGCCATTAGTATTTGGTGTTACTGTTGTTCCATTTTGGGTAATTGTAATTTTATATGTATTAGCTGCAATTGTATCTGTGCTGTCAGAAGCTGCTGTTTTTACAACTGTTACCAAGTTCTCAAGGTTTGAAGCATCGGCTGCTTTTCTTGATTTTTCTACATATTTGGTATACTGTGGTGCAAGGATGCCAACGAGGATAGCCAGAATTGCTACAACGATAACAAGCTCTACCAGAGTGAAACCTTTATTGTCTTTCTTCTTGTCTTTAAGAAATTTTAACATAACGTTTATCTCCTTCTTTATTTCTTTTTCTTTTATGGATGAACACGGTTCCCTATGCCAGCCGCATCACCTTCATGTTACTGTCGGAAACTTTTTACGCGGTTCCCAATCGCGTATTCAAATGCTTTTCGCAAAGAATCCATTAATTACGTTTAACTGCTTTGAAGTGCAGCATAACTGAATGATCTTCTACAGGTTGTCCAGGCCTTCATACATAGCGCCGATCGGCAGGATGACGGCGATGACCAGTGTACCGACGATCAATGCCATAAAGACGATGATCAATGGTTCCATGGCTGCCAGAATACTCTGGGTCGTCATCTCGACTTCCTCATCATAATAATCAGCCAGTTTCTCAAGCATCTCTTCCAGGTTACCGGTTTCTTCACCGATGCCCGTCATATGATAAACCATCGGCGGAAAAATGCCCGCTGTCTGCAAAGGTTCAGAAAGAGGGATACCTTTCATCACTTCTTCCTTTGCCTTCAAAAAGGCATTGGCATAATGAACATTCTTCATAATGCCCGCAACAATATCCAGACAACTGGTCGTTGAAAGTCCCGCCGACAGAAGCGTACTCATCGTCCTGGCAAATTGTGCACAGGCTGTTTTTACTGTCAGTTTGCCAAAAAGCGGCATCTTCATCTTGACGTTGTCTATCGCAAGCTGTCCCTGATCGGTCTGATAAATCAGGCGATAGGCTGCAGCTGCAATAACCGCAATGATCAGGATCACATACCAATGGGATGCCATCCAACTGCTGGTGCCCATTACCGCAAGGGTAAGGGCAGGCATCTGCACATCCAGATCTGCAAACATATCAACAAAAATAGGAATAACAAATAGCAGCATCACTGCCACGACGCCAATGGCCGCACAGATCAAAATAATCGGATAGATCGTCGCTTTCATGATGGTGGCCCGCAGTTTGGCCTCTTTCTCAAAATGGGTCGCCATACGTGAGAAAGACAGTTCCAGACTGCCGGATGCTTCACCGGCCCGAACCATATTCACCAGCATTCCCGGGAATATATCCGGAAATGCCAGCATGGAATCCGCCAGCGTATTACCCTTTTCTACATTGGTCAGGACTTCCGCAATCGCCCGTTTCAGCCATTTATTCTCTGTTTGCTCTGCAAGCATCTGCAAAGCCTCTTTCATCGGAACGCCAGCCTCTGTGATACTGACAAACTGACGGCAGAAAACACTCAGATCTCTTGGCTTAACCTTTTTGCCGATGGCGAAGTCAATTTCCTTATTCAGTACACCCTGCTCTTTGATCGACAAAGGCAGCAGCCCGTCTCTTCTGAGGGTTTCCGCAACTCTCTCACTGTTTTCTGCATCTATACTGCCCTTTATCTCTTTGCCTGTCTGATCGACAGCCACATAAGAAAATCCCGGCATTTTCTCGTCCTCTCTTCATTCTTTAATCTTCATTCATATCCATTCGATGATCGCCTATAGCATGTCAAAATTGACTTTGCTGCTCATATTCACAGGATCCTGTGCATAGGAAACCGCAGAATCCGCACTGATATCACCGCGCAGAAACAATTCATAAATGGCATCATCCATGGTCTGCATGCCCTGACGCTTGCCTGTCTGCATTGTGGAAATAATCTGATAAGTCTTGTTCTCACGGATCATATTGCGAATCGCAGTATTGGCAAACAGTACCTCCAATGCAGCCACTCGTCCTCTTCCGTCTTCCCGGCGGATCAACTGTTGTGAAATAATACATTCCAGCACGGATGCCAGCTGAATGCGCACCTGCTGCTGCTGATTCGGTGGGAAAACGTCAATGATTCGGTCAATGGTCTTGTCTGCACCGATGGTATGCAGTGTCGATAAGACAAGATGCCCCGTCTCGGCCGCAGTTAACGCCGTGGATATTGTCTCCAGATCTCGCATCTCGCCCACCAGAATCACATCCGGGTCCTCTCGAAGTGCCGCCCTGAGTGCCTGCGCATAATCATTGGAATCGCTGCCAATCTCGCGCTGATTCACCATGGAGTACTGATGTCTGTGCAGATACTCAATCGGATCTTCCAGCGTAATAATGTGATACGGATACTTCCTGTTCATAATATCCACCAGCGACGCCAGTGTTGTGGACTTACCGCTTCCGGTTGGCCCTGTCACCAATACAAGGCCTCTCTTCTTAGCTGTCAATGCCTGCACTTCCGCCGGTATTCCAAGACTGTCTGCATCCGGTATGGAAAATGGCAGGCAACGCATGGCCGAAGCCAGAGTACCGCGCTGCTTATAAACATTGACACGGAACCGCCCGACTCCCGGAATGGCATAAGCCAGATCCGTCTGTCCGTTTGTCTCCAACTCGTTTCTATGACGACTGTCCAAAATCGGCAGCAGCAATGCTTCCAGATCTGTTGGCTGCAACTTGTCGCCTTTAAGTGGTGTCAGTACACCGTCAATACGATAATAAGGCGGACACCCTGCTGTAAAATGAATATCTGAGGCCTTTTCTTCCACAGACATCCGCAAAATTTCATCTAAACTATACATGCTCTTCTATTCCTATTCATAGGATGCACGCAGCATCTCCTCTACGGAGGTCACACCATCTAAGACATATTGAACAGCATTCTCACGCAGTGTGTGCATGCCTGTTCTTCTGGCCGCCTCTGTCAGTTTCTCTGTAGACGCATTGGCTGAAATCAACTTGCGCATATCATCATTGACTTCCATCATCTCAAAGACACCGATACGTCCGAAATAACCTGTCTGATTGCAGAAATGGCAGCCGCCGGGTTCATAAATCTCTTTCTCCTTATCCGGCGGCAGTCTGAGCAGTTTCTTCTCCTCTGTGGTAGCCATATGTGACTTTTTGCAATGCGGACAAAGCTTTCTTACCAGTCGCTGTGCAATGACACCCACCATGGAATCCGCTATCAGATAGCTTTCAACACCCATATCCGCCATACGGTTCAAAGTACCCACCGCGTTATTCGTATGCATCGTAGATACAACCAGATGACCGGTAATAGATGCCTGAACAGCAATTGATGCTGTCTCACGGTCTCTGATCTCACCAATCATAATGATATCCGGATCCTGTCTGAGAATCGAACGGAGAGCCGAAGCAAATGTCAGATTCACCTTCGGATTCACCTGAATCTGGTTGATGCCTTCAATATCGGCTTCCACCGGATCTTCAACTGTCACAATATTGACGTTCTCTGTATTCAGCTCACTCAGGGCTGTATACAAAGTTGTAGATTTACCGCTTCCGGTTGGACCGGTAACAAAAATAATGCCATATGGATGCGCCAGCATATGGTCAAAAATTCCCATTTCAGCATCTGAAAGGCCAAGCTCCTTCTTGCTTCTTGTCAGATTCAGTTTGGAAGATAAACGCAGCACAAGCTTCTCACCATGAACCGTCGGAATCGACGAAATACGAATATCATATTCCTGTCTGTCAACCTCAATGCTCATACGCCCATCCTGTGGCTTACGTTTCTCAGAAATATCCATGCCTCCCATGATCTTGATACGTGTGGCAATCGCCGGAAGAAGACTGTTATCATAAACCATCTTCTCATAGAGTGCACCATCAATACGATAGCGGACACGTACCTTTTCTTCCAAGGCTTCTATATGAATATCACTTGCACGCTGACGGATTGCCTGCTCAATCAGTGAGCGGACAAGCTGCACAATTGGTGCATCACTGACATCGGTCTCGCCTTCATCTTCAGCTGTTCCTCTGAGCAGTGCACGCTCTCTTGTAAATCTACGAGCCGCATCCATGGTCTCAGATGCTCCATAACAGCGGTCGATGGCTGTCAAAACCTCTCTGGTTGTTGCTATGTACGGTTCAACCTGCAGGTTCGTTACAATGGAAATATCGTCAATGGCTGTCATATCCATTGGATCAGCCATCGCCAGATGCAGGATATTCGCATTGTACGGATCCAATTCAAAAGGAATACACTGATATTTCTTCAGTAGACTGACACTGACAAGATTCCTGACCTCCTTCGGGATAACAACCCCTGAAAGATGCACGACTTTAAGGCCAAGCTGCATCTGCAGCGCACGTACGATCATCTCTTCTGTGATCATGCCGCTGTCTACCAGTACTTCGCCTATCTTCTTGCCGGAACCCTTCTGGAGTTCCAGTGCCTGCTTCAATTGTTCTTCTGTTAATACATTCTGCTTGATGAGAATATCACCAAGTCTCATTCTTTCACGCCTTAAGGCCATTTCATCGCCTCTTTTTTCTGGTTTTTTTGCAAGATTTCTTAATTTATTTCTATTATATCTATGCCAAAACTCTGTGTCAACCGATGTTTTTACCATTTCTTAGCATTATTTATCAAAAAAAGCAACGGGGTATCTGCCCATTCTCACCGCAGATACCCCGCATTACAATATGTAACACTATACTAATTTTCTTTTTCCGGACGATCCTTCTTTAATGTATTGTATATATTCTGCATTCTCTGATCCGTATTGGCGATCACATCCGAACAATCCTTCAATTCCGCTGCAATACTATCCGGCACATCTCCTTCCGTCTTGTATTTCAGCTGATGTTCCAGACTGGCCCAAAAATCCATGGCTATTGTCCTGATCTGAACTTCTACCTTCAACAGCTTGCATCCATCAGAAAAAAATACCGGAATCTGTACAACCAGATGTAAACTTCTGTAACCATTTGGCTTCGGATTGGCAATATAATCCTTCACTTCCAATAATGTAATATCATTCTGGGAAGTCAGCATATCTGCCACCATATAAATATCCTGCACATAGCTGCAGATGACACGGATACCGGCCACATCATGAAGATTCTCCTCCACAGACTGCAGCGTCACCGGATAGCCTCTTCGTTTCAGCTTCTTCAAAATGCTTCCCGGTTTCTTCACGCGATACTTAATATAAGAAATAGGATTATGACTGCGCTGCACCTGAAACTCATCATTGAGCACCTCTAACTTCGTCCGCACCTCCCGGATGGCACAACTGTACATCATCATCAGCTGCTGAAACTGCTCTGCCACTTCTTTGAAAGCACCGATGTTCTCCACCAAATCCACATTTTGCAAAATGACCGTCTCCAGATCAATATCTTTCCCCACTGCGACTGTATTCTCATCCATACCTCTTATCTCCTGTTCTTTATTACTTCCCCATTATCATAACATCCAAACATTTCCCACATGAAAATTCGGAGAGAAGCAGTTATTCATCTTCCTCTCCGAATGTATGTTGATTCCCAGTAACAATATCATACGACTTATACATATATTATATGAGGAATATTCCTTTTTTTCAACTGATTTTTTCCTTTACTTAAGCGATTGAAATGAACACAAAATGCAAATGATGAAATTAAATATAAAATGTAAACAGTCAAACTCAAATTATATTAAAGAGGAATCCTGTTTACAAAAGAAAAAAGAGAGGATGTCCGTATGGGATATCCTCTCTTCTGTCATTCTATTCTGTTCTCACGCTTACAATTATTCAGCTAATGCTGCTGTAATGATAGCCATGGAGTAAACTTCTTCTGCGTTACATCCACGAGACAGGTCGTTGATTGGTGCATTCAGACCTAACAGGATTGGGCCGTATGCATCGAAGTTACCAAGACGCTGAGCAATCTTGTAACCGATGTTACCAGCGTTGATGTCAGGGAATACAAATACGTTCGCATGACCAGCAACTGGGTTGCCTGGGCATTTTGTACGAGCAACACGTGGAGAAACGGCAGCATCAAACTGTAATTCACCTTCGATTGGAAGGCTAGGCGCTTTTTCTTTCGCCATAGCAGCTGCTGTACGCATCTTGTCAACATCTTCACCTTTACCTGAACCCAGTGTTGAGTAGCTAAGGAAAGCAACCTTCGGATCGATACCGAAAATACGGCCGCATTCAGCAGATTCGATAGCGATTTCTACCAGTTCTTCTGCTGTTGGCTTGATGTTGATCGCACAGTCACCCATAGCTAATACTTCGTTCTCACCTGTAGCAGATGGACGAACCATGATGAAGCATGAAGATACGATCTTGCTGCCTGGTTTTGTCTTGATCAGCTGAAGGGCTGGACGAACTGTATCTGCTGTTGAGTATGTAGCGCCACCAAGAAGTGCATCTGCAACACCCATCTTAACAAGCATTGTACCGAAGTAGTTGCCTGCGGATAAGATCTTGCGTGCTTCATCCGGCTGAATGTTCTTGCTCTTACGAAGTTCACAGAACATAGCGATCATCTCATCCATTCTGTCGAAGTTCTCAGGATCGATGATCTGAGCACCTCTGATATTGTAACCATATTCTTCTGCTGCTGCCTGAACTTCATCTTCTTTGCCTACAAGGATAGGTGTAAGGAAGTTGGATGCCAGCAGACGGGATGCTGCTTCAAGAATTCTTTCATCTGTACCTTCTGTAAAAACGATTTTCTTCGGTGATGCTTTCAGTTTCTGAATCATCATACCGAAACCCTGCATATTCTTGCTCATGATATATATTCCTCCTAAATTTGTCTTTTGACAATCTCACATATATAATTTATCACTTTTTTGGCAGATTGCAATGCATTCCGCAATAATTAAAAAATTAACAAACATGCAAACTATTTCTCAGGCTTACTATGAATACTTCCAACAAAATTTATTCGTTCTCCTGTATATTTTGCACAATATTTTCAAAAGCCATACTGTGAGAAGCCTTTACAAGGACAGTATCACCCGGCTGAAGAAGATCCTGAAGAACCGCTTCAAGAGCTTCTCTTATCTCGAAATGTCTGGCCTCTCCGCCTTTTTCAGCAGCCCCCTCATACATCTCGGAGGAAAGTCCACCCACACAGAGAATCAGATCAATGCTCTTCTCGGCCGCATACTGTCCGACTTCACGATGCATGGCCCTCTCATTCTCTCCAAGCTCAAACATATCACCGAGAATAGCCACCTTGCGTCCCGGTGCCGTCGCAAGCAGATCGATCGCTGCTTTCATGGATACCGGATTTGCATTATAACAGTCATCAATGACAACTTTATCTCCGGCCTCAATCAGATGACTGCGCCCTGCAACAGCCTCAACATGGCTGATGCCCGCCGTGATTTCTTCCTTCGTCATATCAAACTGAACTCCCACTGCCGCTGCTGCCATAGCATTGTAGATCATATGCTCACCCGGCAGAGGGATATTGGCATGCACCAGCACATCCCCCATATGAATATCCGCACGGCTTCCCAGCAATCCACGATTCTCAATATGATCTGCCCAGATGGCATTATCTTTGTTCATACCAAAAGTTATCGGTGCTTTGCCGTAAACGTCATGAATTGTTGCCAGCTTATCATCATCACCATTGACAATAACTGTTCCTTCCGGATTCATGAAGTCAAAAATCTCGGATTTTGCCCGGAGAATGCCATCTCTGTCAATAAGATTTTCCAGATGACACTGCCCGATATTCGTCATCACACAGATATCCGGTCTGGCCACTTCACTGAGACGATGCATTTCACCAAATGTATTGATTCCCATCTCAAGAACCGCAATCTGGTCATCATCCTGAATCCCGAAAATCGTCAGCGGCAGACCGACTTCATTATTATAGTTGCCGGCTGTTTTATGTACTTTATACTTCTCAGCAAGAACGGCTGCAATGAATTCTTTTGTACTGGTCTTACCCACACTGCCGGTGATACCCACCACCCGGATATTCAGCTGCTGACGATAAAAAGCAGCAGCCTGCTTCAGAGCCATAAAACTGTCTTCCACAAGGATACACGGTCCCAGGTCCTCTTCCGGCAATACTTCACAGATAACTGCCAGCGCACCCTTTGCAAATACGTCGGGAATAAAACGATGGCCATCCACGCGTTCACCTTTTGTTGCCACAAAAATATAGCCCGGTTCAATCTGCCTTGAATCGATAACAACACCTTTTGCCGTTTCCTGTGCCAGATCTTCGCGCATATAATAAATCTGGCCACCGCATGCAGCTGCAATATTCTCTAAAGTCATATTTTTCATCAATTTATACCGTTTCCTTCCTGTTATTCATCTCTCATGGAAATATCAATCAATAACTGGCAAAGATCCGCATATTCAATGCCCAGCACTTTTGCCTCCTGAGGCAGCAGTGACGTTGGTGTCATACCCGGCAGTGTATTGGCTTCCAGACAGTAAAAATCTCCCTTTTCATCCATCATAAAATCCATACGTGCGTAATTCTTCAGACGCAGTACCTTGAAAGCCTGCTCTGCTGCCGCCTGCATGGCCAGTATCTTCTCTTCACTGAGTTCTGCCGGACATGTTTCAATCGTCGATCCCGCCTGATACTTATTCTTATAATCATAGAAGCCTTGGATCGGTGCAATCTCAATGATCGGATACGCTTTACCATCTACAACACCTACAGAAAATTCACGACCCTTGATATACTGTTCAATAACGACTTCATCATCGTATTTAAACGCTTCTTCAAGTGCTGCCGCATATTCTTCATCATTATTCGCCATAACAACACCGACACTGGAACCGCCGCAGCACGCCTTCACAACACAAGGATAAGGCACCTTTACATCCGGTGTTTCCCCTTTCTTCAATCGAATGCCAACGGGTGTCGGCACACCGCCTGCTGCAAACAAATCTTTAGAAATAGCTTTATTCATGCAGATTGCTGAACTTACATAATCCGTGCCAGTATAACGGATACCATTCAGATCAAAACATGCCTGAATCTTTCCGTTCTCGCCATTCTCACCATGCAGTGCCATAAAGACAACATCCGCCTGCTGACAGATGTCAATGACATGCGGGCCGAAGAAATTCTTCTTCCAATCCGGACGAAGTGCCTTCACTGCATCAATATCCGGATTCTGATCCTTAATAGCGCCTACAGAAGCTGTCCAGTCTACATCCTTTTCAAACACATTCTTCCAGTCCTCATTCGCATAACCCAGAAATACATCCAAAAGCATGACCTGATGACCTTTACTCTTTAATGCTTTATAAATACCCATTCCCGATACAAGAGAAACATCTCGTTCCGTACTGATTCCACCTGCTAAAACAACGATTTTCATTTTAAATTCCTTTCTGAATCTACCGGCATGAGCAAATTTCTTCAATATTTCAGAGAAATGAGAAATTTGCATCTGTCTGGTGCATCACAACAATATTATTATTAAAATCCATTTATTTTTTTGCATTTAATAACTAAGTTAGCCTCTTGCACATTATACATCGCCAGCCTTGCCTTGTAAAGCGGCCCTTTGACTGAATTTTCTGCCATGAGCAATTTTTATACTTGCTTTTTCTCAGTTTACACAAATTTCCAAATATGTTACCATAGTATTTGGCGACTAAGATTTAAGAGAATCACTGATAATGTTTAAAATATATCCCTTTCTGTTCTCTAAACTTACGACAGACTACAATATCTGCCATCCTGCTGGCAGATTCGAAATCTAGGAGGATTTATGACCAAAACAATTGATTTACTCCATGGCAAAATCATGCGCTCACTCTGCATTTTAGCAGTGCCCATTGTCATGACTTATTTTATACAGATGGCCTACAATTTCATCGACATGATCTGGATTGGCCGTCTTGGCAGCGGCGCAGTGGCCGGTGTCGGCGTAGCCGGTATGTTTACCTGGTTTTCCAATGGACTGGTCATGATGGCCAAGATGGGCGGTCAGGTGAAGATTGGTCACTGCCTCGGCGCCGGTGACGACGATGATGCACGCCGCTATCTCGGTGCTGCCCTGAAGCTTGGCATCGTATTTGCCCTGTTTTTCGGCATTGGTATAAATATTCTGGCGCACTCACTGATCGGCTTTTTTCATCTGAGCAGTCCGGCAGTCATCCATGATGCTGTATTGTATCTCCGCATTACCTGCGGCCTGGTTATATTTACCTTTATGAACCAGATTTTCACGTCATCTTTCAATGTCTATGGGGACAGCCGGACACCGTTTATCATGAATACATGCGGTCTTGTCAGCAATGTCATTGCGGACCCGCTGCTGATCTTCGGCATTGGCCCTTTCCCGGCTCTGGGCGTGGCCGGTGCCGCTGTTGCTACTGTTTTTGCCCAGATGTTTGTCTTTATCCTGTTTATCTTTGCCATCAGGAAACGACACCCCCTTTACCGTGGGCTGAAACTGACGGAACCAAGGCCATTTCAGTATTATACACAGATTATACGCATCGGCCTTCCGCTTTCTCTGCAGGATATGCTATTTTCATGCTGTTCCATGCTGATTGCCCGCTTTGTCGCCGTTTACGGGGACGGCGCTGTAGCTGCGCAGAAAGTCGGCACTCAGGTTGAATCCCTGTCCTGGATGGCTGCCGACGGTTTTATGGCCGCTATCAATGCCTTTATCTCACAGAACTATGGTGCCGGACAGCTGGATCGTGTCAAAGCCGGTTATCGTTCCATCATGAAAATTGTTCTTGTCTGGGGAAGTCTCTGCACATTACTGCTTGTTTTCCTCCCGGGACCGATTTTCAGAATTTTCCTGAACGATGATGCTGTTTTGCCGATCGGTATCGACTATCTGCGCATCATGGGTTTTTCACAGCTTTTTATGTGTGCCGAAATTACAACAGCAGGCGCCTTCGGAGGTCTGGGCAACACCTTGCCGCCTTCCAGCGAAAGCATCCTGCTGACATGTATGCGTATTCCTTTACTTCTTATTCTGACAAAAACACCCCTTGGCCTTTCAGGCATCTGGTGGAGCATCAGTATCTCCAGCATACTGAAAGGAATCGTTCTTGTCTCATGGTATCTTATTTATCAGCGGCGCCTTTTGTCCGCATCCGCTTCATCTGCTGATATCAGGCCCTGACGGATGGCTTCCATCCGCTCAGCCTCTTCTTCCGGAAGATAATTCAGCAGATAATTGCCTCTCTCCTGATTCTTCTCCAGATGCTCACGGCGGATTTCGACTTTTATCCGCTCGATTTCCTGCCGCAATTCTCTGGCTGACATCAAAAGGCACCCCTGACTTCGGATAATCACCTGCTCAAGGCCATCTGATGTTGCCACGGTTACTTTATACTTTCTTCCGATGGCATGGGCCGTCTTTTCGATATACTGATCTGCCGTCTCTGCCTCCTTTGTAAAAACGACATCAATATTATGCCACTTTGTCACTTCACCCGGAAATCCTTCCACTTTATAGGCATCAAAAACAAGAATCACCCTCTGGCTTGTATAGCCCTGATAGTTGGACAATGTCTCCATCAACTTGTTGCGTGCAGCGTCCATACTATGTTCCGACAATTCATGCAGATCTTCCCAGGCAAAAATGATATTATAACCGTCCACAAGCAGATAGCTTTCCTGTGCGGTCGCCTGCCGTCTGTTCTCCTGCTGCTTCTTTTCGCCTCGCCAGCTGCCTTTACCGGATGAATCACTCAACCCACCTGTCATTTTCCCTGAAGAGCCTGATACTTCTGAATAACTTGTATCCGCTCCTCTGAATGTATGTTCTTTCTGTGGCTTTCGTCGCTTAATTTCACCATATGTTCTGACAAAAATAGCTTCCAGTTCTTTATCATCAGCCAGAGACGGTGCAATGCTTCGGCTTCTGGCAGCCTTCGCTTTTGCTGTCATCACCGTATCCTCATCCTCAGCACCTGCCGTCTCTCCATCCAGTCCGGCGCCTTCCAGATGCATATAATCTTCCACTTCATACCATGGCACTACAAATCCTGCACCATGGGCACAGAACACAGATCCCGTCGGATTTGCCAGATCCCGCTCCGGATCATAGGCTGATGCCACCAGTACTTCTTCCGTATTATGGCAAGGATAATAGCCCGCCATTGTACAGAACAATCGCCCTGTGCCTCCGGTATAGGCAGCCACATCCTTCTGATATTCACGCATTTCTGAAACGGGTGCCATGCCTGTTAATACGGCTGTTTCGCCCTCATTTTCTCCAAGTTCAAACCTGCCGCTCATCTTCTCAATATCTGTCATGGCATGTCCCACCAGACGCTGCGGCAATTCCAGCCTGAAGCGGTAATAAGGTTCCAGCAGAACACTTTCTGCTTTCTGCAGTCCCTGGCGCACCGCTCTGTAAGTCGCCTGCCTGAAATCCCCGCCTTCGGTATGCTTCTGATGTGCTCTTCCCGCAATCAATGTGATGCGCATATCCGTGATCGGCGCTCCCATCAATACGCCTCTGTGAACCTTTTCCTCCAGATGTGTCAGGATCAGACGCTGCCAGTTGCGATCCAGCATATTCTCGCTGCAGACAGTATCGAAGACAAGTCCGTTGCCGGCCTCCAAAGGTTCCATTAAAAGGTGGACTTCCGCATAGTGTCTGAGAGGTTCAAAGTGACCCACACCTTCCACCGGTGCTGCAATCGTTTCCTTATATACAATCTGTCCTGTACCAAATTTTACTTCCAGTCCAAACCGCTCATGGATCATCTGCTGCAATATTTCTGTCTGGATCTCACCCATCAGCTGCACAAGCACCTGTCCTGAAATATCATCCCAGACAATATGCAGTTCCGGATCTTCTTCTTCCAACTGACGCAATTGATGCAGTACCTTGTGCAGATCACTGCCCTCCGGCAGTTCAACCCTGTAAGTCAGTACAGGTTCCAAAAGGGGCACTACCTGCTCAGCCTCCGCTCCCAGTCCGTCTCCGGCCTGTGTCTGTGTAAGCCCTGTCACTGCACAAACCGTACCTGCTGAAGCTGCATCAACTGTCTCAAACTTTGTTCCATTATATATACGGATCTGATTAACCTTTTCTTCCCATTCACCTGCCGAAGCATCTTTCCCGGATAATGTATCCTCTGCCTCACCCCCGGCTTCCTGTCTTCTCCGTATATGGCCCCGGAGCTGTGCCTTGACCTTCAGGCTGCCACCGGTAATCTTCATATAAGTCAGGCGTCCGCCCTGGGCATCCCTTGCGATTTTAAATACTCTGGCCCCGAATGTCTCCGGATACTGCTTCTCTTCTGTCCATTTTGCAATGCCGTCCAACAACTCCTGCACCCCTGTCAATTTCAGGGCTGAACCGAAGAAGCACGGAAAAACCTTCCTCCCGGTGATCATTCTGCGCACCTGTTCATCCGTCACAGTTCCCTTTTCCAGATAAGTTTCCAGCACCTTCTCATCGCACATCGCCAGATTCTCATTGCGTGCATCTGATTCTTCGGAAAAATCAATACAACTGTCCCCGAGTCGCTGTCTGATCTCCTCCATCAAAGCCCTTCTGTCTGTCCCATTCTGATCCATTTTATTCACAAAAATAAATGTAGGCACCTCATACCGTGCCAGAAGACGCCACAGTGTCTGTGTATGTCCCTGAACACCGTCTGCACCGCTGATCACCAGCACCGCATAGTCAAGCACCTGAAGCGTTCGCTCCATCTCTGCTGAAAAATCCACATGTCCCGGTGTGTCAAGCAGTGTATACGATCTTCCCCGCATCACAATTTCGGCCTGCTTTGAGAAAATAGTGATGCCTCTCTCCCTCTCCAGGCTGTAAGTATCCAGAAAAGCATCTTTGTTATCTACTCTGCCCAGCTTTCTGATACTGCCTGTCAGATAAAGAATGCTCTCAGATAACGTTGTCTTTCCCGCATCCACATGTGCAAGAATACCTAATACTGTTTTACTCATCTATATCAAATCCTTTGTTTTTCATTCAGTGCTTTTTTTATTGTAAACTATTTTCCCAATTCCGCAAAGTACTAATTCCCTTTTTCTGTATTTGTGAAATATTTATGAAAAAGTATTTGAAATTCCATCAAAACCATAGTATAATAGATAGGCACTGGAGACGTATCGAAGTGGCCATAACGAGCTTGACTCGAAATCAAGTTGTCGGGCAACCGGCACATGGGTTCGA
>JABLTO010014191.1_pt1 | contig 29858 bp, 25 predicted proteins | sample 7160091 | NCBI WGS metagenome assembly JABLTO01 (sample SAMN14651225, study PRJNA627086) | human gut metagenome | isolation source: feces | host: Homo sapiens
ACCTCGGGCTCGTTTATTCTCTGCGGGGGAGTTATCTGGAACGAGGGCAGATCCTTGAAGTGGCGGGTGAGGATATTCGTCTGCGAGATCGCACCGTCGCAGGGCATGGTGCCGGTGAAGTAGCACTTGCCGACACGGGGATAATCGTCAACAACGGCGACGCCGCACTCGGAGGCGGGCTCGGGGCAGACGTCTGCCGGCAGACCGAGGTGCTCCATGGCGTCGATGTAGAACATACTTGAGTTCTGGTCGACCTCCGACGGCAGACCGACGGCGAACATGGCGATGTCTATCCACTTGACGGTGGGGAAGCCCATCATGATAAGGTGCGGGGTCATCTCGTCGAACATGACGGTGTTCTCACGCAGCTTTGCCGCACGCTTGCTGTTCGGGCGCAGGTTTTCGTCGCGCACGATGATGTCACGAACGCCGATGACGGAGTTGTGCAGGACGGAGAAGAACTGGTTGTGGGCATAGTGCAGCTCCTTGCCGCGCAGACCCATGGTGTGGCGGTCTACCATGTGCGCCGCAGTGAGGTAGGAGACCATCCAGCGGTAGCGCAGCATGGATTTGACCATGAGTATGGGGTGGCAGCCCAGCTTTACGGCCATAAAGCCGTAGAGATAGAGCCAGCGAAAGAAATCGTAAAAGGTGTCCTTAAAGCCTCTCCATTCACGGGCGCGGAAGGCACGGTGCTCGGCATCGTAATATCTGCCCAAGCCTTTGCCGGTTTTGGGATTGTATGCCATGTCAGTTTTCCTCCTTCTGAGCTGTCCTGAGCTTCTTTATTTCAAGGCTTTCCACGAATGCCTGCACTCTCGTGCGAAGCTGTCCGCTCTGACCGGAAATGTAGGGGCGGTCGATGGAGAGTATATGGATGCCGTAGTCGCGGGGCATTACCTGGCTTGCGATGACGCGCTCATACGACCAGTAGGTGCAGAACTTCATCTGCTCGTAAATTGCGCCGTCGGCGTTAAAGTCCTTAACAAGCTGCGCAACATGGTCGTTGCGGTACTTGACACGGTGCAGTGCGCTCTGACGCGGGCACTCCGTGTTTTGCAGATACCAGCGGCAGACCTGCGTGAGTGCGTCCTCGGTGTCGGAGAGGATAATTTCCTGTCTGCCGGGGAAGGAGCCGTAGCAGTAGCGGTCGGCGACCACCAGTGCGCCGCAGCCCTCGATGAGCTTGATGAGCTGGGGATCGTCGATCTCCGAGCCGACAACGACAACTCGGACGCGGTAGTCCTTCTTGGCGTCGGTCTTGCGGTTTTTTATCTCCTCAAGCGTCTCACGCAGGTAGGGAAGGATAAGTCTCTTGGGGCAGGTGTAGCTGACCAAGACCAAAACGGCGTACTCATAGCCGGTGATGGGCGGGATATCCAGCTTGCGCAGCTCGCCTATCTCGGTGAGGATGCGGCAGACCTCGTTGTGCTCGCTCACGGCGGTGCGGATGGCGTCGTCCGAGGTGTCGATGCCGTAGTTTTCGCGCAGGGGCTTCAAGATCTTTCTGGAGACCTGCTCGCGGATGTGCTCGACGCAGTCCTCATCGTCGGAATAAGGAATGTCCAGATTGCAGTAGAAGAATTTGTCCTTGTCCTCGCCATGCGCATGCATGATCTCCATGTTCTCGATGGCGCGGTTATTCGCCTCGCAGACATCAACGCCTATCATGGCGTGGAGAAATGCGAAGCTGCCCTCAAGCGCACGCTCCAAAAGCGCACGGGCGAACTCGCAGCTGTTGTTGGCCATGTAGTAGGTTGCAAGCTCCATGGAGTTGGTGTGCGGTGCACGAAGCCGGACGGAGAAGCAATTGCCCAAGTTCATGAGCACCTCCGGTGCGTGAAAGCAGGTGTAACCGAGCGCCAGGTCCCCCTCCGACTCTGCCTTGCGGATAAGCTCGTTGTTCGTGTCCTCCAGCAGGCTCTCAAAGTAAATCAAATGCTTCAGTTCTTTCATTGCGGCCCTTCTTCCTGTTTGATTTTTATATTTACCCGTCTGTGTCAGCAATACTGACAAAAGCGGGCATACACAAATCCCGATCTCTCGGGATGTGAAATTCGCCTGTTAATTTCCGCTGAGCGCTTTAACGAACATCTCGCTGAGATGGAGCATCCTGCTGTCGTAATCAAGCTCTCTCGCACTGGGGCTGCCGCCTATGGAAAGGCGCTGCATTATGCCCAGAATTGCGTCGTAGGAGTTGTAGTATATCTCCTTCACGTCCACCTCGGGGCTTATCGAGCCGTCGGCAAGACCCTTGCGGATGGCCTTCGCCATGGGGCCTCCTGAGGTCTCAAACGGCTCGGGCGGCTGGTTTTTTATCTCGTGCAGCCTGCCTGCTGCCTGTAGGGTCAGCTCCGCATCGAGTGTGAAGCGCATGCCCTTGGGGTCGAGGTGATACAGCATCGAGTAGCACAAGAGCACGTTTGCTGCGTCCTCAAGACCGGTCGTGCCGCCGTCGGAATTTTCATGCGACATACGGTCGATAAGCGCAAGTATCCTGTTCCAATACAGCAGCGACGCAGCCAAAACAAGATCGGCCTTGGTCTCAAAATACCGAAAAACCGAGCGCTCCGTGAGTCCGGAGCGGCGTGCAACGTCGGCGACCTTGGTTTTCTCTATTCCGTTTTCCAAAAAACTATCAAGGGCGTTCTCGATTACGAGCCTGATGTTTTTTTCTCTCAGCTCCTCGTGCGGCAAATGCTGTCCCTCCCTATGTATGTGTCAGTCTGACTGACAGGTACAGTTTACAGCAGAAAAATTCAAAAGTCAAGCCCCTGAATATAGAAAAAATCCCGCAGTCGCAAGGACTGCGGGATTTTTTGATATGAAAGTAAAGACCAATTCTGATACCAAATGCACACCCCTCGGATAAATCGTTAAAAGGTGTGCCTTTCGTTAAAAAGTGTACCCTTCGTTGAAAGGTATACAAAGACGATCCGCAAGGGCGATATTACAAGGGTAAAGTTGGTCTCAACCATTACGGCAAGATGACGCCGAAGCATGCGAACGGAAACCGGAAACTGCCGTTCCCGACAGCGTCCACAAAAATGATTGTTGACGCCGCCCTCAGCATCTTTGAAGAAAAGGTCGACCCGCTCCTGCTTGTCCGGCGCGTGAATATAGCGGCGATGAACGTGATCCCGGAATCTGAGGCGCAACAGATCCAGGCAACGCACTAGGAAGAGCAAACCCTCGGTCAGATGGATCTGTTCACGGATTATGAGCAAAAGGATGCAGAGTCCGAAGCCACACAAGAGGCTTTAGAGAAAGAAAGGCGCCTGCAGCAGGCGGTTCTCGTCATCAAGGACAAGTTTGGCAGTAACGCGGTCTTGAAGGGAACGAACTTCCTGGAAGGTGCGAGAGGCCGGGAGCGCCACGGCGAAGTCGGCGGTCACAAAGCGTAGCGCCTGTTTCAACAGCACGTCTCAGCGGACTGGAATATACCGCGTCAAATCAATTTCCCCAATCCGCTCTCTCGCAGCACGAGCCTGATCTCTTCCCCTGTCATTCAATTGTTCATCTGTTAGCCCCTGCATCAGTTTTCCTTTGTTCAGATTGGTTTGACCATGTCTCCGCTTGATTACCGGAAGACCTCTTCATTTTCTAAACCCGTATTACACTGCTCTGTTTGCTCTTAGCTGAAGAACTGCATGATGGACTGGTGGCTCTTCCGGTCTTCCCATTCAAAACGCGATACCATCCTCTTCAGCTCAGGAATGTGCTTTTCATAGATTTCCCTGGGGGTAACGCCTTTATCCACACAGAGACTTGCCGCACAGCCGACGGCCACGCCGTGCTCAGCCCCGTTTGCCATCAGTTTGGTGTTGCATCCGACCACTCGCGTAACACTGATTTGTTTGCCGACCATCATTAGATTTGGCACATCCTTCGAGTAAAGGCTGCGGAACGGAATCCAGTAGGGCTTCATATCCCGAATGTCCCAGATCCAGGAAGTCAGACGGAAATCATAGGTTGGGTTCTCCATACAGTGGATGCAGATCGCCCCGTCCTGCTGCACGACAGCGTCCGAAAAGATCGCATGCTCGCGAATTTCGTTCTCATTTACGACATAGTCCCCTATAATTCGGCAAAACTCGCCACTGGCAAAGGTATGGTGAATCCACTCAAATTCCAGATTCGCATACTTTTTCGGTTGAGCCTTTTTTACGTTATACATAGTTCCATAAAGGGCGCAAAGCAGATGATCGCGGATTTCCTCACCGTCACAGAAGAGATCCAATGTCTGACCATACTCCCAGTAATGGGTACCGGGAAAGAAATCGATAATATCCACCTTCGGGAAGCAGTGATACTTCAAGGAGCTCACTCCGAGGCCGGGCAGATTTGCCATCTGCTTCATCTTCTTTTTGATCAGACGCTGTCCGGTGACATCCGGACCATACTGATTATCTTTTCCAAGCGCTGCCAGCTGTCCGTTCAGGTCGCCAAAGTCCCTGGCAACATCCAGTGCCCATGGTACCTCTGGGAATTCTACAGGGATTGGCGCCTCGTGCAGATGATAGAGAATCGTATGCCCGTGATGCACTTCATCGGGCGCATCTGGCGCCAGACTCTCATTATAGGCACTCTTTCCCTCGCGTCCGGTGCGAATCTCAGCTCCGGCTGGTCTGGCTACTGCGCCCTTGCCGGATGCATCGATGAAGATCTCTGCCGAATAACGCGTCTCACTTCCCGTCAGCAGGTTTCTGGCGTCGACGGCGGCAATCTTCTTCCCGTTTTTCTCAACGGCAAAGACCTTTTCGTTCAGGAGAACCGTCACATTTGGCTCTGCCTTCAGCATGGCAATGACCGCCATATCCCCGTTCTCTTCCCGTTCACACATCTGCATGACCAACTCGCCCTTATAGCCACGTGGACCAAGTCCAATCTCTACGCTGGCGTTACCGCAGAGAACCGGCCGATCCGTCAGCAACAAGACCCGGCTTCCGGTCTTCGCAGCAATAAGTGCGGCCGAGCATCCGGCCATTCCACCTCCCACCACGACGACATCATATGTTCCGCCATCCACCGGGATTTCCGAGATGCCAAGCAGCTTCTTTCTCCACGTGCGGTCCACCTGCTTTCCTGTCTCCGGTGGCGCATCCTCAGGATCCGTTGAGAAATAGATGGCATCGCAGCGCCCTTCAAAGCCGGTGAGATCATGGAGACGAATTTCATTCTTGCCTTCCCTTAGCTCAACCGTCCCCGCCTTCTCCCAGATCCAGTCATTTTCTCCGCTCTCCCCAAGTGTCATCAGCTTCTGCCCGTTTACAAGCAGATCAAAACGACCTGGATGGTACTTCGGCACCCAGTCACGGACTCTTGCCCACACACAGTATCTTCCTGCCGTTGGGCATGACAGATGGGTCGTCGCATCCGCCACCGGGCGGCCAAGGCCGTGCGCCAGGAGATAGGGAGACCCCATCTCCGTTTCAAACTGTGTATCCAGCGACCAACCGCCGTAGTCTTCAAAGCTCTCAGCCTCACAGAGAAGTCGATTTGCGTTGTTCTTCATGTTCTAATCCGCCTTTCATCGCATTGATAAGAGAATAACACTCTGAACGGATTATACGACAGAACCATTGAAACCGCCATGGTTAGAAATGACCTTCTCCGGCAATTTCGGTATAGTCTGGTATAAAAACTTGCGATCTTTCTCCACCTGTGTTATATTGTACCCGATATCTGATTACATATGGAGGTGGATGAGCATGAGGCCGTACTCCAAACTTGCGCTGGTTGATGCTTTTATGCATCAGGCCCAGACTGTTCCAATCGACAGTATCACCGTGAAAAGTCTTGTTGCGGAGACGGAAATGAATCCCAAGACCTTCTATTATCACTTCAACGGGATCACGGACATGCTAAAATGGAGCTTCGAACGGGAGCTGTCAGCCCTGTTTCCCGACAGCTTAGTCAGTGCGGGGCCGGATTGGGGAAGCGACATTCTGAAAATCATGTCTTATCTGGAGAAAAGGCAGTCGATTCTTTGTCAAATCGCTGACTCCAAATACTGGCCGGAAATGCGGTTCTTTTTCTGCCAAATGTATGAGCGCTACTGTGCGTTGCTTCTCAAGGGAGTGATTAAAATCGTTGAGAGAACCGACAACATACCGAGCAGCATCAGCGATGAAGCGTTTCAGATCAATGTTCATTATTATGGCTTGCTGTTTTATTCCTATGCAGAACGATGGGTTCTCAGCGGCTGCTCAGTTCCAAAGGAGAAGTATTTTAAAAATTGCATTGACGTAATCGGTGAGAAGGCAATGCACGATGCCGTCCGCCGTTTTCGCACACAGATATGACAACAGACGCAAATTCCGCGTGGTCAATACCCATAACCGAGAAAGCCCAGAAATACTGGGCTTTTTCCGATAGGAAAAATTAAAAGGTACGCAGCCGTTTGTATTAATGACTGCGTACCTTTTTGGTTGCGGAGGAGGGATTTGAACCCACGACCTTCGGGTTATGAGCCCGACGAGCTACCGAACTGCTCCACTCCGCGATATTGTCTCCTTAGAGCTTATATATAATACCACAACAGGCACACCAAGTCAATACCCGACTGCGATTTTTTGTCCGACAGGCTTCGACAGCCCTTCTTGCGGCGTTTAGACAATTTTTTATCTACTTTATTACATATTTCTATTGCAAAACCCTCGGCGACTTGCTATAATCGGAACTGATACCGAATTGTAACCGGCATTGCGCCGTCAGTCCGACCGGAGGTCATTATATGAAGAAGTTTACCAGAACAATAGCGTGCGTGCTTATCTTTGCGAGCCTGTTTTCGCTCAGTGCCTTTGCTGCGCCCGGCCGTGGGCTCAACGCATTTGAGAAGATCGCCGATATGGGCAGATACACCTACAGCGACCTTGTCACAAACTACTGGGCTTACTCCGGCATAAAGATCTGCTACGACAGGGGCATCATGATAGGCTATCCCGACGGCACCTTCGGCCCCGAGGAGACGGTCACCTGGTCGCACGCCGTGACCATCGCCGCCCGTGTGCACTCGGCATACAACGGCAATGCGCTCGATAACAGCGAGACAGGCGAATACTGGTACTCCGCTTACTATGACTACTGCGTCAAAAACCACCTTTTGCCGAGCACCTGCCCGAAGCTGAGCACGCTCGACGAGGCCGGCATCAGGCGCTATGACCTTGCCTACATCTTCAGCCGCCTGCTTGACAGCGCCGACACCGCTGCAATAAGCGACCTCAAGATAGCCGACGAGGCCGACATCCCGTCTTACTACCTCAGTTCGGTCAAGAAAATGTACGCCGCCGGTATAATGAACGGCATGGAGAACAACGAGTTCAAGGGTCGTGAATACACCACCCGTGCGCAGATTGCGGTCGTCGCCGCACGCCTTGTCGTCCCCGCCGTAAGAGTTGGCCACGACGCAAAGGCGAACGCCGCAATGGCAGATTATCAGGCCAATCTTGAAAACGACAGCGTCGCCGTTCAGCTCGGCAGCGACTACTACGCCATCTACAAGTCCTACACCGACCCGCAGACCGAGGTCTACTCCCTGTACCTGACGGACATGAACGACAAGCACACGAAGCTGTACTCGTGCACGGACGGCGAGTATCTCAACAACATCAGCGTCTACAACGGCAAGGTCTACTTCTGCCGTGCCACCGCCGGAACGGCCAGCGGCTCGCTTTTGTGCTACGACCCCCTTTCCGAGGAGTTCTCCACCGTTTACCACGGCAAGATAGTCGAAAGCTACTGCTTCTATAACGGCGGCCTGTACGCTCTGCTGTTCTCGGCTTATGCCGACAAGCCCGCAGATTATAAGTACGACTTCGGTAAGATCTCCGGCGGCAGCTTCTCCGCCATCCACAGCGGCTACACCTACGCCGAGGCCCGCTCGTTCACGCCCTACGGCTGGAACGGCAAAATTTACTTCAAGCTCGGCGTTGACGGCGCAACGAACCTCTTTGCCTACACCATCGCAGACGGCTCGATCTCCAAGGTGTCCTCGGTCGATATAAACACCAGCTTCTACGACGGCCATGTCATGTACTTCCTCGCCTACGATGCCGACGGCAACTACGACTGCAAGCTCTACGCCATGAGCCTCCAGTGTCCGGGCGTTATCTACACGCAGGGCGAGTTCCCCGCCGCCACCAACAGCAAATTCCGCTCGCTGTACAAGCACGGCGACCTCGTCTACTGCCTGTCATCGTTTAACCGCAATATCTACTCCATGGACGAAAACGGCGTCACGAGGATCGCTCTCATGTGCGGCGGCGTGTACAATGCGCTCAACTTCACAAAGGACAAGGCGATGCTCATCCCGAACACGCTCGTGACCAGCAACCCCAACGAGATTCGCCAGTATAACGCCAAGACCCTGTCGTCCAGAACGCTCTACGGCGACGCCATCGGCCTTAGCTGCTACTACACCGGCGCATACTTCACGCCCGACGACGGTCAGGCCGTTTACAGCACGACCGGCAGTGTCAGCACCGTGTCAAAGCTTCCCATCACCGTGACCGAGTGCTTCACCAAGGGCGCAGACCTCGTTGTGCGCACGAAGTACACCAACCAGACCGGCAACGATATCAAGCTGCGCTCGTACATCATAAGCGTTGCGGTCAACGGTCAGGTCATCGCCACCGATGTAAACCGCATGCCCGGCTTCAAGCTTAGAAACTACGGCATACAGACCTTTACCTTCGTCATCGGCGCAGACGATATCAACCGCAGCATAGACCTTTCAAAGGACAAGATATCCATTCAGATAATCCCGACCTATGATATCATTCCCGAGCAGACCAAAACCGGCAAATAAAATTTTAAGCCCTGCGGTAGATCCGCAGGGCTTTCGTTATGCTTTTTTCAGTCGACGGGGCAGACACCACGCACCTCCATGGTGTCGGTGTCAACGATGCAGCAAAGCTTCATGCCGCAGCTGTACTCGTGGTTTGCCGGGAGCACGACCTCGGCGTAGCTGCCGGTGCAGTCGGAAAACAGCCTCACGGTGTTGACGGCGGTGCCGTAGGGGCAGCCGACCTCGGCTGCTGCGGCCTCGGCGGCACGGCGGCGGATATCCTCTTTACGGGTGTCGATAACGAAAAGGAACTTCGAGAACAGGTCGATATTATTAACTGTCTTTTTCATTTTAATTTCCTCCTGAATGATGATTTTGTCAGATAATCGGATGTTTTTTTGTTTGTGGTGTAGCTCTTGTCTACGGGTATAAGCTGATGGGAGACGAACGACTATCGGTTTTGATGGTCGGATTTCCGCTTAGTCTGCGCCGTAGTTCTTTCCGTCAAAACTGCGCAGCATCTGGCAGTAGTGTTTTTCGAGGGATTTTCGGCTTTATTTTGGTGCGGTCGGGCTTTGTGCCCGGCAAGGCGAAAAAAGGCGAAAAGCACCGAAAGGGCACACTGACAGACGATAGGGGTTCGGCTCTCATTAGCTTGAAGTATAGCGGAGGGTTTTTAATCAGTAATAACGCATTTTAAAACCAAACTTAAAATGTTTTCGACATTTCTATGAACTCTGTCAGGAAAAAATCAACCCCGACACCGTCCGGTATCGGGGTTTTACATTAATATTAAGTTACGCAACGGAACACACACCGCAAACCTCCATCGTGTCGGTGTCGACGATGCAGCACATTTTCATGCCGCAGGCGGTGTCGCCGCCGCTCGGGACGGTGACCTCGGCATAGTTGCCGGTGCGGTCGCAGAAAAGCTTCACATTCTTTACCGGCACCTCACGGGTGCAGCCGAGCTCGGCTGCGGCTGCCTCGGCGGCACGGCGGCGAAGATCGGATTCGTTGTAATCGATAACAAAAAGGACCTTAGAGAAAAGATCAAAGCTTGCAGCGGTTTTATTCAAATCAGTCATTTTATATTCCTCCTGTCTACGGCTATGATAATAGCGACATAATTTTAAGAAGGTGTAACGAAATATAAAACAAAGCTTAAAATTTCTTCGGACATATTTTAAAATTCGTTTAAGTAAAAGACCGTTTCTGCTGTTATAATTAAGCTGCGGATAATTAGAAACTACTATATTAAACAGGTGACGATATGACCGTTAAAAAGAGACTTCGCAAATCCTACCTGCGCATGTTCCTTATCCCGATGCTGTCGGCCACGCTGCTGCTCGTTTTGGGTGCGGGCATTGCGCTTTTCATCCTCGAGGTCAAGTACCTGCCGAGGATCGGCCTGAGCTTGGGCGAGCTGCATACGGTGCTTGAGCGCTTCGAGAGCCAGCTGCAAAGCTTCGAGATGTTCGTGTGGATATATGTCGGCGCAGTCGGCATGGCACTGGTGATAACCATTATAGCTACAAACCTCATCCTCACCCGCAAGCTTTTCTCCCACATCGCAGAGCCCTTGGATGCCCTCGTCGACGGCGTTGACCGCATCCGCTCCGGCGATCTGGATAACCCCATCAACTACAAGGAGGCCGACGAGTTTAAACCCGCCTGCGACGCTGTTGACCTCATGGCCGCAAAGCTCAAGGCGTCACTGGAGGCCGAGCAGCGCCGCCAGCAGAGCAGCCGAGAGCTTATCGCAGGCATGAGCCATGACCTGAAAAGCCCCCTCACCTCGATAAGAGCCTACACCGAGGCTCTGCGTGAGGGCGTTGCCGAAACGCCGGAGATGCGGGAGAAATACTTCAGGACGATATGCGCCAAGGAAAGCGAAATGGAGCATATGCTCGCCCGCCTGCTGGAGTTTTCAAAGCTGGAGCTGAGCGAGTACCCTGCCAAAAACGAGAGCTTCGACATCAAGCCCGAGCTTGAGGCGATACTCGGCGAGACCTTCCCCGGCGCCGCCGAGATAAACACCGAGCGCATTGAGAGCATGCCCGTCTCCGCCGACCGTGAGCAGCTTCGCCGCATCGCCGAAAATGTCATCGGCAACAGCATAAAATATTGCGGCGAGGGCGTGCGTGTCTATGTCTCCACGCAGAGCGTTGATGATTTTGTGCGCATCAAATTTGCCGACAACGGCAAGGGCGTGCCCGACGAGGCGCTGCCCAAGCTTTTTGACCTGTTCTACCGCACCGACCCCGCCCGTGCCGAGACCGGCTCCGGCTCGGGGCTCGGCCTTGCGATAGTGCGCCGTGCCGCAGAACAGATGGGCGGCAGGGCATACGCCGAGAAAAGCGAGCTCGGCGGACTGTGTATTGCAATTGATCTCCCGGGAGGTAAACCGAATGGCTAAGATACTTATTATTGAAGACGACAAGGCGATATCCGATATCGAGCGTGACTATCTCGAGCTTTCGGGCTTTGAGACCGAGTGCGCCTATGACGGCGTGGACGGGCTGAACAAGGCTCTTGCAGGCGGGCACGACCTTATCCTGCTCGACCTCATGCTGCCCGGGCTTGACGGGTTCACCATCTGCAAAAAGCTGCGTGATAAGATAGATATCCCCATTCTCATGGTCACCGCCCGCACGCAGGATATCGACAAAATTCGAGGTCTCGGCTTCGGTGCGGATGATTACATCGAAAAGCCGTTCTCGCCGAGCGTACTTGTCGCCCGCATCAAGGCAAATCTTGCGCAGTACGAGCGTCTCAAGCCCGCCGAGAAGAAGAACGAGAGCGTCGTGTCCGCAGGTCCGTTCGTCATGGATTCCGACGCACGCACGGCGTTTGTTGACGGCCGTGAGCTGTCGCTCAAGAACAAGGAGTTCGAGCTGCTGCTGTTCCTGCTGCGCCACCCCAATCAGGTGTTCAGCCGTGAGGATCTGTACGAGATGATATGGGGGCTTGAGAGCATGGGCGACAACATAACCGTCGCCGTGCATGTAAACCGTTTGCGTGAAAAAATAGAAAAAGACCCGTCAAACCCCGAGTATATCCAGACCGTTTGGGGTGTCGGATATCGTTTAAAAATTGTTTAATATCGTTTTATTCGAAGTTTAAGCTGTCCTCCTATACTGGCATCGTCCGGTAGGGAGGACAATCTTTTTCAAACGACCGGCGGGGCTTGAGTGTCGCATTACATCTCACCACAACTATCCCCCCAACAACTAAGCTGACGGAAGTCGGACACCTATCGGTTTTGAGCGGCCAAAATGCGCTCATGCCGCCCGAAATGCCTTGGAAATACACAAAGTATTCCCTTCATCCTTTCAGCCGCCCTGAACACATCTTATCTCGCTCAAAACTGCGCAGCATCTGTCAGTAGTGTTTTTCGAGGGATTTGCGGCTTTCTTTGGTGAAGGCGGGCTGTCGCCCGGCAAGACAAAAAAGGCGGAAAGCACCGAAAGGGCACACTGACAGACGATAGTGATCCGGCTCCCGTCAGCTTCGCCTATCTATCTCACCTGGGCGCTCAGGCTTCGCCGTCGTAAATTTGGAGGTAAAGAATATGAAGGCTAATATCATGAAAAGAAATTTTGCCAAGACCTTTAAGATCATTCTCGTACTGTTCATCGTTCTTGCGGTCGTCACCGCTATCACCATCCCCCTCAGCCTGTCCCAGCAGATAAGCGACGCTTCCGCCGCCCGTCAGCAGGTGCAGCAGGCCGAGCTTAGTAAAGATCAGGCCGAAAAGGTCATCGAAAGCAGGATAACCCCTCTCGATGCAACAAACTACGCCATCATCGGTGGCCTCGGCGTCATCTGGGTCGTCCTCGTGCTGGTCTACTGGTTCAATGTCGTTGCATGGCTGTACAAAAGAGCAGTCAATGAGGGCATGAACAAGTCGCTCTGGCCGATCCTCGGACTGTTTTTAAACTTCATCGCAGTGTTCGCATTCCTTATCGCCCGTGACCGCCCCTCGAGAGCCCTCGCCAAGGCATGAGCGAATTAGAATAACGCCAACACAACATTTCCTATTCCCCCGCATACATCCTTTCTCCACCGCTTCCGCAAATGCGGAAACACCCTTTTCTCCTCAGCCTGCACCCCCGCAGGCACCCCGATCTCTCCACCGCAGCTGCTAAAGCAGACGCACCGTTTCTTCATCGCCTCTGCTATAGCGCAGAACCCTCTTCTCCACCCCAAGAAGCCCCCGAGGAAAATCCCTCGGGGGCTTCAGTGAATTTTTTTGCCTGCGGCAAAAAGATAAGTTTGCCCTCGCTGGCAAGTGAAGTTAGCGGCGCCGCAGCCAGTGAAGTTGAGCGCATTGCGCTCAGATGGTTTTGTTTGCAGCGCTCTGGTAGGTTGATGGACGGGCAAAACTCTAGCTTGCACCCACCGGTCGGGCTGGTGAAAAATTTGCGTACACCGATTAAGACAGGGGCAGCTCCAACTTGGTTTTGAGTGGCGGTTCGGGCTGGTGCAGGACAGACTAAACCGTGTGTGCGTTCGCTATTAAGAAAATAAAAGAGCTGCGCACAGGAGAAGCGCAGCTCTTTTATTCGAGATTGGTATCCTGGGATTGCGTCGGGTGAGGAGACCCGGCGCAGGGCTGCTATGCAGCCTAAACAAAATAGAGAGAGAAAGTAAAAAATGTTTTCAGGATGGCTTGTTATTTATCTGACGATTGAATAATAACACTTCTCTACCCATTTGTAAATACCCTTTGTTGATTTTTTATCAATAATTTTGCGATTTGTCACTTTGCACAACTCCACAGCCTCTTTATTGTTGATTGCGCACAAAATCAGTGCCGCACAGACAGGTTGACGGTCGGGCTGGGGCAAAGACGATAAGCAGGAGCGTAAATGCGTATTGCGTATTAAAAAATCCGTGGGATTTGTTGCCGGCTCGTGTATAATATAGCAGAGGGCAGGGCGAGAGGAGGCGATGCTGTGAAACAGCCGGAGATAATTGAGCTGCTGCGCAGGCACGATGAGCGGGCCATGGAGGCTCTGCTGCTGCACTACGGGCCGCTGATGCGGTATGTCATTGCGCCCATTTTGCCCGATGCGCACGATCAGGCCGACTGCGTGTCGGAGGTCACGGTGCGTGTTTGGGAGAAGATAGACCAATTCGACCCCGGCCGTGGGAGCTGGAACGCTTGGCTCACGGCGGTCACACGATACACCGCATTAAACTACGCACGGAAAAACGCACACCACAGCGGGCTGGATGAAATTCCGCCCGACACGCCGTCGCCCGAGCCTACGCCCGAGGAGATAGTGCTTCAAAAGGAGCGTCAGGCGGCGCTTCACAGCGCCTTGGAAAAGCTTTCGCCGAAGGACAGAACGCTGTTTTACCGCAAGTACTACTACCTACAGCCCACGGCGCAGATAGCGTCCGAGCTCGGCCTTACCGAGCGTGCGGTCGAGGGCAGGCTGTACCGCCTGAAGCAGCGCCTGCGCAAGATGTTGGGAGGTGAAGCGCATGAGTGAACACGAATGGAAAGCCATGAACGACCGTGACTTTGACGCAATGCTCTCGCAGAGCGTTTCCGAGCTCCCGCCCGACGATATCACAGAGGATGTGACCCCGTGGCGGCGGGCGATGAACCGCATACTTTTCGGCTTTGCCCTGTGCGTGATAACCATCAAAATCCTCGGTTTGGACTACATTCTGCCCGCCATCGGCATGGTGCTGCTGCTTTTGGGCTTCCGCACCCTGCGCCGTGAAAACGGCTGGTTTGGCGCCTGCTTCGTCATAGCGGTGCTCAGGACTTTAGACTTCTTCGCCGACTTCATTCTGAGCTCGACCATTTACAAGAGCGAAATTCTGGCCCCCGATATCCAATCTATCGACACCGCCGTTGGTGTTGCGCTGCTGCTTATCCAGATACTCTGCTTCTGGCGTGGTCTGTGTGCCGTGAAGCGCAAGGCGGGACTTCCCCCGACGGCGGGTGCGGCGTTTGCATTCTTCGTGTGGTATGTGCTGGGCGTTCTTGCCGCCCTTGCACAGCTGGAAGGGCTTATCATCGTCGGGGTGCTGCTCATTTCGTACATCTTCATCATTGTGAACCTGTGCAAGCTCTCAAAGGTGCTCGACGAGGCGGGCTACACCGTCAAACCGGCGGCCGTCAAGGGCACCGACCTGTGCATCGTCATCGTCATCGCTGTCGTGGTCGTCCTCGGCTGCTTAGCGGGCTACATCTTCGGCAGCAGCTATGATATGGATTGGCAGCCCAAAGAAGCAGCAGTGACCGACAAGACGCAGGAGATACGGGCGCACTTGGAGGAACTGGGCTTCCCCGAGGATGTCCTGAACGACCTCACCGCAGAGGATATCGCCGCCTGCGAAGGTGCGGAGGATGTCGGCATCGAGGTGTATGACGGGTATGAAAACGGCGACACAAAGTGGGATATGCGCACTACGAATATCGCCGTGAAGCTGTCCGGCGAGCAGGACAAATGGATAGTCATACACCATTTTGAATGGAACTCAAACCCCGGCTTTTACGGCACGGAAGCAATCAAGGTTCGGCCGGCGTATCAGCGCAGGAATGACCAAACTGACGATTTATACTCCGGCGGCAATTTTACCGGCCGGGTGCTGTACGACAAGGGCGGCAAGACCTACGCCTCGCCTTACTATTGGCTCGGAGAAAAGACCTACATCTCGGCATTCTTCCTCGATGCGGGGCAAACAAAGATCGAGCCCTTTGCCGCATTTTCAATGCCGTCTGACGGCGAGAAGTGCCGTGGGTATATCGCCTACTCCATGGTCGGCAGGGACGATCTGGATTATGACAGAACCAATCACAGTTTTAGCAGTTTTGCTGTGTATACACATCAGTGGGACTGGCTGCGATACCCCGTAATAACGGCGATGGAAGCTTACATGTCAGAGGATTTTGGGTCCGACAGCGTATTCACCACAATGGATGATGTGTTCTGCTTCAGTATCACCCCCGACGGCATCGAAGTGCCGAACTATTAAGTTGATCCAAACAGGCAGTGCGTTTTGCACTGCCTGTTTTTCAATACGCTTTTACGCTTCTGTCAGTCGTTTTTGCGTCAGCCCAACCGGTGGCTGCGTACCGAAGCTTAGTCTGCCCATCAGCTTATCGGTAAAGCAAAAACTTAGCTTCAATACGGTCAACCCGTTTTGAACAGCAGCATACCGCCGGTCATGAGGGCAAGACCGACATATTTGTTCCAGCCGAAGGCTAACTTTTCGCTGCCCATCAGGCCGAATGCATCGATGAGCGCCGCTATAAAAAGCTGCGAAATGAGTATAATGGATATGGCAAGGGTCGTGCCGAGGCTTTTGATGCCGAGCATGACCGTGAGAGTGATGACAAGTCCCAAAACGCCGCCGAGCCAGTACAGCTTATTGACCTGCCCGAGTGCCGAGAAGCTGCCCTGCCGATAGAAAAGCAGCACAATGAGCGCCAGCGCAAAGGCGCTGCCCTGCACGAAGGCGTTGGCCTCCATATTGCCGATGCCCTCGCCGAGCCGGGTATTCATGACGCCCTGCACGCTCATTGCCATGCCTGCGATAATACTGAAAATGATGCCCCAAAGCATTTTTAATAAACCACCCTTTTTTCTGCGGCACTTGTAAAAGCCGTGCCGATATGATAAACTTTCCTTATGATCCCGCAAAGGAGTGAATACGATGACAGGAAAGCCGAAATATTATCTCATCAAGGCCGATGCACTTCCCGAGGTTTTCGTCAAGGTCACGGAGGCCAAGGCGCTGCTGGAGACGGGCGCTGCCCGCACGGTCGCCGAGGCGGTCGAGGCCGTTGACCTCAGCCGCAGCGCATTTTACAAGTACAAGGATGCGATCGCTCCGTTCCGTGACATGAAGCGGGACAACATCACGACCCTGCACATCAAGCTGCACGACAAGCCCGGCAAGCTTGCCGCCGTCCTGTCTATTTTTACCGAAACGGGCGCAAATATTCTCACGATAAACCAGAGCATCCCCGCAAACGGCGTGGCGCTGGTGACGGTGTCGTTCGTGGCAGAGTCCGTTGCCGTCGAGACCGATGAGCTCATAAGCCGTCTTTACTCCGTGTCGGGCGTTGTTTCGGTCGAAATAATGGCAGGCTGATGCACAATTGAATACTATGGAGTAGAGCCTTTGGCTCTACTCTTTTCTTTTGGGGGATCACCATGCTGATAGTACAAAAATTCGGTGGGAGCTCTGTCGCCGACGCCGAACGGATCAGGCGGGTCGCCGGCATCATCGCCGATGCCCATGCGCACGGCGACGGCCCGGTGGTCGTACTGTCCGCCCGGGGGGATACGACCGACACGCTTTTGGAAAACGCAGGCGAGATAACGCAGTCGCCGCACCGGCGGGAGCTGGATGTGCTGCTGTCGACAGGGGAGCTCGGCTCCGTTGCCCTCATGGCAATGCAGCTGCACTCGATGGGGCTCGACTGCGTGTCGCTCTCCGGCAGACAGGCGGGAATTTTCACCGACACCGTCCACGGCGCTGCAAGAATTCTGGACATAAGCACCGACAGGCTGCACCGTGAGCTCAAGGCGGGAAAGATCGTCCTTGTCGCCGGCTTTCAGGGCGTCAACGAAAACGACGATGTCACCACGCTCGGTCGTGGCGGCTCGGACACGACGGCGGTAGCGCTCGCCGCTGCGCTGGGTGCTTCCCGCTGCGAGATATACTCCGATGTCGATGGCGTTTACACCGCCGATCCCCGTCTCGTCACGGGCGCAAGGAAGCTTGACCGCATCGACTACGCCGATATGCTGCGGCTCGCCCTCGGCGGCTCGCAGGTGCTGCACTCCCGTGCGGTAGAAGCAGCGATAGCGGGAAATGTGGAGCTGACGCTGCTTTCAAGCTTCACACGCAGGGCTGGTACGGTGGTGTCGAGCTTTGCCGAACGGCCGCCGGTGTGCGGCGTGACCCGCGACAAGGCGGCGAATAAGCTTAGCGTCGTCGGGGCGGCGGTCGATGCGCAGACGCTTGCCGAGGCCGTGGCGGTGCTCGCCGACAGCGGCATCGTGGTTTTCTCGGGCGAGCTGCACGACGGCGTGTGCGCCGTGACCGTTGCGCCGGAAAATGTCCTGCCGTCACTGGAGCTTATCCATCGGCATTTCTTTAGTTAAACTGAACGGGCAGCCTGAAGGCTGCCCGTTTTCTTATTTGATCGTGACCGCTTCTCCGTAGATAATGGACGCTGCGATCTTCACGATCTCTTCCTGCGCAAGCTGGTCGGTGGTTATGCGGTAGCTGATGCCGTCAAGCGTAAACTCGGCGGTGTATCGTTCGTACTGCCCGGCGGGCTCGTGCGTGTCGGGGTCATACGGGCCGTAGTCGGCCAAGCAGTGGCCGAATGTGACGGAAACGCCGCCGATATCGGTGGTCTCCGCCGCCTCGCCGTCCGGCATCGAAACGCAGCAGTCATCAAATTTACCGAGCCTCGATGCCTCGACGGAAAAGCCCTTGACCGCCGCAACACCATCGGTGAGCTTCGGGCTTCCGTCGGCGTAGTAGTCGTGGTAAAAGCCGAGCCCGACCATGTCCTCGACCATCTTGCCGTCCTTTTTGATGTACACCGATGCCGTGCCGTTGCTCTCGGCAGGGACGAGCCCCTCGGGGATGTAAGCCGGGGTCAGGTCGCTGCCGTAGTATTTGACGACGGCGGCCTTGTCCCAAGTGACATTGTCGCAGTAACTCGGGTCGTACCCGACCTTCGAGCCGTCGCGTATCATCGGCAGCATCTCGTTGATGTGAACGCCCGACATCACAACGCTCGGCGTGTCGGGCGCTGCTGCGGGCTGCTTTGCGGCGCTCGGCAAAACGGCTGCGACCGCAAGCGTCAGGCATGCGGCGAGCCCCGCCCATTTGACCCAGCCGTGCTTTTTGCGGCGGTAGGTCGCCGCCTCCTCGTAGTATTTGCCGCCGACTTCGCTAATTGCGTCGGATAGCTTTTCGTTATTCATTGTAAAACCTCCATTTCGATAAGGTGCTGCTTTAGCTTTTTGCGGATGATGCTCAGGCGCACGGACACATTTTTCTCGGACACCCCGACCCGCTCGGCGATATCGGCGTAGCTGTCGGCAAAGGCGTAGCGGCGCATGAAAATGACCCGCTCCTTTGTGATCAGCGTGTCGAGAAACTGCTCGATGATATGTGCAAGCTCCGCCGCCTCGACCGTGTCCTCCACGGTTTTTGTGTCGGCGATGCACTCGTCAAGCTCCTCGAGAGCGACCGTGTAGCCGCTGCGCTTGGCTGCCCGACGACTGCGATACGCCTTGACCGACAGGTTGCGGACTATTTTAATGATGTACGCCCGCAGCGGGTTCGGCCTAGCCGGAGGGATGGCGTTCCATGCGCCGAGATACGCATCGCTCACGCACTCCTCGGCATCCTGCGCATCGGCCAAGATGTTGAACGCAACGGCTCTGCACAGCGCACCGTACTTATCGTCCAGCGCCCGAATCGCAAGCTCGCTGCGCTCAAAAAACAGCGCTATTATCCTCTCGTCCTCCACCGCAGCACCTCCTTTCTTCTTACGCCGGTGTGAGCCGGTCGTTCGGCTCCCACCGGCTTTTTTGATGACCATCACCTATAAACTACCCGTTTAGCGGCAAACGCTAAATCGAAACATAGATTTTTATATTATACCGCTTTTGTTGACAAAATTCGACATGTATTTTACAATGGACACATCAAATATAAAGGGGAAATGATTATGTATTGTTCTCACTGCGGCAAGCCCATTCCCGAGGGCGCAGATTACTGCCTGAACTGCGGTTGTGCCGTGAACGGCGGCAGCCGGCCGAGCGAAAACGACAGCTCAAGCTTCGGCTTTGCGCTGCTGGGCTTCCTGTTTCCGCTGGTCGGCCTTGTGCTCTACTTCGTCTACGACGATAAGCGCCCGAAAAGGGCAAAGTCGGTCGGCAAGGGTGCGCTCGTCGGCGTGATCACGAGGATAGTCTTGAGCATACTGCTCACCGTGGCGACATTCTTCTTTTCCATCTCGGTGATGGACGCTGCGGTCAGCGGCAAGGCCTCGGATATACCCATCTTCGGCTCGATCATAAACGAGATAGTCGAGGAGCTTGACAACGACGGCACGGATAAGTGCGAGGTCACCGTGGGTCAGTTCAGCCGTGTGCAGCGCACGCAGGTCGACACAACGATGCTTGACCTGACCGTCACGAACACCTCTGACGAGACCTGCTCGTTTAATATAACCGTCGAGGCCTACGACGCCGATGGCATGCGCCTCGGCATCGACAGCGTGTATGTCGCCAGCCTCGCTCCCGGCAAGGCAGCAAAGGCCGCCGCATTTGAGTTTGTCCCCGAATCGCAGATAGCCGACTTCACCTCCGCCCGCTTTGAAGTGACCGCCATCCGTGCGTTCCAAGAAGGGTAAAAATTTTTGCCGCACCGAAAAGTGTAAATGCGTATAAAAAAACTCCGGTTCGTGTGAACCGGAGTTTTTGCGTTATTTTCAGCAAAGCCTGAAGCCGGCGGGGATGGAGTCGTCGAGCATCAGAAGGTGCAGCTGCTCTTGGCCGTTTTCTTCGTGGACGGCGGACAGGAGCATGCCGCAGGAGTCCTGACCCATCATCTTGCGGTTGGGCAGGTTGAGGATCGCAACGACGGTCTTGCCGACGAGCTGCTCGGGCTCATAGAACTTATGGATGCCGGAGAGTATCTGACGGGGCGTGCCGCTGCCGTCATCGAGCATGAACTTCAGAAGCTTATCCGACTTCTTGACCGCCTCGCACGAGAGCACCTTGCACACACGCATATCGCACTTTGCAAAGTCGTCGATGGTCACATTCGGCTCAACGGGCGGGAACACGGGCCCCTTGGGCTTATTCATCTTCTCAAGCTCCTCGAGCGCCTTTGCCATGTCGACACGGGGGAAGAGCGTCTCGCCCTTGTGGACGGTGACGGTCCCGGGCAGAACGCCGAAAGCGGCGGCGCTGTCCCAAGTGGTGCAAGCTGCATCTGCGCCTATCTGCTCAAAGGCTTTGGCGCAGCTGTCGGGAATAAACGGGGTCAGCAGCACAAGGCAGATGCGCAGGGTCTCAAGCAGGTTATAAAGAACCGTTGCAAGGCGAGCCTTCTTGGCCTCGTCCTTTGCCAGCACCCAAGGGGCGGTCTCGTCGATGTACTTATTTGCACGCTGGATGACCTTGAAGATCTCCTCGAGCGCAAGGTGGAGCTGGAACTTGTCCATCTGGAAAGCGTACTTTTCACGCAGCGCCTTTGCCATGGAAACAAGCTCATCGTCGAGGGCATCGTGCTCACGCTCACAAGGCAGCGTGCCGCCAAAGTACTTCACCGCCATTGCGGTGGTGCGGGAAACCAGATTGCCGAGATCGTTTGCAAGGTCGGTATTGATGGTGCTTATAAGCAGCTCATTCGAGAAGTTGCCGTCCGAGCCGAACGGGAAGGTGCGCAGCAGGAAGAAGCGCAGAGCGTCCACGCCGAACATGTCGGCGAGCATGTACGGATCCACGACATTGCCCTTGGACTTCGACATTTTGCCGCCGTCGATGACGAGCCAGCCGTGGCCGTAGACCTTCTTGGGCAGGGGCATACCCATGCTCATGAGCATTGCCGGCCAGATTATCGAGTGGAAACGGACTATCTCCTTGCCGACGATGTGGACATCGGCGGGCCAGAACTTATCGTAATCGTCGTACTTATCGTTCATGAAGCCCATGGCGGTGCAGTAGTTAAACAGTGCATCGACCCAGACATACACGACATGACCCGGGTCAAAATCGACGGGGATGCCCCAGCTGAAGCTGGTGCGGGACACGCACAGATCCTCAAGGCCGGGCTTTATGAAGTTGTTTATCATCTCGTTGACACGGGAGGCGGGCTCGAGAAATTCGCCGCTTTCCAGCAGCTCCTGCACGGGCTTTGCGTACTTGGAAAGGCGGAAGAAATATGCCTCCTCCTCGGCGTAGTGGACCTCTCTGCCGCAGTCGGGGCACTTGCCGTCGACGAGCTGGCTTTCCGTCCAGAAGCTTTCGCAGGGGGTGCAGTACATACCCTTGTATGCGCCCTTGTAGATATCGCCGTTGTCGTACATCTTCTTGAAGATGCGCTGTACGGCCTTGACATGGTAGTCATCGGTGGTGCGGATGAAGCGGTCGTTTGAGATGTTCATGAGCTTCCACAGATCCTTGATACCGCCCTTGCCGGTGACGATATTGTCAACGAACTCCTGCGGCGTGACACCGGCGGCCTCGGCCTTTTCCTCTATCTTCTGGCCGTGCTCATCGGTGCCCGTGAGAAACATGACATCGTAGCCGCACAGGCGCTTGTATCTTGCGATGGTGTCGGTTGCGACGGTGCAGTAGGTGTGACCGATATGCAGCTTATCGGAGGGGTAGTAGATAGGTGTTGTGATGTAGAATGTTCCCTTTTCCATTTTCGTTCTCCTGTCTTATATTCTCAAGGGGCAGCAGAGCCCGAAGGGCTTGCGGACACCGTTGGGGTCTTGGTTTGCTTCGGCGTTGCCGAGGGCGAGGGTGACGGCCACTTTATATCCTCGGGATGGTAGTTATAAACGCTGACATCCTCTTTGGTGCGGCTTAAAAGCTTGCCGTCCTTATCGTAAACATTACGGTAGGTGATGGCCTTGGTGCCGACCGCAACGGAGGGGTATTTGCTGCTGTAGACCGTGGAGACGGAGTTTGTCATCTCGACATAGCTGCCGTCGACATCCGTGCCCCAGATCTCAATGGTCAGCTCACGGTTTTCGGTCTTGGCGACTATCTTTATCGGGTAGTCACGGTTGTTTTTGAACCGAAACTCCGGGCCGCCCCAGCTCACGGTCGCATCCATGCCCCAGGGGACATAGCCGACGGCGAACATGTGGCAGTCACGCTGGGTTATCTCGAGATTTGCAAACAGCGCCGCACAGTAGAGCGTGGACGAGGTCTGGCAGATGCCGCCGCCTATCTCCTGTATGACCTTGCCGCCTGCGTATGCGCCTGCGACCTTGAAGCCCGCTTCGGCGGTGCGCTTTCCGACGACGGCGTTGTAGTCGAACACCTCGCCGGGGTTCAGCACCACGCCGTTTATCTTCGCCGCCGACAGCTCGACATTTGTCGCTCTGCCCGCTGCGCTTGAGCGGTAAACGGTGGTCTGAGCGCCCAATTTATCACGGAAAAGCATCTTGTTAAGCTCCTCGGACGAGTGCTTGGGCTTTGTGACCGTAAGCGGCACGGTGACGGTATCTCCCGGTGCGGCATCGTTCCAAAGCTTCTGCGCCTGCTCGACATCAAAGTCCACGCCCACGGTGCTTTCGGTGGCCTTCTTGGTCTCGGTGTCGTACTTCGGCTCGACCATCTCGGCGTAAATTTCATCGTGTATCTTGTTAAAATCGACGCTTTCGGCGTCATCGACCTTGGCGGTGTAGCTGGCCTTGTAGGTCTTGTCGTCAAAGGCCTTGACGATAAGCGAGCACAGCTCCTCGGCATCGACCCTGACGCTCTCGCCGCCCTTTATAAGCTCAAGCTTGGCATTTTCCGTGTCAACACGGTAGCCCTGCTTTAAGAACTCGTCATACTCCTTGAGTGCGGCATCGACCTTTGCCCGCACGCCCTCGGCATTTGCCGTGGCGAGCACATCGGCAGCGCCGACCTTGCCCGTTATACATTTAAAATACGCCTTGAGGTCGTTTATGAGATTGCCGCTGTGACCGTAGGCGTAGGCGGCCTCGGCGGCCTCACGGCTCGTGAGCTTGAGCCCTGCCTCCTCGGAGTTGACGGTTATCTTAAAGTCGCCCGGGAGCGTGACGCTCACCTCGCTGTCGCCCTGCGCTTCCCAGCCGGAGTCGCTCAGGGCCTTTTCGGCCTCGTCGACCGTCATGCCGCCGACCTCGACGCCGTTCAGCACCATGTTCGGGTGGATGGTGGAGGTCTTGCCGACGACGACTGCGCCGACAAGCGCTGCCGCCACGATCAAAACGAGCACCAAGGCGACCGCCAAGACGGCGTTTTTCCTGCCGTTCTTGGGTCTGTTTTTTCTGTGGAGGTTTTCCTCTTTCTTTCTTCTTGCCATCTGCTTATCCTCTCGTCAGCGACCGGCCTTTTTCCTGTAAAACGCCTCGAAGCGCTCGATATCGCCCTCGGGCAGCTCCTGCTTCTCGGCGGCATCGAAGGCCTCTCTCATCCACGGATTTATCTCGACCTTGGCGCCGGTCTGCGCCTCGATGACCGCATTGATGAGCGAGTTTGAAACGAGCATACCCGCCGGAGTCAGGCTCCAGCGATCCCCGGTCTTTTTTGCCCAGCCCTGCTGCGCAAATTCCTCGAGCTTGCGCTCAAGCGGCGACCAATCGCTTAGATACACCCGATGGTACTCGGCCTCACTGATGCCGTGAGTCGTGCGCAGGCCGAGCATGATATACTCGGCAGCCCTCTGCACGGGGACTATCTCCTCGTACTCGTCGATTATCATCGAGTCGCCGTTGACGGCGGAAATGTACTTATCGAGGCTTCGCACATAGCTGTAGCGCAGGTTTCCCACGCACGAGTGTGCGCCCGGGCCGAAGCCCATGTAATCGTCAAGCTGCCAGTATTTAAGATTATGCCGTGACTCGTAGCCGGGGATTGCGAAATTCGATATCTCGTACTGCTTGTAGCCGTAGTGCGAGAGCGCCTCGACGGTATACAGGTACATGTCCGCCTGCTCGTCATCGTCCGGCAAAAGCGGCGAGTTTAAATAGCTGTGGTACATGGGCGTGCCCTCCTCGAGCTTGAGCCCGTAGCACGACAGATGCTCGGGGTGCAGCTCGATGCAGGCCTGAAGCGTCTCCGCCCAGTCGCTTTTTGTCTGGCTCGGCAGACCGTAGATAAGGTCAAGGCTCACATTTTCAAAGCCCGCTCGTCTTGCGTTTTCCACCGCCGTCTGCGCCTGCTTGAAATTGTGTCTGCGGCCTATCATTTTCAAAATGTCGTTATTCGCCGACTGCACGCCAATGGACAGCCTGTCCACACCCTCACGGCGCAAAAGCTTGAGGTCGTCAAGCCGCACCGTGTCGGGATTGACCTCCATGGTTATCTCCGAATCGAGCCGGACATTGCCGAGACGCTTTAGCTCGTCTAATATCTCGACGATGCGCTGTGCGCCGTAGCAGCTGGGCGTGCCGCCGCCTATATAGATGCTGTCGACCTCATAGGCGGAGATGTTGCCTGCCGATTCGCTGATGTGGCTAAGTAGCGCCGACTGATAGTCGGGCATGCGCTGCTTGCCGCCGGGGACGGAGTAAAAGTCGCAGTAGCCGCATTTCGACACGCAGAACGGTATGTGAATGTAAATTCCAAGTCGTTTTCTCATTTTCTTAAGCTAACGAAAGCCAAACCGCTATCGGTTTTGATGGGCAGCTTTCCGCCCATGCTTCGCTAAACCCCTAGTCTATATATTTCCATTATGCCCGTCGGGCTTTATCTTTGCCTGAACGAAAATCTGCTCCCTCAAAACTGCTTCGCATCTGTCGGCGAGATTTCAAGAAATTTTCGGTTTCCCTTGAAAAAGTCGAAAAATGTCGAGCGAGTGCGCCGACAGACGATAGAGTTCAGCTTTCGTCAGCTTATATTGGGTAGTTCTAATTAAAACAGTCCTGTGACTAACTCGGCATAAGTCGTCGGATCCTCGATCTCGACACCGGCAATAAGCTCGGCCTGTGCGTAGAGTATCTTGCTCAGGGCGGCGGCCTTGTCCTTGTCGCCGGCGTCATAGGCTTCCTTAATTGCCTTGAACGCACGGTGCTCGCCGTTTAATTCGAGCACACGCTCGGCTCTCAAATTGCGCATTGCTTCGCTCGGGCCGTTGCGGAAATACTTCTCCATTTCGAGTGTCAGTCCGCCCTGCGTGGTAAGGCAGCAGGAGGAGGACACGAGCTTGCTCGAGAGAGTGACCTTCTTGAGGTTCTCGTCGCCGATGCTCTCGACCATGAAATCGAAAAGCTCCTTATTCTGCACGGTCTGCTCCTCGGCAGCCTTCTTCTCCTCGTCGGTCTGGAAGCCGAGGTCGTCGGTGATTATATTGGTAAAGGGCTTGCCCTCATACATACGAAGCTGCTGCAAAACGGTCTCGTCAATGGGGTGCGTGAGGTAGAGTATCTCATAGCCTCTCGAGCGCACATCCTCGCACTGGGGCAGGCTCATTGCGTGCTTGACGGTGTCGGCTGTGCAGTAGTAAATTGCCTTCTGGCTCTCGGGCATATTGTCGTGATACTCCTTGAGCGTCTGCTGGCTCTCCTCGGAGGTGTAGAATATCAGAAGATCCTTGAGAAAGTCGGTGTATCTGCCGTATTCGTCGCACACGCCGCACTTGATGTGGATACCGAAGTTCTTCCAGAACTGCTCGTATTTCGGGCGGTCGTCCTTCATCATCTTCTCAAGCTCGCCCTTTATCTTCTTTTCAAGGTTCTGGCCGATGACCTTGAGCTGGCGGTTGTGCTGGAGTATCTCACGGGAGATATTCAGGCTCAGGTCGGGGGAATCGACAACGCCGCGGACAAAGTCGAAGTAATCGTGCACGAGCTTGTCGCAGTTTTCCTGAATGAGCACGCCGTTGCAGTAGAGCTTGATGCCCTTCTTGGTCGCACCGCTCATCTCGTTGTCGATATCCTTGCCCGGGACAAAGAGCATCGCCTTATACGACACATTGCCCTCGGCATTTACTCGCAGAACGACTGCGGGGTCTGTCTGATCACGGGTAGTTTCCTTATACCACTCGGCGCATTCCTCGTCGGTTACATCGGCCTTGCTGCGCTGCCAGATGGGCACCATGGAGTTGACGGTCTCGGGCTTTGTGACATTGACCTTCTGCATGACGGGGTTGCCGTCCTTGTCGGTCTCGCCGGTGGGCTGCTCCTCCTGACGGGTGATGTCCATGACTATCGGCCAGCGGACATAGTCGGAGTATTTCTTAACCAGCGCCTTGAGCTTCCATATCTCGAGGAACGAGCCGTAGATCTCCTCGTCGGTGTCCTCCTTGACATGCATGATGACATCCGTGCCGACGGCGTATTTGTCGCAGTCGGTGACGGTGTAGCCGTCAGCGCCGGTGCTCTCCCACTGAACGCCGGTCTCCTCGCCGTACTTGCGGCTTATAACGGTGACCTTGTCGGCTATCATGAACGCCGAGTAGAAGCCCACGCCGAACTGACCGATGATGGAAAGATCCTCGCTCTCGGCGGAGGAAGCGTCCATCTCGCCCTTGAACTTGTAAGAGCCGGACTTTGCGATAACGCCGAGGTTTGCTTCCGCTTCGGCCTTGGTCATGCCGATGCCGTTGTCGGACACGGTGATGAGGCGCTTGTCCTTATCGACGGTGATGCGGATGCGGTAATCGGCTCTGTCAAGGCCGACCTTATCGTCGGTCAGCGACAGGTAGCACAGCTTGTCGATTGCGTCGGATGCATTGGAGATTATCTCACGCAGGAATATCTCCTTATTGGTGTAAATCGAGTTGATCATCAGGTCGAGCAGTCTCTTGCTCTCGGCCTTAAACTGTTTCTTTGCCATATGTTAACCCTCCAAATAAAATACAAACACTATTAGAATTTATATTATAACACATTATAATCAAAATTCAACTGATTACGGCACTTGACGGGGATGTTATAATATAATGTTGTTAAAAAGTATTTTATTTTGGAGGTAATAACCTTGACTAAGATAGACATTTTCTCCGGATTTTTAGGCGCAGGCAAGACCACGCTCATCCGCAAGCTCATTGCAGAGGGCTACAAAAACGAAAAGCTCGTCCTCATCGAGAACGAATTCGGTGAGATAGCCGTTGACGGCGGCTTTCTCAAGGACGCAGGCGTTGAGATAACCGAAATGAACTCCGGCTGCATCTGCTGCACCCTCGTCGGCGACTTCACGAAGGCGCTTAAAAAGGTCATTGAGGAGCATCACCCCGACCGCATCCTCATCGAGCCGTCGGGTGTCGGCAAGCTCAGCGATGTCGCAAAGGCAGTCGCAGGCGTCGAGGGTGCCGAGATAGGCGCAAAGGTCACCGTAGTCGATGCCGGCAAGTGCCGCATGTATATCCGCAACTTCGGCGAATTTTTCAACGACCAGGTGCAGCACGCCGATGTCATCGTCCTCAGCCGCACGGATTCCGCCTCCGACGGCAAGGTCGTCACCGCAAGCGCCATGCTCTCGCAGTTAAACCCCAATGCCACCGTCATCACCACCCCGTGGTCGGAATTAAGCGGCGAGCAGATAGTGCAGGTCATGGAGCGCATCGACTCCCTGTCGAGCACCATGCAGGAGATGACGCATTTCCACGAGCATGGCCATGACCACGAGCATGAGCATCACCATGACCATGACCACGAGCATCATCATGACCACGAGCATGAGCATGAGCATCACCATGACCATGACCACGACCACGGCGACCACTGCTCCTGCGGCTGCGGTCACGACCACGACCATGACCACGCAGGTCACCACCATGCCGACGAGGTGTTCACCTCCTGGGGCGTTGAGACGCCGAAGAAGTTCAGTGAAGAGGAAATTCGTGAAAAGCTCAGCGAGCTTGACGATTGCAGGCACTACGGCACCATCCTTCGTGCCAAGGGCTTTGTCGATTCCCCCGACGGCGAGTGGGTGTACTTTGACTATGTTCCGGGCGAGGTCGATATTCGCCGCGGCGGCGCTGCCGTCACCGGCAGGATCTGCGTCATCGGTTCAAAGATAAACGAGCAGGCTATCAAGGAGCTGTTTAACATTGAGTGAAATTAAAGATGTACCCGTATTCCTGTTTACGGGCTTTCTGGAAAGCGGCAAGACAAAGTTTATTCAGGAGACGCTTGAGGACAAGCGCTTTAACTCCGGCGAGCGCACGCTGCTGATCGTCTGCGAGGAGGGCGAGGAGGAGTACGCCCCCGACCAGTTTTCCGGCAAAAATGTGTTCATAAAGGTCGTCGAGGAGCCCGAGGAGCTTAATCGCCCCAACCTGCGCAAGTGGCTTGAGGAGACAAACAGCGAGCGTGTCGTTATCGAGTATAACGGCATGTGGATGCTCGACGATCTGTATCAGGCGCTGCCGGAAATGTGGATGGTGTATCAGGAGTTTCTGTTCGCCGATGCCCGCACCTTTGTAAGCTACAACGCCAACATGCGCAACCTCGTGTACGACAAGCTCAAAAGCGCCGAGCTCGTGGTATTCAACCGCTACGACGACTCCATCGACCGCATGACCCTGCACAAGATAGTCCGCGGCGCATCACGCAGAAGCGATATTGCCTACGAGTACGCAGACGGCAATGTGCAGTACGACGATATCGAAGACCCCCTGCCGTTCGATGTGAACGCACCCATCATCGAGATAGGCGATGACGACTACGCCATCTGGTACCGTGACCTTTCCGAGGAGCCGCAGAAGTACGAGAACAAGACCGTGCGCTTCAAGTGCCGCTACCTCAAGCGCAAAAAGGTGCCCGCAGGCAGCTTCATCGTAGGCCGCCATGTCATGACCTGCTGCGCCGAGGATATCCAGTTTGCCGGTCTCATCTGCAAGTGGGACGGCTGGGAGAGCATCACCGGCGACTCGTGGCATATCCTCACGGCGAGGATAAATCACAAGTTCAGCCGTGCCTACGGCAAAAAGGGTCCGGTGCTGACCTATATCTCAGACGAGCCGTGCGAAGTGCCGGAGAATCCCGTGGCAAGCTTCTGAACGCCGAAAACGGCGAAAAATCGACCGAAAACGACAAAATCACGCAAACAATTACAATGTTTGCGTGATTTTTTCAAATTATTGTGGACATTTTCACAATATTCGTTTATAATTTAGACATAATTCGGCAAAGCATCAGCGTGCTTTGTTTGTTGGAGGAACAGCACCCTCGATTGACAAGGGAATACACGCCTGACAGCGCCCCTTTTCAGCGCCTTCCGCTCTTTTTGTCTTGGCGGGTTACGACCCGCCTTCACCAAAGAAGAACGAAAATCGCAAGAAAATTGACTGCTGTCAGGTGCGAAGCAGTTTTGGCAGAGCTGATTTTCGTTCAGGCAAAGATAAAGCCCGA